>Ga0163149_10000035_pt1 | contig 151861 bp, 124 predicted proteins | sample OliLakLV19MP5G1_FD_148604 | JGI IMG/M metagenome (GOLD analysis project Ga0163149, IMG submission 148604) | Freshwater microbial mat bacterial communities from Lake Vanda, McMurdo Dry Valleys, Antarctica - Oligotrophic Lake LV.19.MP5.G1 | ecosystem: Environmental > Aquatic > Freshwater > Lake...
CTATATTACCGAAGAGTAAATCAGGAACACTATTTGATACCTATTAAGTGTTGTTTTCACTTGATGGGAAGCCCGAGTTGAGCAAAATAGTCCGGATAATTATCGGGAGTAAATAAATTGAGCTTTCTTTGGGCAACCTTTCACAAAACTAAAATAAATATGAATTTAAATAATTTTACAATACGATCGCAAGAAGCAGTACAAAAAGCAATGCACTTGAGTACGCTAAATGGGAACCAAGCCATTGAAACCGGCCATATCTTAAAAGGTATTTTGGAAGTAGATGAAAATGTTACGCTCTTTATTTTAAAGAAATTAAATATTAATCCGGAAATGTTTGAAAAAACGGTTGATTCGATTATTAAATCTTATCCAAAAGTTTCGGGTGGACAGCCATATCTATCCACCACAGCTAATCAAGCCATTGTAAAAGCTACCGCAAGTATAACTGATTACAAAGATGAGTATGTTTCGGTTGAACACTTACTGATTGGCTTAGTTACCACCGGAGATGCCATTGCAAATTTGATGAAAGATTCGGGCCTCACCGAAAAGAATTTAAAAGCGGCTATTACCGATCTTCGCAAGGGAGAAAAAGTAACCAGCCAAACAGCAGAAGATACTTATAACAGCTTAAATAAATTTGCGATCAATTTAAATCAACAGGCGCAAAAAGGAAAATTAGATCCTGTAATTGGAAGAGATGAAGAGATCCGTAGAGTATTACAAATTCTTTCACGCCGTTCGAAAAACAATCCAATTTTAGTTGGTGAGCCCGGTGTTGGTAAAACAGCCATTGCCGAAGGTTTAGCACACAGAATTATTGCCGGCGATGTTCCCGAAAATTTAAAAAACAAACAAGTGTATTCATTAGACATGGGCGCTTTAATTGCCGGTGCAAAATTCAAAGGTGAGTTTGAAGAGCGATTGAAATCGGTAGTTAAAGAGGTGATAAGTGCCAACGGAGATATTATTTTATTTATTGACGAGATCCACACACTTGTTGGTGCAGGCGGCGGCGGAGAAGGAGCGATGGATGCAGCAAATATTTTAAAACCTGCCTTAGCAAGAGGTGAATTAAGAGCAATTGGCGCAACAACGCTTGCCGAATTCCAAAAATATTTTGAAAAAGACAAAGCGCTCGAGCGCCGTTTTCAGAAAGTAATGGTAGAAGAACCAAGTTCTGAAGATGCAATCTCTATTTTACGCGGTATAAAAGAAAAATACGAAGCGCATCACAAAGTACGCATTAAAGATGAAGCTATTATTGCCGCGGTAGAATTGAGTCAACGTTATATCAGCGATCGCTTTTTGCCAGATAAGGCTATTGACTTGATGGATGAAGCAGCGAGCAAATTACGGATGCAAATAAACTCTATGCCCATTGAATTGGATGAAGTAGAACGTAAGATCATGCAACTGGAAATTGAGCGTGAGGCCATGAAGCGCGAGAACGAAGGAAAGAAGGTTGATACTCTAAATAAAGAAATTGCTGAACTTCAAGATAAACGAACTTCATTACGAGCCAAATGGCAAGGAGAAAAAGAAGTTATTGAAAATGTTCAGAAAATAAAATTACAAATTGAAGATCTCAAATTACAAGCTACCAATTTTGAAAAGCAAGGCGATTATGGAAAAGTAGCCGAGATCCGTTACGGAAAAATAAAAGAAGCGGAAGCTAAACTCGAAGAAGTTGAAAAGAAATTGGGAGAAGCAAAAGCAAGTGGATCACAATTAGTAAAAGAAGAAGTGGACAGCGAAGATATTGCAGCTGTTGTAAGCGCGTGGACAGGAATTCCGGTTACCCGTATGCTTCAAAGCGAAAAAGAAAAATTATTATTCTTAGAAGCTGAACTTCATAAACGTGTGGTTGGTCAGCATGATGCCATTGAAAGTATTGCCGATGCAGTTCGCAGAAGTAGAGCCGGTTTACAGGATAATAAAAAACCTATTGGTTCATTTATTTTTTTGGGAACAACAGGAGTTGGTAAAACCGAATTAGCAAAAGCGCTTGCGGAGTTCTTATTTAATAATGAGAATGCCCTGACAAGAATTGACATGAGTGAGTTTCAAGAACGACATGCCGTTAGCCGATTAATTGGTGCGCCTCCGGGATATGTGGGTTATGATGAAGGCGGACAACTAACCGAAGCCGTGCGCAGACGCCCCTACTCTGTTATTTTGTTAGATGAAATAGAAAAAGCGCATCCTGATGTTTTCAATATATTATTGCAAGTACTGGATGACGGACGCTTGACTGATAGTAAAGGACGTACGGTCAATTTCAAAAATTCAATTATCATTATGACAAGCAATATTGGATCTCACATTATTCAAGAGAGTTTTGAGGGTATGACTGAAAATAATAAAGAAGATATATTGATAAAAACACGGGCACAAGTATTTGATCTATTGAAGAAAAGTATTCGTCCCGAATTTTTAAATCGCATTGATGAAGTGATCATGTTTGAGCCTCTAAGCAGAAAAGACGTGAAAGAAATTGTAAGAATTCAATTCAACCTTATTGTTAAGCGCTTAGAAGAGCAGCATATGAAACTAAAAGCAACAGATGAAGCTTTGGATTGGTTGGCCGAATTAGGATTTGATCCACAGTTTGGTGCACGACCTGTAAAGCGCGTATTGCAAAAGCAAATACTAAATGAACTATCAAAACAACTTTTAGAAGGCAAGATCAATAAGGATAAAGAAATTGTGATCGATATGTTTGACAAAAAGTTTGTTTTCAGAAATTAATTAAATGTCCCGAAAGTACTTTCACATACAACTCTTTATTTCCATGGGGCATTAGCAAGTTTTGGAATGGCTATTGTAGGAGCTGTGCCGATTAAATTCTCAAAAAAAGAAAGCGCCGAAGATGAAGAGAAGAAAGAAGTTGTAATAAAAAACAGTTCAGAAAGTAAGATACAAAAGGATCAGAAAAATTAAAATGCCCCGACTCATAAGCGAGGGTTTCTTTTTTACTACAGTCCTACTTGCAAAAGGTTCATTCACATCTGCTTATTTTAACCTTATTTACTTTTGTAATAGCTGAAGTAAATAATTATTTTTAGAGGATGGTAAACACCTCTGAACACAAAAAGAAATTAGCCAGGGTTATTTTATTTACAGGAATACTAACCGTTTTATTGATTCTACGTTTTTCAATGTCGGGCAGTGAAATAAGTTTTGATAAGGTTATAAAACATACTGCCGCCGAACTCAACAAAACATGTCCACAGCAAATTGATAAAGATACTCGCCTCGATAGTGCTTCAGTACATGAGAAAAAAACATTTCGTTACAACTACTCCCTTTTAAATTTTAACAAAGATTCGATGGATATAGAGCTGTTTTCCATGAGTGTAAAACCCGCAATGATAAATAATGCAAAAACCAATGCCAATTTACAATTGTTCAGAGAAAATAATGTTATTTTTGAGTATTATTTTAGAGATGAATTGGGTAAATTTATGATGTGAATAGAAATTATTCCTGAAGAATATTTAAATTAGAAAAATGAATACAAAAAACATAACCCTTACCCTATTCCTTTTAACCACAATATCTTTAGCGATATTTAGCTGTAAGAAAAAGAAAACAAACGAAGCTATGTATGAAGAGGCTAGTTCGGGCTCACTCAGTTTTTACAAGGGCAAAGACACGTTATGGGATCCAAAAGGAGGAAGTCCCCACGGCTTTTTCAAACTTAAATTCAACCAAACTGCCTTAAATGCCTTAGGTGCTGATGGGAAATTACCACTGGGGCAAACTTTCCCTGATGGATCATTGATCGTAAAAGAAATTTACACCAATAACGCATTGAGTTTATACGCCGTGATGAGAAAAGACCCAAAATCTAAATTCGCATCCAATAAGTGGGTTTGGGCCGAATATGAACCTAATGGAAAAGTTGTAATTGGCGTAAATAAAGAAGGAAAAGATTGCGTTTCTTGCCATACCGGCGGTAACCCGCGCGACCTTACCCTATCGTTCGATCTGCATTAATTGTTAAAGTGTAGTATTATCGATAGTTGATATATCAACTATTATTTTTTAAATTTGCTTCATGCAAAAGCTCAACGAGATCTTTTTTTACCAACTCGAAAAGGCCATAAAATCGTACCGCCGTTATGTACAGGCTCGGTTTAAAGACCAAGGCTTTGGAATTACGGTTGATCAATGGTTGGTATTAAAAGCGCTAAGCGAAAACGCCAAACTTACCCAATCCGACCTTGCTGAATTAGTGTTTAAAGACAAAGCCTCCATGACGCGACTGATTGAACTTTTGGTACTTAAAAAACTGGTTCAGCGTGCAGCTCACGAAACTAGCCGACGCAGATTTAAGCTTACCGTTACTGATAAAGGCCATGAACTTATTGTACAAATAATACCTTTAATAAAAGACAATCGGAAGCACGGTTTGCGCGGAATAAACTTTGCCGAACTGCAGGCCGTCGAGCAAATTCTTAAAAAGATCATTGATAATTGTACCAATTAATAGGTTTTAACGGTTCTAAAAGAAGTATAAAAAGAGCAATATTTTTGGTAAATTTGATGAGAGTATCCGTTCATTATATTAAAAACCTTACGCAATGGTTAAAATAATAACTGGTCTGTTTTTTTTGAACACCTTATTTCAATCAAATATGGAGTTCTGTAAAATTCTCTTTCGCACAGAAGGTGTTGAAAATGCTTACCCCCATTTATCTATCGATAGCAAACGTATACTTTATCAATCAAACGCTACGGGCAAATGGCAGTTATTGATCTTTGATCTTAATACCAATAGTCACATAGAAGTTACAAAAGATAAATTCAATAATAATTTTGCCGATTGGAGTGCCGATAACGAATGGATCTCTTTTGTGAGCGATCGCGATGGTAACGAAGAAGTTTATTTAATGCGTACAAGTGGTAAAGACCTAAAACGCATTACTAATGATAAAGGAAGCGATATTCATCCGCATTTTAGTCCTGATGGAAAACAATTATTATTTAGTTCTACGCGTGGTAATGGCAACTTGGATATTTACAAATACATTATCAAAACCGGAGCCCTTGAACGAATTACCTATACAAAGGAAGATGAATTGTTTGCACGGTATTCACCCGACATGAAAAAGATCGTGTATTCAAAAATGGGTGAGAAAACAGACGACGTTTTTGTAATGAATGTTACTACTCACCAAACCGAAAATCTCACAAATACTCCAGATACACAAGATGGTTGGCCAATGTATAATAAAACCGGAGATTGGATCTACTACTCTACTGCAAAAAATGGTTCACGCTGTATATTTAAAATGAAACAAGATGGTTCGGATGTAACTCAAATAACATTTCCTACCGAAGAAAAAGAGGAACACGCACGTGTATTTGTTTCTCAAGATGAAAAAATATTGATCTTCAATAAAAAAACCGGAAAAACGATCTCTATCTGGACTGCGAATTTGAATCCTTCTTAATCATTAAAAAAATTACGATTAAATATTTCGCCTCCTCTGGGGGCTACCAATATGTAGGTCCTATGGGACTTTGGAAAACAACGTGATGAATTTTATTAAGATTTTACAGCTCCTTAGGAACACCGTATTAGTTAATGAAATAAAATGAGTGTATTAAAGCTTACCAACCTCAACGATCTCGTTATTATTTATTTTTATATGCCCTAAGCCAGCAGCAGCAAAAGCTTTCGAGAACCAAGCTTTATCTTTTTTTGATTTTAACGTAAGTGTGATAGCGTAATAATCACCGTTAATATTTCCTGCGCTCGCATTTTCAACGCCGTCAACAGCTTTTAGTTTATCAAGAATAGCAATAAGATCGACTTTTGTGCCTGGTTTATATACTTCAAAAAACAAGTTGGTGGTATTGCTAAAAAATGTATTTACGTCGTTAGCCATTGCATTTTTAATGCAAACGGTTTTTGCAGGAGTTTCTTTTACAATAATAACGTCATTTCTTGTATTTGCGTTTACTACTAAAGATCCTAAAAGGATCATGGCACATATGGCTAATTTTTTCATCTTGAAATAATTTTATTAAAGTTAATGAATTTAAAGCAAAAACAGTACCAAATTTTAAGTTTCAATCTCTCACAGATAAACGCAGATCCGTATAATCAGCGGGATCCGCGGGAAATAAATAGGTTAATTAACGTTTTTTTCGGAAAAATTCCTTTAACAACTCGCTACATTCTTGCTCTAATACACCTTTTATGAGTTCTGTTTTAGGATGTAGTACATTTTGATCTAATAAGCCAAAGCCTTTTTTAGTATCGGGCGCTCCAATAACCAATTTACTTACCTGACTCCATGCCAAAGCTCCGGCGCACATAACGCACGGCTCGAGTGTTACATAAATTATACAATCTGTTAAATATTTACCGCCCAAAGAATTGGAGGCACTTGTAATGGCTTGCATTTCGGCATGCGCTGTTACATCGTTCAAACGTTCGGTTAAATTATGGGCTCTTCCAATGATCTTATTATTTGCAACTATTACCACGCCTACCGGAACCTCATCGGCTTCAAATGCTTTTTGTGCTTCTTTTAAAGCCTCACGCATAAAATGTTCGTGGCTATATAAAGGCGCTATTGACATGTGCAGGTTTGCTGCGCTTTTAAAATATTGATATCGTTAATTTCAGTAATGGTATCACAATCGTACATTACCAAATTGAAATTGTATTCGCCGGTATGCTCTTTTTGCTCCTCAATAAAATAACTACCGCAAGGTTCTTTACGTACTTCGCTTTTATCGTAATTAATTTCAAAATGGCGCAATTTAATTTTTAGAAGGTGTTCGTTTAGTTTTAAGCAATTCATTTTGCAACGTGCCTTATCACTTAAACGAAAATACTGAAATGATAACTCGCGCATTTTTACTTGGCCCGGACTGGCGCAAGTGCGGTTGCCAAACATGGCATACACTATCAAAAGGCCAATACCAAAACCAATACCGTAAAATCTTAAACGTTTCCAAAAATTCATGGCTCAAAATTAAACAAAATGGACAAGGCGCCCTATTTTTGTTTGGCTTTTTGCATTGGATTTTCTCCTTTGGTTGGATTATTTCTTCTTCTCTTTACCGATTTTGCTTTGAACACCTCAAATTTGGCCGGCTCAGCTTTCATATTCCAAGTATTATTCTTTTCATTAATATCGGCTGTTTCTCGCATTGGATCCAATTGTATAGCCAACACTTTCTTGTTCTTTAAAAATGTTTTATGAACTTCATTTTCATTTTTGCGCCATAAACCAACATTCATCCGTTCAATTTCTTTTGAACCGTCGGTATAGATCCATTGAATAATAATAGGCATTACCAAACCACCTTTGTTTGAAAATTTAATATCGTAAACATAAGAACCTTCAAATTTTGTAAATGCGGTATCAGGCATCTCTTCAAAATTCTCATAACGGTCTTTTACTTCTTTTACCACTTCGGTTGGGTATTTATAATGCGAATAAAAATCGCGGAGTGTAGTATCAATATCAACCAATGATTTAATACCTTGTTCTTTATTTCTAATCTGCGAGATATTTACAAATGGATCTTTGTAAGGAGGATAATTATACATCGTATCCATTTTTACAGGAACTGTTTTTCCGGCAGAGATCTTAAACACTTTTACTGTATCAATACTAATGTCAACAGGGTCTGTATCATAAAACCAACCTCTCCAATACCAATCTAAGTCAACACCGCTGGCATCTTCCATTGTTCTAAAAAGATCTCCCGGTTCGGGATGTTTAAAAGCCCAACGGCGCGCATATTCCTTAAATGCGTAATCAAATAATTCGCGACCCATAATTGTTTCGCGCAAAATATTCATAGCCGTAGCCGGCTTACCATAGGCATTGGCTCCAAAATTAAAAATATTCTCACTGTTGGTCATAATGGGTTCCAACATGTTTTTTGGCAAGCGCATGTAATCACAAATTTTATAAGCAGCGCCGCGTTGCGAAGGATAATTAGCATCAAATTCTTGCTCGGTTAAAAATTGTACAAACGTATTCAAGCCCTCGTCCATCCATGACCACTGACGCTCATCACTGTTAATGATCATCGGGAAAAAGTTATGTCCTACTTCGTGAATAATCACAAGGATCATTCCATTTTTTGTTCCTTCGGTATACGTTCCGTCTTTTTCTGTTCTTCCAAAATTAAAACAGATCATAGGATATTCCATTCCGTTTGATGCTTCAATACTTTGCGCCACAGGATATGGATATGGAATTGTAAATTTTGAATACGTTTTAATGGTATGCGCTACAACCTTTGTAGAATATTTACGGTACAAGCCATACGCTTCTTTCGGATAAAAACTCATACACATCACACGTTTGCCTTCAACCTTGGCAGGCATTGCATCCCAAATAAATTTACGCGAGCTTCCCCAAGCAAAATCACGAACGCTATCGGCTTTAAATATCCAAGTTTTTGTTCCGGTTGCTTTATTTTTTTCGGCAGCTTCTGCATCTGCTAATAAACCAATTTCAACAGGCTCACTAGCCGTTTGTGCTTTTTGCCAACGTACAAATTGCGCTGGCGAAAGTATTTGCTGATAATTTTGGCACTCACCGGTGCTACACACCAAATGATCGGCAGGAACTGTCATTTTTACTTTATAATTTCCAAAAGCTAATGCAAACTCTCCTCTTCCTGTAAATTGTTTGTTTTGCCATCCGTGAAAATCGCTGTACACACACATCCGCGGGAACCATTGCGTCATGGTAAACAAATGATTTCCATCCTCCGGAAAATATTCGTAGCCGCCGCGTCCGCCAACCGTTAAGCGATTACACATTTTATAATTCCACTTTACTTTAAATTTTACTTTTCCTTTTGATGCCAATGGTTTTTTCAACTCAATGCGCATCATGGTTTGATTGATGGTATATTTTAAAGGCTTTCCTAATTCATCCATTACCTCTTCAATTTTATCACCCAATCCTTGCAGTTCACTTTTTCTATCAAGGCCCTTCACAAAATCTTCGGTTGTAACAGTGTTGTTGCCAATGCTGCTTTCTTCCATATAATTCATGTCGTTTGTTGGGTCGTGTTGATTCTCGTCTAATTGCAACCACAAATACGTTAATACATCCGGCGAATTGTTGGTATAAGTAATCCATTCGCTTCCATACACTTTCAAATTCTTTTCATCCAAAGTAACATCAATATCATAATCGGCTTTTTGTTGCCAGTATTTTGCGCCCGGTGCACCCGATGCCGTGCGATACTCGTTTGGCGTAGGAAGAATGGTTCCTAACTGCTCAAATTTATTGGCATGATTTGACTTAGGATTATTTTGAATGTTTTGGGAAAAGATCATACCCGAAAACAATAAAAGGATAAGGAGTAATTTTAATTTCATATGCTTACTTAAAGGCCTTAAATTAATAATTTTTCCGTCTTACAGGAGTAAATTGGACCCAAATTTGAGGTGATATATCTAAAATTCGGTCCTAAAAATTTGCCGTTGGTGTAGGCAGTTCGTAACCTTTAATCTCTTTTGTATTATCTTTAGCTGATCCATTATTTATGCGGCTATTTATTATCCTTATAACAATTATACTTTGCCAAATATCATTGGCCCAAACCACCAAAATCAAAATAAAGAAGGATGAACCTTTGTACAGGGTAACTTTGGCAGGAAAAGATACAGGTGTTGTTTCGTTAGGAACTATTTTGCTGGATAAAAAATTAGTGATCCCAAATAACAAATTCAAATTAAAGATATACGCATTCCAGGCGGTAATAACCGGAGATAGTGTGATGTCGATCTATGAAGGTAAAAGTGAGAAATTACCGAAAGAAATGATTGACCGTTTAACAAATCAAAACTCAAATACGCCTATTGCAATAAAAATAACTCGACTTACAGCTTTTAACGAGTTTAATGAAACCATTAATTTAAATGAGATAGATGTTAAAATTATCTATCAGAAAAATTCAGTGTCTGACTTCAACTCAGAACAATAAGCCTCTCCATACACATCTTCAAAGCAATTACTCCTATTAAACTTACCACAACAATTTTGTAAACTTTAAACGGAATAGGTTTTATAAAACTCATTGCAAAATTCAAACTCAAAACCGCTAGTACTATCAAAAGCTGGCCGGCTTCCAATCCTAAATTAAAATATAACAAAGGCCCGGCAATTGCTTCTTCCTTTCCCAACATGGCCTTTAACAAGTACGAAAAACCGGTGCCGTGGATCAATCCAAAAAGAATAACAATTAAATAGATCCCTGCCTTGCCTGCCTTCATTCCTTCGGCAGGTAAACCGGCAGGCAGGCATTTTGCATTACTGTTTTCTTTTACTTTTAAACAATAAATGGCCGTTATAAAAATACTGAAAGCAATTAAAAATTCAATTAAAGCTGTATTGATGTTAAGGTCACCAATTATACTCAGTGCCAGTGAAATAGAATGTCCCAAAGTAAAGGCCGTTATCATTGCCAACAATTTTTTCAAGGAAGAAAATGTATAGCTTATACTTAATAGTGTAACAAACAAAATATGGTCGTAGCCACCCAAATCGGTAATGTGCTGCAAACCTGTACTAAACCATAACCAAAAGTTGTTCATGATTGTTTACGGAAAGCCTTTATAAATATCTCTGCGGTGCTCATACACAACAAAGTACACAACATTACTTTCAGTTTTAATTCCAATTCGGTAATCTCCAATTCTTATACGATAGTAAATATCATATCCGGCCAATTTTTTTAGATTTTTTATGTGAGTGAGGTTACTTGCAGATTCAACCTGAACTATACAATCTGCTATTGAGCTTTTTAAACTCTTGTTCTTAAGTTTCTTTAGGTCCTTTACAAAAGACTTTTTAAACTCTACTTTCATTTTCCTAAAGCCTTCATAACTTCAGATCTGCTTGCGCTTGAGGTTTTCATACCCGCTTCGATCTTTTGCACTAGTTTCCAATCTTCAACCTGAGCTTTAGTAAGCGTTTTGGCCGACATTCCTAGTTTTTTTGCAAGGCTAATTAAAAAAGCGATATCCGATTTTTTTTCTACGTTTATGAGTACAGTTTCCATACAATAGATTATAAACTCAAATTTACAAAATTACCTTCATAATTCAAATATCAATGTCCTTTCCTATCTTTGCATTTATGAAAGGTATGTTAAAGTGTTTAATTATCGCATGTATAGTATTTACTTTATCCGCCTTTCATCCTTTTTACCTTGGCGTTACGCACTTTAAGCTCAATAAAAAGAGTAATACTTTAGAAACAAGTGTGAAGCTATTTACCAACGACCTTGAAACTTCACTAAAAAAACTAAACGGTAATTCGGTCGACCTCATCAATGGTTCCAATAAAGAAGAGATAAATAAACTCATAAACAAGTATTTGCAAGCTCGTCTTATCATTAAGGTTAACGGAAAAAACGCCGCGTTCAACTATATTGGTTTTGAAACTGAGAAGGATGTTACCTGGATTTTTATTGAATATAAAAAGATAAGATCTCTCAAAAGCCTCGATATTGAAAATACTTTGTTGTACGATAGTTTTGATAAACAAACCAACATCATTCGCGTAGAAACCTCTGCCGGCGAGCAAAACAGCAAGATCAGCTGTCCCGAAAAAACAGCTAAATTCTCCTTTAAATAGCGTTTTTGCTATTAACAATGCAATGCTCATAACGTAGTGGGTAATTAACATGTGTTTGTGTAATCATAATTTCTTAGCTATTCATTTACAGTTAATTGAATCTCTACTTTTATTCCAAATCAAAAACGTGAAATAATGAGTTTCAACGACATCAAATCAGAATTACAACAAGTACTTGACAGCGACGTAACGTTGCGCAAAGAATTTAACGAGTTAAAACGCTCGTTAAGCGATTACAGAAATCAACTTATCCTTAGGGATGAAGACTGTAAACGTCTTGGTGTAAATATCGAGGTGCTTAACACTAAGCTAACCGTTATGGAGCGCGACAATACTTTATATAAAAGTGAGATAAGCTCTTTTAAAGAGTTGCGAGCCAACATTAAAGATCAACTTGTAGAAAAGCAAGCTGAGATCGATGCTCGCTTTGAAGAGATAAACTCATTAAAAGCTGAATTGGATACTATCGCCGCTCGTTACGAAACTCAAATTGAAGGCGTAAAAGAAGAAGCTTATAATGAACTGGCTCACGTTAAACAAAGTTACGAAACTCAAATTACCGATTTAAGAACCGGTGCTCATTATAAAGAATTAGGCTTAAAGGATGAATTTGAAAATAGATTAAGTGAAGTAACTTCTTCGTTTGCTGATAAAGAACTAAGCATGTTAAGCTCGCATGAAGATACTATCAATGCTATCCGTTCTGAATATGAATCTGCATTAACTGAACTTAGAAATCATTTCGAATCTCAAATTAATTCTACTGCTTCTGAAAATGAAATTAAAATAAACAGCTTAAAGTATACTTACGAAACTACAATTTCTAATTTAGAAGACAGCACTCGCCAGAAACAAGAATTCAGCGAACAAGAACATCGTAATGAAGTGAATGGCTTAAAGTTAGAGTTCGAAGAAGAAAGAAGTACTTTAGTTACAAATTACAATCAACGCATTGAAGAACTTCAATCTCAATTAAGCAATAGCGAACAACATTATAAATCAAATTTTGATTCAACTGTTGAAGATTGGAATTCAAAATTAACAACATCTGTATCTGAACTTACTACTACATACGAAGCACGCATAACTGAATTAACCAATCAGTTTACCGAAAAAGAGCAAAGCTTAATTTCAAGTCACGAGACTCAAATTGCTGAACTTCAAGAGTCGTACGAAGAAAAATTATCTAATACTGTATTACATTCAACAAGTCAAAACTCTAAACTGGCCGATGAATTAACAAAAAGCCAATTAGATGCCGACGAAAGTCGCGAAAGCATTAAAACACTTTTAGGTAATGTTGAAGAGCGCGATACAACTATATCAACTCTTAATTCAGAAATTGAATCGTTCAAAGCTCAAATAGAAGAAGGTATCCATAATTGGAATACGCTTTCGGTAGAATTTGAAAGCTATAAACAAAACAATGAATTATCTCAATCAGAACAAGTAAGTAAGCTGGATGCACAAATTGAAGTGCTGAATGCTGAGATCACAAATTTGGCGTCTGTTATAGAGAGAACAAATAACCAGCAAAGTGAGACAGAACAATTATTAAATTCAAAAACGGAAGAATTTAACGAGCTATTAAATAAGAATGGCGACTTGTTTTCACAGATTTCTGAGCTAAGCGCCTTACTTGCCGCTAAGGAAAATGAGCTGGATGAAGCTAAGTCGTCGTTCTCTTCTGAGATAGAATCATTAAAGTCGGGAATAGATTCAGAATGGAATGAAAAAAACGAATCCTCAAAGATCGAATTTGATAAGTTAGTAGCAGAAAATTCAAACCTTATTCATGAAATTGATGCCGCACAAGATAAAGTAGAAGCTTTGGAAGCTGAGTTAGGATTAGTTAAAACAGAATTAGAAGAAAGCACAACTACATTTACCGGTAAAGTTGAAGATCTGAAAGACACATTGAACAACAAAAACTTTGAGATCACAAATATATCAGCAAACAATTCGGCGCTAAGTGCAGAAATTTCTAAATTGAAAACAGAAATTACTACATTAACTTCTCAATTATCCGAATCAGGACAAAGTTCAGAATTGGTTCATGGATTACAAGATAGTTTAGAAGCCATTAGCAACGAGAAGAACTCATTATTAAATGAGATCAATGTTTTAAAAACAACAATTACTGAGCTTAACGAATCAACTATTGAGCTTAACAGTAAGGTAACATCTTATCAAAAACAAATTGATGATCTTAAATCGAATGTAAATTCTACTCAAGAAGATGCATTCATTGATAAATTGTTCAAGCAAATTGATGAATTGAACGATGAGCGCTTAAAACTTTTAACAGATAAGGAAGAGATGGCTTCACAGCTGTTGAAAATGAACGATGTGATCTCTGGAATATCACAACAAGTTGACAGCCAGTCTATTGATGTAACAAGTTTGAATAGTCACCGAAAGAATGTTATATTAGCTAAAAATTCAGATGGGCCAAGCGAAAGCTCCCAAATGAAAAAACAAATAAACGATTTAGTGCGTGAAATAGACAAATGCATTGCGTTATTAAGTGCTTAGTTAAACGCCTCAATTAATGAGCGAAGTTAGTATAAACGTAGAAATAGCCGGTGCAACATATCCGGTTAAGATCAGTTCTGCTGATGAGGGGAAATTGAGAGAGGTTGTTACTATTATAAATACCAAGATCTCGGAATTTGAAAGAAATTTCGCGATTAAAGATAAAAAGGATGTTTTAGCGATGGTTGCCTTGCAACTTGTATCTCAATATTATAAAGACGCGAAAAACTCTGAAGTAGAATTAAGCAATTTAAGAACAATGCTTACTGATGTTGAACATATGCTTGAAGAGCATAGGGACAAGATCAAGAATATAGAAGAGTAAGTTTTATATTTTACAATACATTCACGCACAAAGGTCTATAATAGTAGGTCTTTGTGCGTTTTTTTTTAACACAACCCAACTTAGCGAAAGTTAAGACGGAATAAATTAACATAACAATGGAAACATTAACCATAATATTCATCGCCGCCGGACTTCTTTTAGGAGTTATTGTAGGCTTTTTGATAGCTAATAGCAAAATAAATTCAAGCGCTAAAAAGGAAAAGGAAAATCTTATTAAAGAAGCGGAAGTAAAAGCCGAAGCTACCAAACAAGAAAAGATCCTTCAGGCAAAAGAAAAATTTTTACAATTAAAATCGGAGCACGATAAAGCTGTGCAGGAACGTAATAACCAACTCAGCGTTGCCGAAAATCGCGCCAAACAAAAAGAGAGTGATATTGTAAAGAAATTAGAAGATGCTAATCGTAAAGACAAAGAGTTAGAAAATTCTCGTATTCAATTGGCAAATCAAATTGACGTTTACAAAAGTAAACTGGAAGAGGTTGAAAAAGGTCACCGCAAACAAGTAGAAATGCTTGAAAAAGTGAGCGGCTTGCGTGCCGATGAAGCCAAATTACAATTAGTAGAAAGCATAAAGGCAGAAGCAAAAACTCAGGCCATGTCGTTTATTAAAGACACCATGGATGAGGCAAAGATCAACGCTAATAAAGAAGCAAAAAAGATCATCATTCAAACCATTCAACGTGTAGCAACCGAAACTGCTATTGAAAATTCAATTTCGGTATTTCATATTGAAGGCGACGAAACAAAAGGACGTATTATTGGACGTGAAGGAAGAAATATTCGCGCACTAGAAGCTGCAACAGGCGTTGAGATCATTGTAGATGATACTCCCGATGCAATTACCTTAAGTTGTTTTGATTCTATTAGAAGAGAAATTTGCCGTTTGGCTTTACACCAATTAGTTTCTGATGGCCGTATTCACCCAGCGCGTATTGAAGAGATAGTTGAGAAGACAAAAAAAATGCTGGAAGAAGAAATTATTGAAACCGGCAAACGTACCTGTATTGATCTTGGAATTCATGGTTTACATCCTGAGTTAATTAGAATGGTAGGCCGTATGAAATACCGTTCGTCTTACGGACAAAATTTATTACAACACAGTCGCGAAGTTGCAAACCTTTGCGGAATAATGGCCAGCGAAATGGGCTTAAATCCTAAAGTTGCAAAACGTGCAGGCTTATTACACGATATTGGAAAAGTGCCTGATAACGAACCTGAATTACCACATGCATTATTGGGTATGAAGTTAGCAGAGCAATACAAAGAAAAACCAGAAGTATGCAATGCTATTGGAGCTCACCACGACGAAATTGAAATGAACACCTTATATGCACCAATTATTCAGGTGTGTGATGCTATTAGCGGTGCAAGGCCTGGTGCTCGCCGCGAAATTGCCGAACAATACATTAAGCGTTTAAAAGATTTGGAGGCAACAGCTTTAGGATACGAAGGCGTTGATAAAACTTACGCAATACAAGCAGGCCGTGAATTACGCGTTATTGTTTCAAGCGATAAAGTAACGGATGCAAGGGCTGAACAATTAGCCTTTGAAATCTCGCAAAAGATTCAAACAGAAATGACCTACCCCGGCCAGGTAAAAGTTACGGTAATAAGGGAAACTAGGGCAACGAGTTACGCGAAGTAGTATTTTTAGAGTTTAAAGAAAAACCGTTACTAACATTGTAACGGCTTTTTTAATTATATTTGAATTACACAATTCAATTTATGAAAACACTATTCACCCCCCCATGCGATTTTAAGCTCTCGTTGTAAATTATAAGGTTCATGATTAAGTTAAAGTATTCCATTTTAATATTTTTATACTCCTGGAGTCTGTTTTATTGACAAACATGTCTCCCTTTATTGGCTGGCGGTTACGGGCCTGGGGTTTCACTTTTATGCAATAATAATGTTTTTGTACCAAATGCACCAGCACCACAAGACTTCTTAAATAACAATAGTCGATCCGTTTTTATGATGGAAATAAAAAATCCATCTACAGGAAGCTTATCTGCATGTTCGTATGTTTTACTAAGGCAAGCATTTACCAATAACGATGATAATCAGCAAGAAAATATTTTCATTACTGCTAGGCATTGTGTCGTAAAAAGTGCCATCAATCCGAGTAACAATAATAATAATAATAAAATGGATTTGGCGAATGCGAAGTTTGTTTTTAATTATTCAAACGCAGACGCTTCTCCTACAAGTACTATAGGCTGTAAGGTTAGCAGATATGTCGTTGAAGGAGGTGCAACTATAGTAGACATAAGTTATTTGCACGATATTGTTGTTTTAAAATTAAACCAACCAATCCCTCCTCATTTTAAACCTTTTTATAGTGGCTGGACAGCTAATCAACCGTCTGCTCTTAGTAGTCCCTTTTTTGACATCCATCATGCTTCCAGTGACATAAAAAAATTAGCCATGCTACCTTTCCGTTTTTTATAGAACTAATTGCTCCATTGCCAAGATACTCTGTTCAGTGGATTGCTGGTGTAACCCAACAAGGCTCTTCAGGTTCGGGATTGTTTAACTCTAATAGAAGGCTAATTGGCACTCTATCTGGAGCTATTTCCATAGGAAACGAACACTGCTTAAATACTAAAACAGCCAATTTCGGAAAGCTCAAATCCTTTTGGCTAGGAAACAGCGCAACCAGAAATAAATTAAATCCTGACAATGTCTTTGCTTACTAGGTTCGCCAGGAGGGGAAATAGAATGTTATACAGGGGACCTTAATTTAAATGGTAATTACTGGCCCGCCGGAGACTATCAGCCGAACAATGTAATTACTATTAAAGCGCAAAACAATATATTCTTGGCTCAAATTAACCAGCCTTTATCGGTTCACCCTGGGGCTAAATTTCATTTTGAAGCTGGAGGTCAAATAATCTCCGCTCTTCCTGGGTTTTATGCAATGCTTGGCTCAACAGTTTCAATAAAATCAAATATGGCTTGTACTCCAATGAGACCTCCCGGAACACTAAACGAAGATATTGATTCGACTATTGTAAAGTACTATTATGATGAAGCAAGTGGCGAGTTACCAAAAGAAGAAACACACAATTTAGAGCCTTTTTCGAAGTTGAGTATTTTTCCGAATCCCTCAAATGGAAATTTCAAATTAGAAAGCTTAGGATACGCCTCCGATCAATACTCTTTTGAATTGGTAGATGTTAATGGGAAAATACTGTATTCGCAATCTGCTTTCTATTTTGAGAGTGGTCTTGAAAAAACTTTTTCCTTTAATGAATTACCAACAGGAGTTTATCTTTTAAAAATCCTAAATGAATATTCTAAAGTAAGAGACTATAAAAAACTTATAATTCTAAAGTAATAAACTAACCTCATCAGCTAGCTTTTGAACTTGGTTGAATAACCCCAACTTTTGGTTAGTTATAATTATGTTAAATAAATTTTAAAGTCTTTTAAACCTTCCTTCTTTTACTCAGTCATATTTAATATCTTTAAATATGACTTTATTATTTACCCCCATCCATAATTTATTTTTGATAGTTGCTATTACTAGTGGCTTTAGTATTAAGGCGCAAATTGCCGATATTCCTATAAATCCTAATTCCACCTGGAATGGCGAAGAATCATTAGCAATTGATCCAACAAACCCCAATCATTTGGTGGTGGCTTGGATGAAGTATATTTTTTTACCGGCTCCTGCAAGTGTAATGATTGCCACAAGCACTTCCACCAATGGCGGTTTAACTTGGAGCACACCGATTAATATTCCGCATAATAAACCAGCGTGGACATCGGCCGACCCTACCCTCGCCTTTAAAAACGATGGTACCATCTATTTAGGTTTTATTGATTCTAATAATGCAAAAGATAGCGCGGCAGTATTTGTAACAAAATCAACCAATGGCGGCACTGCATGGGGCCCTTTAAGTAAAGTGGTTGATTTTAATGATAGTCCCGATTTGATATTCGACAGGCCTTGGTTAACCGTTGATAATAGCGGCGGGCCTTATAATGGTTATTTATACATGGCAACCATGAGTTATAAAGCCGATCCGTTACCTCATCATGTGTATTTAACGCGCTCCATTGATGGAGGAACAACGTGGGGTGCACATTTATTGGTAGATAATACAATTCCATTAGGGCCTTCGGTGCAAGCCATGGGAGTTCCAACAGTTTCAAAAGATGGGCGCTTATACATTGCCTATTTATCATATAATCCGGCTCAATCATTATTTCCTCGATTTATTTACGCGCTCTCAACCGATGGTGGAAGTTCGCTTACAAATAGTGTTATCCTCACAGGAGTTGGCACAAGCATTACAAACGATACCTTATTACAATACAGTTATAAATTAGATGCAAATCCAACCAATTCAAATAATCTTGTTTTTTCTTACGTAGATAAATCAAATTCCGATTACGATATTTATTCAGCCAACTCCAATAATGGAGGCATAAATTGGAATACAGCAATTCGCGTGAGTTCGGATGCAATTAATAATGGCAATAACCAAGATATGCTTTGGGCTAATTTTTCTACCACAGGAAAATACGCTGCTACATGGCGCGATAGAAGAGCCAATAGCGGAGCACAAAATCAACCTTATAAAATTTGGGGTTCTTATTCGGGCGATGGCGGAAATTCATTTAGCAGTAATTTTCAGATCTCGCAAACCGACGGGCACTTGCAAATTCCTGTTGATGGTGTTGATTTTTTAGGTTGTGTTTTAAATGATACCATTGTTTATACAAGCTGGGCCGATAAACGCAATACAACAAGCAATCAACTCTTCATTAATAAATTCAAGCTTTCTACTATTACTTCAGTTTCGCAAGAGCAACTTTCTAAAAATGGCATCAAACTCTTCCCAAATCCAAATACCGGCGAGTTTACCATTGAATTTGAAAAAGCTGAGCAACGAAAAATCGAGATTTTAGATATTACAGGTAGAATTGCTTACTCTACAAATTCAAAAAGTACTTCTTACAAAATGGACCAAAAATTAGTTCCAGGCAACTATTTTGTAAGAATAACCGAAAATAGAACCGTAGAAACTTTACCTTTTATAATTGAGTAGTTGATGCAATATTTGAGGTTGCAAAAAAAATCAAAAACCTTAAACTTTTCGTCTTCATTTGTACCCTTTTCATACGACTGCCACGCCCGTGACAGAGGCGATAGCCCAGCGAAGGAAAGCATAAATGCCGTAACGTGGCAAGGCATTTATGCTTTACGAGTTAGCTAAAACCGAAGGCCCGATAAGGCGCATCATACTAAAATTCATTAACGCTTTACCAGGTTTGGCCAAGCAAAACCTTTACAACTGTTCAATACTTCTCTCATTTTGTTAATTCGACTCTCCAACATTTTAATTATTTTAGTAAAAATTAAATAACATGAAAAAACTTTACTTCTTACTTGTACTAAGCGCATTAACGCAAATTTCCAAAGCGCAGGTTCCAACATGTTCTCTTAACCCAACTTTTATTGCGGGTCCTAAAAATGGTGTTTATCCCGACAGCCTTACCAACTTTGTTTCGGGAACAGTTGGGCAAGCATACGTACAAAATATTACCGTAAAAGTTCCTTTAGATACTATTCAAACATTAAAATTTTGTTTTAATCGCGTTGTACTTTCAACACCAACCAATGTGGTTAACTATAACCTTCCTCCGGGATTATTATTTGGCTCGTCAACTGCAGCTGCGGCTAACGGAACAGTTAGCGGTGCTATATCATTAAAATTTCCGGGCAATGCCAATAATTGTGCTAGCATTTACGGTACACCAACTACTGCCGGAACCTACACACTTAAATTGCAAACCGATACATATGCAACTTTGCAAACTATTGGTAATTGTACTCCAAGCCCCAACGTAGCCGGTGGCACAAAATTAAATACTACAGTATTAGGTTATTACATAATCACTATTCTTCCTCCAGCCGGAATTAACGAAGTTGTAAACTCAAAGTCGCTTGAACTTACAAATATTCCAAATCCATTTACCGGAAAAACAATCATAAAATTTAATGTAAAAGATCATAGTTCGATGGATATTAAAATACGTGATGTATTGGGTAAAACTGTTTTTACAGATATTATCAAAACAAAATTTGGCGAAAATACGTTTGAGTTCGACGGTTCAAAATTAAACACCGGAATTTATTTTTATACCATCAGCTACAAAAATTATTCTGAAACCAAACGAATGATCATCGCTTCTAATTAATGAGTTCACAGGCCTTTGAATTACTTATATTAGGAAGCAGTTCTGCTAGCCCCACAGCCGAAAGAAATCAAAGTGCACAGCTCTTGAATATTGCTGAGCGTCATTTTTTAATTGATTGTGGTGAAGCAACACAGATCCAACTAAGAAGATTCAAAGCGCGTTTTCAAAAGATAGATCATATTTTTATTAGTCATTTACATGGCGATCACTTTTTTGGATTGCCCGGCTACCTAAGCAGCATGCATCTTTTAGGCCGTCAACAAGAACTTACCATTTACGCGCCAAAAGAATTGAAAAAAGTATTGGACGTGATTCACGAAGTATCTGAAACAAAATTGAGTTACCCGGTTAAATGGCATTTTACCGATAATAAAAAACAGGAACTACTATTTGAAGATGACAAAGTAGAAGTGTACTCATTCCCATTAAAGCATCGCATTTACTGCACAGGTTTTTTATTTAAAGAAAAACCATACCAACGAAAGATCGATAAATTTTTATTGGAGAAACACGGTGTATCAACGGCTGATATTCATTTATTAAGAGATGGTTTTGACGTTACAAATGATAAAGGCGAAAAAGTTTTGAATACAAAAGTTACCCTTGATCCCCCAAAACCACGAACCTACGCCTACTGCAGCGATACCATTTACGATGAAACATTAGTAGAATTTATAAAAAATGCTGATCTTTTATATCACGAAAGCACGTTTTTAGATGATAAGATTGATCGTGCAAAAATAACGTTTCACTCAACAGCTAAACAAGCGGCTACTATTGCTAAACTTTCTAATGCTAAAAAATTATTGCTAGGTCATTTCTCTGCTCGCTATGGTAATTTAGATCAGTTTGTTGTTGAAGCCAAAGAAGTATTTGATAATTGCTCGCTGGCCATTGAAGGAAAAGTAATTCAGGTGGAGCATTCGGTTTAAGCCACGAATTACACTAGTTTTCACTAATCTTAATTTACTTAGTCGTTCCTCAAAAACTCTGTAAGCCTTGTTTAGGGCTTTGCTTAATGTTTGCGCAACGAGGAGGCTTCGCTTTTTCTGCGCAGACCCCGCAGTGCGACAAACATAGCAAAGGACAAACAAGCTTGAAGTGATAGCCCGATAAGGCGCCCAAATAATAAAAAATACTTTTTGAGGTTCGACTATATAGAATTAATTCTCATTCTTGTAATTAGTCGCCCCTCAAATAGTCTGTATAAGTAGATATTATTGAGTTTACTCAAAAAATTAAGTATAAAAATATACCTCAAAAAGCAGAAACCGTTTAAAAAACCGACAGATATTTTTAACGTAAACTAAACCGTGGTTCCGCGCCCGAGTCCCGATAACTATCGGGAGCAATGGAAAGCCTTGCGAAGTGCTTTGCGTAATGTTTGCGGAGCGAGGAGGCTCCGTTTTCAGCGGAGACCCCCGGAGCCCGCCAAACATAGCAAAGCACAGCAAGCTTGAAGTGAAAAGCGCGAAAAGGCGCCCAAATTAAAGGAAAACGCTTTTTGAGATTCGACTAATTAGTGGCTAAATACTTTTGAGAATAAACTTCCGTAAAAAACTAACGGCCGCGTTCCCTGTCATAACAATATTACGGTTACGATTTTCGCCAAACTGAAACGACTTTGCCAAAGTTTTTTTACCATCACTCACAGCTATCCACACAAAGCCAACCGGTTTTTCATCTGTTCCTCCACCAGGGCCGGCAACTCCACTAATGGCGATCGAAAAATCTGATCGTAGTTTTTGTCTTACATTTTCTGCAAGCGCAATAACGCATTCCTTGCTAACGGCACCTTGTTTTTCAAAAATTGCATTCTCTACGTTTAGGAGTTCGTGTTTTGCATCATTGGTATAAGGAACAATACCTCCTTTAAATATCTCTGAGCTACCCGGAATTGCCGTAAACAAAGATGAAACATAACCACCTGTGCAGCTTTCGGCTATTGCAAGAGTTTGTTTTCTTTCTTTTAGAAGATCAGACGTTACTTTTTCTATCGTTGGCATTTCTTCGCCATAATTTTCAAAACCAAAAACGTATTCACTAATGATCGGAAGAAGTTTATCAATTTCTTCATCCACAGCTTTCCTTATTTTTTTTTCATCATCTCCGCTTGTAGATAACCGTAATCGTACCATGCCGGGTTGTGGTAAATATGCAAGTTTAATATTCTTTGCTGCTAAGGCGTCTTCCCAATTTTCAATAAGCTCTGCAATAGTGCTTTCCCCTATACCTTGTGTAAGAACAGTTTTGTGATAAATATGGGCCAATTTAAATTCCGCTCTTATTGCCGGAAGAATCTCGCTTATCATCATCTCTTTCATTTCATAAGGCACGCCGGGCATAGAAATAAAATGAACTTTATTTTTTTGCATCCACATTCCAGGAGCCGTTCCGCTTTTATTTCGCAAAGGCCTACACCCTTTTGGTATTAAGGCTTGGTCTTTATTTAACTGACTTACTTCTTTTCCGCGTTTCACAAAAAACGAACTTACATCCACCAATATTTTTTCATCAAGAATCAATTCAACACCAAAAAATTGGGCAAAGGTCTTTTTTGTGATGTCATCTTTGGTAGGCCCTAAGCCTCCTGTAATAAAAACCATATCGGCTCTTTCGGAAGCATTTTCGAGACCTTTTAATATCTCATCGCTATCATCACTAACGGTTGCCATGTGAACAACCTTAATTCCAATAAGATTCAATTGTTGAGCTATCCAAACCGCATTGGTATTGGCAACCTGCCCAATCAAGATCTCATCTCCTATGGTTAATATCTCGGCCTTCATCACTTATAAAAAACAAGTATAATTCATTTATTTTGAACTTAGCTCAGAAAATAGGTTTTTTTTCTTTTCAAGTATTTTTTCTTTAAACGAGGCGCTTTTTGCAGACAATATCTTGGAGGTACGGTCAAAGAAAGCAACGAAGTGTAAAGAAAAAAGACGCAGGAAAGGATAAAAAGGTATTTTTTGAGCTAAGTTCTTTAAAAAAACAGTTTATTTTTGTATAAATTAGTGAACAATGAAATTCCTAATTTTTTAACTAAAGAAATAGTAAAATAAAGGCATTTCAACTGACTTCAAAATAATTTAACACATGAAAAAAACTCTGGCAATTATCGCAATCATAAGTATAGGCTTTATGGGGCATGGTCAATCCATGTTAGATAAATTAAAAAATAAAAAAGATTCATTAGCTAAAAAAGTAACTAGTGTTGTTACTCCAACATCGCCACCTGCACTTACCAATGAGGAAGTTATTAAAGGTTTAAAAGAAGCGTTAAGTATTGGCACTAATAGTTCATCTTCAATAGCCAGTAAATTAGATGGCTATTATAAAAATCCGCGTATTTTTATTCCATGGCCGCAAGAAGCAGCCGATATGAAAACAAAGCTCACCAGTTTGGGTATGCAAAAAAAGATAACAGAATTTGAGACCAGTTTAAACCGTGCTGCCGAAGAAGCTGCTAAAGGGGCTGCAACAATTTTTATTGATGCAATTACCAACATGAGCGTGAGCGATGGTTTTGCTATTTTAAAAGGGAACGACACGGCAGCAACACATTTTTTGCGTGAAAACACCTATTCACCTTTGAAAACTAAATTTAAACCTGTTGTAAAAGATGCTATCGCAAAAGTAAAAGTAACAAGCTATTGGAATCCATTAGTAACTAAATACAATAAGATCCCCGGAGTAAAAAAACAAAATCCGGATCTTGAAGAATATGTAACCATTAAAGCTATTAACGGTTTAATGCTTTTGATATCCGATGAAGAAACCAAGATTCGAAAAGACCCTGCAGCGCGTGTAACAGACCTTTTAAGGAAAGTATTTGGAACAAAGCCTTGATCAATTAACGCTTGTTAACAGAATCTAAATCATAAAATATATATTTTCAACGTTGATCAAAGATCAACAATAAAAAAACAATTTAAATACATATGAAATTAAATTTAAAAGACCTAATGCCATACATTGGCGGCGTTGTTCTATTCGCAGTACTTACCTTGTTCTTTTTCCGTCCTCTTTTAAGTGGTAAAGAATTAAAACAAGGTGATATTGATCGCCACAAAGGAATGAGCAAGGAAATTGTTGATTACCGCGAAAAACATGATGCTGAACCATTATGGACCAACTCAATGTTTGGTGGAATGCCAGCGTATCAAATATCTACACTTTACCCGGGCAATTGGGTAAATAAATTAGATGCGGCATTTAAATTGTTTTTACCACATCCTTCAGGATATATGTTTTTGTATTTTTTCGGATTTTTCATTCTTTTGTTATGCCTAAAGGTTGATCCTTGGCTTGCCATAGTTGGTTCACTAGCTTACGGCCTGAGTAGTTATTTTTTAATTATCATCGAAGCCGGCCATAATTCAAAAGCAAATGCATTAGGTTATTTACCAGCATTAATTGGAGGAATTGTTTTATTATTTAACGGTAGAATTTGGTTGGGATTTGCGCTCACAGGCCTTTTTACTTCCATGGAATTAAATGCTAATCACGTTCAAATATCATATTACGGATATATTTTAATTGGATTTATTGTTTTGGGTTATGCTATCACCGCATTTCGCACAAAAAACTTAAAATCCTTTGCCATAGCATTAGGTTTATTTATTGCCGCTTCTACTATTGGTGTTTTACCAAATGCAGGCAATTTAATGTGTACCAATGAGTACGGAAAAATGAGCACGCGTGGACGCACAGACCTTACCATTAACGAAAAATTACAAAAGAACGCTAATAATGTTACCTCCGGCTTAGACAAAGATTACGCTACACAATGGAGTTATGGCATTGACGAAACATTTACGTTTCTAATTCCCGATTTTAAAGGCGGCCCAAGCAGTTCTATTAAAAAAGTGGATGCTGATGCATTAAAAAAAGTGGATCCAGAATTCAAAGAACAAGTTGGTTCTATGTTCTCATATTTTGGCGAACAACCTTTTACCAGCGGGCCGGTATATATTGGTGCCATTGTTATTTTCCTTGCATTTTTAGGAATGTTTGTTGTAAAGAACAGTTTAAAATGGCCTTTGTTCTTCGCTACATTACTTACAGTAGCGTTAAGTTGGGGTAGCAATTATCAATGGCTCACCGATTTTTTTATGGATCATGTGCCCGGTTATAATAAATTTCGTGCAGTAAGTATGATATTGGTTGTTGCAGAACTTACCATTCCACTTATGGCCATTTTAGCCGTTAACGAATTACTAAAACATAAAAACTGGAGTGATAAGATCACCTTACGTTTTACAAAGAACGGAATTGAGCTAAAAAAACTTTTTTATATATCTACCATTGTTATTGCTGGATTTTGTTTGCTCTGTTACATTGCCCCATCTATGTTCAACACCTTTAGCGGAACAAATGAAGAAGCGTTGTTAGTTCAGGAATTTATCAAGGGCGGAAACCCTGAAGCACAAGTAAAACCTTACATTGCGCAAATGATGCCCGAGCTTGAAAAAGCACGTGAAGCCATATTTAAAGCCGATGCTATGCGTTCGTTCATTTTTATTTTAATGGCTGCCGCGTTTATTTATTTATTTTATACAAACAAGATCAAGCGAGAGATCTTACTGGCTGCATTGGGTATTTTTATTTTAATTGATCTTTGGACCGTTGATATTCGTTACTTGGATGCAAGTTCTTTTGTTCCTAAAAATCAAAACAAGCAGGATGTTTCGCAAAAATCTGCGGCTGATGAAAAGATCTTAGAAGACAAAGGATTTAATAATCGCGTGTTGAATTTAACGGTGAATACATTCAACGATGCATCTACTTCATATTATCATCAGTCCATTGGAGGATATCATGGAGCTAAACTTAAAAAATATCAAGAGTTAGTAGATTTTCATGTATCAAAGGAGATTAGCATTTTTTACGCAGGCGCCAATAAAGCTTTAGGTAATGATAGTTTAATGAACGAATTACTTTCGAAATTGAATGTAGTAAATATGCTTAACACTAAATACTTCATTCTTCCGGGTGGCGAAGGTGGACCGGTTCCATTTACAAATTCAAAAGCTAATGGCAATGCTTGGTTTGTAAAGAACGTAAAATCTGTAGCGAGTTCTGATGATGAGATAAAAGAACTTTATAAAACAAATACCAAACGCGAATTAGTTGTTCAAGAAAAATTTAAAACAGAAACTCCGTTCAAAGAAACATATGATGGGCAAGGAAGTATTAATCTTACATCATACGAACCAAATCATTTAACTTACCAAAGCGAAACTAGTGCTGAGCAAATGGCAGTGTTCTCTGAAATATATTATCCATTTGGATGGAATGCGTATGTTGATGGCCAATTAAAACCACACGCTTGCGGCAATTATGTATTACGTACAATGCTTGTGCCTGCCGGAAAACATAAAATAGAATTTAAGTTTGAACCTAAAACCTACGAAACCGGCAACAGTATAGCAATGGCGGGTTCTGCCATCTTGTTCTTAAGCATTGGCCTGAGTTTGTTTTTTGAGTACAAAAAGAAAAAATCTGTTAATTAATACTCAAAAACTGGTGTTATTGTCATGGTTTTATGACATAAAGGCTTTAACTTTGAATGGAACGATTATTGAAATAGAAACCTTATAAAAACAAAATATTATGGCATTAGAAATCACAGACGCAAATTTTGAAGAATTAGTTTTAAAAAGCGATAAACCGGTATTAATAGATTTTTGGGCAGAATGGTGCGGTCCTTGCCGCATGGTTGGTCCTGTAGTTGAAGAACTAGCAAAGGAATACGATGGCAAAGCAGTTATTGGCAAAGTAAATGTTGATCATAACTCTGAAATAAGCGCAAAATATGGTATTCGTAACATCCCTACCCTGTTGTTCTTTAAAAACGGAGAAGTAGTAGACAAACAAGTTGGTGTTGCTCCAAAAGCAGCATTGGTAGCTAAATTACAAGCTCAATTATAAAATAATTTCATTAAAAAAAATCCTCCCATCATTTATGTTGGGAGGATTTTTATTTTTAAACTAGCAGTATGCTCATTGCAAGTGATAACGACCTTAAAGGAATAAGTCAGGTTTCGGAAGTTGTGGCCATCACTCTTAAAAAAATGAAGGCTTATTGCGAGCCTGGCATAAGTACAAAACAAATTGACGACTACGGTAAAAAACTTCTTTCCGAATACGGTGCACGTTCTGCTCCTTCTTTAACTTACGATTTTCCGGGGTGCACATGCATCAGCATCAACAATGAAATTGCACATGGAGTCCCTTCCACAAAAAAAATAATTAAAGAAGGTGATCTTATAAATATTGATGTCTCGGCCGAACTCAATGGCTATTGGTCGGACAATGGTGGTTCTTTTATTTTAGGAAATGATATACATCACCACTCCCATTTAGTAAATACCTCGAAAGAGATCCTTCGTTTGGCTATTGATATGATCAGTGACAAAATAAAAATAGCAGACGTTGGAAGATTAATAAACAACGAAGCAAAAAAAGCAGGTTACACAGTGATCAAAAATTTAACAGGGCATGGTGTTGGGAAAAGTTTACACGAATATCCTAAGGAAATTGCAAATTATGGTGATGCTTTTGATAGAAGGAGATTCAAAAAAGGATACGTTGTTGCCGTTGAAACATTTATCTCAACCAAATCAAATTACACAAATACAGATCCCGATAATTGGACACTTACTGGAGATAAAGGAGGATTTGTGGCACAACACGAACATACAATCATTATTACAGAAGGAAAACCGCAAATACTTACTTTGCAAAATGGTATTTGGGATTAAACCTCTTTATTTCCCTTAATAAAATCGCTCATTAAATACGCTATAAGCTTTCCTGTTTTATTATCCGCTTTACGGTGCGCTAATACCGGAGCGCCTTCGGCAATATGCAAATACATGGCGTTTTTTTGTTTAGCACTTTGATAAACAAATTGCCTTGCCTGAATAGTTGTAATACCACTGCTTGTTTTAGCGCTGCTTGGAACATTTGCTATGGAATCAAGATCGAGTTCAACACCAAACAGATCATCCTTTACAAAATTTAAACTTCGTTCAATGGCACTTTTCATGTTAATGTTTTCTCTCACAAAAATATCTTCAAACGACGAGAACATAAATTGTGAAGGTTGGTTCTTAAAGTAAAAAAGTGAATCGGTATTATTGTATTGTTCGTGTAAACCGATTACCGTATATCTGTTTATAAAACCGTTTTGGTAAGCATAACTAAATCCATTCCCACTATGCCTTCCTTCAATGGCGCGCATGTCTGTGTGGGCATCACAATTCACAACATTTACTTTCCTTTTAAAAGTTTGCGAAGCGGCCGCCAGTAATCCATATGCGTTATTATGTCCACCACCAATAATGATCGGGATTTTTCCGGAAGCAAAAACAGGTTTCATTATTTCTATAACGCGGTTATCTATTTCTGCTGTTAATGTTCTAAGCTCCGCTAGGTCCTTAGAGTTTCTTTGATCCAAGCACTCAGCTTTTTTCATTAGATCAGAAACAGGAGTGGAACCTGCTATCAAAATATCTTCGCCAGTTAAAAATTGGTTACTTTGTTGATTCAAAAAACTATCCATTGCCGGAATAAACGCTGTATGCGCACCCCCTCTTCCCAAATTAGCTCTTACACCAACATCTTCTTGTATTCCCAAAACAACGTATTTTCCATTAAAAGTATTCAACTGGCTTTCAAAAGATGTATTCTCATCAACAATTGTAACACTTGCTCCTAAACGCTCCTCCCCTTTTCTTGAACGTAGCAAGGCCCTCAATTCTTTTGTTTCGGGAAGATTAAATTTTGTCATCAATTAGCCGGATTTCTGAACAAAAGTAATATATTTGTTGAAGTTAAAACCTTCTAAACGTATGAGAAATTTCAAGCCGCTGGCCCTAGCTTCATTAAGCATTATTTTATTGTCATCCTGTGGTGGCGAAATTCCTGTTGAAGATAAAGGTATTTCAGATTCTTTAGTGGAAGTTGTAAAAGACACAACTGCTGTTACTGTTGATGATGTTTCAAAATTCAAATTCGATTTTGCTTTAGCCAATATTCCTTCCCCAGCCTCAAGCATTGATCAGCTTTCTAAATGGGGGGTTGACTATGATAGAGAACTAATGAACGATCCTAAAAAAGGAAAAAACTATAGCTCTGAATTTCAAAAGGCAGTTAACCTTGGTATCTACAATATCGATATGTGCTATGCTATTGTTAATGAACGTGGCGAAGATGTGCTGAAGTATATGAAAACAGTTTTAATAACATCGGATGCTTTAGGATTAAAAGGCGCGGTAGATCAAATGATCGGAAAAAGAGCAGAGCAAAATTTAGGTAGTAAAGATTCATTGCTCCAAATATTGGACGAGATCTTAATTAAAAGCGATAGCTATTTACGTACGAATGAGCGTTTATACACTGCCTCAACAGTATTCTCAGGGGGATGGTTAGAAAGTCTTTATTTGGCTTGTAAGATCACTGATAAAGCAACCGACGAAGCAGTTAAAGCAAAAGGTCGCAAGCATCTTTGGGAGCAACGTTTTCATCTTGGTAACTTAGTTACTGTAATGGATGATCATAAAGACAAAAAAGAAGCACAAGACATGAATTCAGAATTCAGGGCTATACACAAAGAAATCAATAATGTGAAAAAACCTGAAGATATGACCGATGCAAAATACAAATCGATCAGCGAGAAGATTTATGCTTTGCGTGCTAAACTAACAATGTAATTTCAATAAAGAGTTTATAAAAATCCCTGCTAGAAATAGCAGGGATTTTTTTATTGATATCATTTGAGAAGCATTTCATTTGTGTCCCGAAAGCTAACTATTTTTTGATTGCTCCCCAATTTTTACGACTGACCCGAAATTCTTCTTGTTTAGGTTAGGAAAATTGTTTGCATAACGAATCTACTCCCCAGAAAATTAAGTTGACCCCTAATATGTAAATGCGCAAAAAGGATTGAGTAGTTTTAGGAGAAGAGATGTATCGAGGCGGCAGTTTGCAATAAGGATCTCGTCACAGAATCCAAACATAAAATATTCAATCACTTTTGAGCAAAAAAACCCCGATCAAGTGACCGGGGATTTAATGTTTTTAAGCATTTAGAAGTGCCATAAATCATGTTCCCATCTAAAGATATCACCTTTGATACGGTCGCTCTCTAAAAGGGCGTCAATACCTCTAGAGTACTGGATAATAGAACGGTCGTAAACGTTTGTTTCTTTACTTATAGTACTGGCAAATTGTCTTTTCCAGAAAATGTCTTCGAACGTACGACGCTCGCTATCATTCTTTGGATTGAATACTTCATGCTTAGCGAATAAAGGACGACAAGCAGGGAAGTAAACCCAGAATTGCTCTTTTACCGCTTCCTTTTCTTCGTCATAAGTAAACACACCCATTCCTAAGATACGAACTTCAAGAACCGACTTTTGTTTATCAAAGAACCAATCTTCCTTTAAACGGTAAAGACGAATATTACGGAAAATAGAAGTTGAATCACACTTAAACACTTTAGTAATGATCTCATTACCTTCAGCATCCACGTTACTCTCATCTAATGAGTCACATTTCTTTATCTTATCACGGATTTGAGACAACTCTAACGGAGAAACAAATTCCTCATCGTTAAACGCTAACAATTCTCCTTTTAAAATATACTTAGACAATACTTGGAATAAAGAGATCCTACTTGCTAAGGTTTCAACTGGGTAATATAACTGTTGATTTACCTTCTCACGCATATCAACGTCACGCCAAACGCGTTTTTCCCACGTAACATCACCCTCACGAAGGTGAGTATAAGGAATGAACTTCCTGCTAATAGCATTTTCTTTATCGTAAATACCATCCTTATAATCACCAGGATTAAAAATGGTTGGTCCCTGAGAAAACACCTGTCCGAAAACAAGGAGAGCCATTACTATTAAAATGTTACGTTTCATATTATTTTTATTTAAACCATATTGTTACATGGAGTTCTACACGCTATGCGCGCTTCATTTCATGTATCTTATTTTACTTTAATGGTAACGCCAGGGATATTCCTGATAGATCCATCAGGACCTTTTGCTTTAACGTTCTCAATAAATATCTTACTACCAACACCGGCAGTTGCTAATATCTGACGAGCAGCGGACGAAAGACTATTACCTGAACACACTTCTGACTTTAACACCCCTTTTACAACGGCTGTTAACTCAAATGATGTTACAACGAATTTTGCTTCAAAATCGAAACCAGGAAGATCAGCAACAACACCACCAATCGATGATAGTTCAATCTTCTTCATATCTACATTACCTGATTTACCACCCACTTTTGCAACCGGATCTGGAATTTTCTTAACGCGGAATTTGAATGTGCCTTGTGGTTTCATTCCGTCTTTAGTTTTAGCAGATACACTGATTGTAACCGAACCAGGAGTGGTTGCAGTAACTTCATATTTACCTGCACCGCCTTTTGGTGATAATTTAATACCGCCACTTCCAGAAACCGAAAGTTCACTTGGAGCCACACCACCGGCAGATACACTGATGGGATTTGGAACGCCGATATAAAATACATTCATTTTATCTAAAGCAACCGCAGCACTTGGCGCAGCTACCATGTAAGTACCATGGAAAGGAAATCTCTCAAAAGATCCATCCGGTTTTTTGAAGTTGATGACACCTTTATAAGTTTGCTCACCTACTGAACCAGTACCTTGTTCTAATTTACCCATACCCTCTGTAATAGGAACCGGAGTTCCACCTGCCCCAGAAGCAGAGTCAGCATTTAATAATACCTGCATCATATCAGCTGTCATCGCACTTGATGAAGCAGCTAAGAAGATATCTGCCTTATAAGGCTGTCCTTGTTGGATATAGGAAGAAGGAGCAATTACTTTTGCATTTAACTTGTCAAATTTGATCGCTAATTTACCACTCGCAGCACTATACTCACCCAAAATTTCAGCTTCAAGGTTTTTCAAGTCCGCTTGCATTTTATTTAAGTTAGTAATAACGGCAGCTTCTGGTAAGTGATAGAAATTCTCTACATGCCATGTCATTTTGATACCGTCTTCTTCAGCACCACTATCATGAGGCTTCATGTCGGTGAATTTCTTCTTTAAGTTGGTATAGATCTCTGGCAAGAATTTTGTCTTATTTTCAGCCTGCATTCCATCTAACTGAGCAATTAATCCATCCATTAATTTGTCCATTTTACCACGCAATTCTAAAGCTGAGTTTGGTTTGTTCTCAGGAGTTGCAGCATCGCTACCTATCAACACGTAAGTTGGCATATCATAATCATCTAATTTAGCTGCAAACCTAAGTTGCATAGTGTCTCCACGACCCAATTTTTCAGTTTGTTCGTATACAACTTTCTTTAGATTATCGATATATTTAACAACTTCATCAATCTTTAGTTCAGCTTCTTGAGCTTTATCGTAATATGGCTTTGCAGCCGGGTTACCGTTTATAGTATTTTGAAAAGCCTCCATTACACGCTTATTATTAGCGGTAAGGTTCTTCTTACTTTTCTCCATGCTCTCGTTCACAGTAACGTAACCTTTCAAAATTTGTTTTGATACATTCATAGCCAGAAGTGCCGTTAGTACCAGGTACATCATCCCGATCATCTTCTGCCTAGGGGTTTCTTTGCCTCCGCCCATTTTGTTATAGTTTCTTTAAAAGTTAAAAATCAATTTCTTTTATAAACGTAATAATCCCATAACACTTAAAGGTTACGGGCTTATTACAAAATAATTACTTGTTGTAATTCATTGCACTTAACATGTTGCCATAAATTGTATTCAAGGCAGTTAAGTTACCAGACAATGACGACATTTCTTGACGATACTTACGAGTATCTTCTACTGAATCGTGAAGATTCTTCATTAGATCATGTAATCCGTCGTAGAATTTATTAGTTGCATCTAAATGGTCTTTACTACCTTGTAATTGCAATTCGTAAGTTGCATTTAAAGCAGAAAGATTCTTAGAAACTTTATTTAAAGACTCACCAATAGAATAACCTGCATCGTTTGAGTTTGCAAGATCTTCCATTGATTTAGCAGCATTTTTATATGTATCAGCTAAAGTAGAAACGTTAGCAGAAGCAGATTTTACATTATTAACGTATTCGCTAGTTGCAGAGTGTGCATCGCTAATATCGCCAATTTTGTTTGCTGAATCGCTTAATGTTTTCATTCCTGCACCTAAGCTTTCTATCAAATCCGGTCCGATCTTAGCTTCTTCCAACATTTTATCTAATTGTTGAGAAACAGGTAAACCGTTATGAGTTTCTGGTTCCTCATGACCCATACCTGCTAATTCAGGATAAGCTAAAGTCCAATCAACCTCTTCGTGTGGAATATCAATTCCAAATAAACAAAATAATACAGCCTCTGTACCAAGTCCGCCAATAAGGGCTGCGGAAGCTCCAGGCCAGTGCATAATTTTAAATAAAGCTCCAATAATTACGATAGAAGCGCCAAAGCAGGACGCTAAGTGCAACCATCTTTTAAACCCTTGTACTTTTCCTAATTTACTCATAGTGATGTGTGTGTTTTGTGTTTGTTAGTGATTCGGTTATTTGTGTTTTTTGTTTGTGTTTAAAATTTTCTGCTAGATCTCATCTCCTTTGGCACGACCTAAATAAGTCATAACATTTCGGAAACCTAGGTAACATTTAGCAGTATCTTGATATTCGTAGGTACGAGTACTGGTTTGTAGATAATATCCTACATCTTTCCAACTACCGCCACGAATAACTTTACGCTTCAATACGTTTGCGTCTTTATCTTGCGCCTCATATACATAATCAGGGTTAAGATCATGTTGGAAATCGTAAGCCGACTCATCGTAAGCGTTACTTGTCCACTCTGATACGTTACCTGCCATGCAATATAAACCGTAATCGTTAGGGTTATAAGAATAAATATACACTGAGTGGAATCCACCGTCATCTATATACGATCCACGCATAGGTTTAAAGTTTCCTAAGAAACAACCACGTGAGTTACGAATATAAGGACCACCCCAAGGGTAAGGAGACTTATCTAGACCACCACGAGCAGCATATTCCCACTCTGATTCAGTTGGCAAACGGAAATCGTTCACGATAGATTGACCAGTACCCATTAAAAAGTTATTCAACAATAATGATCTCCAAATAGAGAAGGCACGAACTTGTTTCCAAGTTACACCTACAACAGGATAATCATCATAAGCAGGATGCCAGAAATACATATTAGTTAAAGGCTCGTTGAATGAGTATGTATAATCATGAACCCAAGCTAAAGTATCAGGGTATACGTTAATTACATCTTTAATAATGAAAACCGAACGGTCAACACCATTTCTTACACGCTCACGGTAATTACCTGCTCCAATTGATTCTTGATCTTTTACATTATAAGTACCAAGTGTTTTACTGTCTTTTGCAGGGTCGCCTACTTGTGTAGAAACTCCACCCGGCGCACCATTTTGTCCATCATTTAAATGAACACCATTCATATAATCCGCTTTTTTATAATCATGCGCTGCATCTTGTACGTCTGCCGACTTATTTCCGCGGAAACGATTAGTTTTAGAAGCGGCTAATTTTATATCAATACGGTAGTATTCATAATTCAGTTTACGTGTATCAATTTCTTTACGGTTGTAAAAACGCTCACCTTCCGGTAAGTACATTGGTTGAAGATCGGCACGATAATCGTCGTCACCACTTTCCCAATTGATCTTCTTGTCCCAGTTGATATATGGATCCTGAAGGTTGTTATCACCTTTGAAAATTGGCCATGCAGCCAAGTAATCATCTTGCGAAATCTGAAACTCTTCAGCCTCACCGTTAGAACCATAAGCCAATAATTTACGGGCTATAGAGTCGCGAACCCAATAAACGAATTGGCGGTACTCATTGTTTGAGATCTCAGAATCATCAATGTAAAAGGCTTGCACCGATACCATTTTTGATTTAGTAGTGTGCGCCATTGGAGCTTCCTCATCGTCCGGACCCATGTGGTACGATCCCATAGGGATATAAAGCGTTCCAAACGGATCTGGTTGATACCATTTTTCACGGCCTACTACGCCAACCAATTCAGCACTGTGAGTGTTACAGCCAACAATAACGGCCATAAACGAAGCTAATATCAGTAGTCTTTTCATATACTTTCTTTTTATAACACTGCTTTTTTTAAAGGTTACAAACTCAAGATGTTAAAGAGTTATTAACAATTGTTGTTAGCAGTAAGTGGCTTTAACGGTTGATAGTTAAAAAGGTTTCGTTTTTAAAACAATTAGTTCAAAAATCTCTCGTCGCCATAACTTGCCATTTTTTTCTTCGTTATAGGATAGCAAACTCCCAATGTAATTTCATGAGTACCACCAGAATAGCCTTTAATTTTAGATAGTGTATAGTCGTAAGAGTAAACACCTTTAACAGACATTCCTTTTGGCGTAAAGTGTTGATAACCAATCATTGGAGCAACTGCATCCGTATGACGGTAAGTTATACCTGCAATTACTTTTTGATCCCACATATAAGTTAAGTTAGCATCTATTACTGTGGCATTTACGTCAGAACGAACCATAATATTAGGAATGATCTCATTTCTTGGATCTAAAGCAAAATGATAACCGGCTTGAATATAATAGTGACGAGTTACTCTGTATTGAACGCTATCAGTTCCAGATGATTTTAGCAATTGAGCAGGTAAGTGACTTGAAGATATTCCAACATACATTTTACGAGGAATTGAATAAAAAGCTCCAAAACCAACGTCGTAAGTTAACTTATTCAAGGTTGGATTTGTACCATAAAGGTTTGTACCGTCACCATAACCACCAGGGATTGTATTGTCAATTGAACCAACATCCGGCGGGATCCAGTTCTCGCTAACTTGCTTTTGTAACATACCAAGGTCTAATCCAAAGCCTAAGGTTCCTCCCATAAGATTCATATTGTAAGCAACAGGAATACGAAGGAATAATGTTTGAATAGGTCCGATCTTATCCATCATCACGTTTAAACCAACACCAAGTGGTGTTTCAGGTAAACGCATGTCTGCTGTTAAAGCGAAAGATTGCGGTGCACCAGGGAAGTTCGTCCATTGTTGACGGAAGTGTAATACTCCGCAAATATTTCCTGAGTTTCCAGCGTATCCAGCATTGTACATCAGTTTATTGTTCATGAACTGGGTAAACTGAGGATCTTGTTGTGCCATCACAACGCCCGAAAAGCCTACTAACAGAAGACTAACTTTGGTAAGTAATTTTCTCATATTTTTTTCATTAAATAATTGATAGTACACTTTCACTCAATGTACTTAGGCTGCTAAATTAGCTAAAGTATATTAAAAAACAAATAATAGGGAAAGTATTTTGTTAAAATTTTAACATTTAAAACGCTAAATTAGACGGAATTAGGCTCTATTCAGACTTAATCACCATTTGGTGAGTATTGCGGCTTTTTTGCTCCATTAAAACCACTTTATTTTCGGATAGCTTGTTAACGATATCATTGTCGTAATTTCTGATCGTCATCAACTGCACATTTTGGTTGTAAAGCACCTTGAATTGAAATTGTAGTTCTTCGATGAGTGGTTTTATTTTAAAATCATCCTCATCTACACAAACGCTGAAGCTTATTGCTGAATTTTGCATCATATTTACTTTTACACCGTGCTTAGAAAATATAGCAAAAATATTACTCAAATTATCTTCTGCGATGAAACTAAAATCTTTGGGTTGAATAGAAATTAGGATCTGATCTGTTTTGAAAATATAGCTTGTTACATTTAAACGCTGATCGGATTCTTTGATCACAGTTCCCTCTTCCTCTGGTTTTAAAAACGACCTTACAAAAAGCGGGATTCCCTTATTTTGCAAGGGCTTTATGGTTTTTGGATGGATCACTGAAGCGCCGTAATACGTTAACTCGATGGCATCATGGTATGTGAGTTCTTTTAATTTTTGCGTATTCTTAAAATATTTTGGATCGGCATTAAGCACTCCGGGAACATCTTTCCAAATGATAACGCGTTCGGCATTTAAAAAATAAGCAAGCAGTGAAGCTGTGTAATCGCTTCCTTCTCTCCCCAAGGTAGTGGTATAATTTTCAGAAGTTCCTCCGATGAATCCTTGTGTAATTACAATTCTATTTTTTTTGAGTAACGGCTGTAATTGATCCTGTAGTATTTTTTCGCTCAACTCATAATCAACTTTTCCTTCGCGATACGTATTATCAGTTTGAATAATTCCACGGGCATCTATCCATTGATTTGTAATTCCAATTTGGTTAAGATACGCCGAAACAATTTTTGTAGAGAGCACTTCTCCTAATGAAACTATTTGATCGTAATGATGATTAAATGTAAAGGCGGGCAATTCCTCAATGGCCCAAAGCATTTCGAGAAATACATTTTCGAGATCGTTGTAAATAGGATTGGACAAATTTGGAATTAATTTTTTTACAATATCGAAGTGATACTTTTTTACTTCTTCAAAAACCTCCATTATGTTTGGGGTTTTAAAAAAATAAGCTTTTACCAATTCTTCCAATTTGTTGGTTACTTTACCCATGGCCGAAACCACCACAACAGTGGGTTGTTGCGCATGTTTTTTTAATATTCTTCCAACATTTATAACTGCTTCAGCATCTTTAACTGAGGCACCACCAAATTTAAATACTTGCATGTGTTTGTTGTCTAATACCAATAATATAATTTAAGCCAATATACTTGTTCTTTTTCATCAATACCTCTTAAAAAATTGTTCCGTAGACAGAGCTATGCAACGATTTTTTTAAATCGTTTTGATAAAAAAAATCACTTCGCATCTTTAAACTAAATCATATATATATTTGGTATAAATTTAAGTGATTTCCAATTGAATGAAAAGTTTGCTGTTACATTTATCCACAAATTACCGGAAATAAAAAACCCCGACTTTAAGGTCGGGGCTCTTTTTTTAAAAAATATTATTTAGTCTGGTTAGGCACTTGGTTGTTTTGCCCTTGTTGCTGTTGTTGAGGCAATGGTGCAGCCGTAGAAGCACGATTTTTTACTTTCGACATTGAATCCTCTTCAGAAACCTCAGAAGTTCCGGTATTTTTTGGAGCTAATGCAATGCTCAAAAAGAATAAACTGATAGCTAAACCCCAGGTTAATTTTTCAATAACCTCTGTTCCGCGCTTAACACCCATAATTTGGTTTGCCGCACCAAACTGACTTTGGATACCACCACCTTTTGAATTTTGTATCAATACCACTAAAATAAGTAGCACACAAACTATTACTATTAAAATTGAGAAGATCATGACGTTTTGTTTTTATTTATCTTTCCTTAATTCTTCAATAAGGGATGCAAAGTAAGCACTTTTATTTGGATATTTCAAACTTAAGATCTGGTAGGCACGGATAGCCTTGTTAACATTTCCTTGAAGGGCGTATATCTTGGCTAGGGTTTCGGTTACAAGCTCCTCATTTTCAAGCAAACTCTCCTTTGCTTTTTGGTCGGCAACGAAGAATTTAGTGTCTTTATTTAACTTTATTGAGGTAGGATTATTATCGATTATTTTATCAATCAACTTCTTTTGCTTCGCCTTTTTTTGCTGATCCTCAACACTTGCCCTCTTAGTTTCCTGCCTATCCTCACTTGTTTCAGTTTCGTCAACATCGCCTTCATTTTTTTGGTTGATGTATTTTATCCACTGAGCAAAATTAGCACCTACAGGCCATGGAATATCCTTTTTATGCGCTGTATTTGTATGCAGGATCTCTTTTTCTACAAAAGCTTCTACAACATCTTTTTGAATTTCTCTTTCCACCTGTTCGTTGATGTCGATCTTCTTTGTTTGAATTTTCTTGGTGTCCACTTCAACAAGCTCAACGTCCGTTTTATTGATCTGCTTATCTTCTGGTAACTCTAAAATTACAAGGTCAGATTCAACTTTTACAAGTTTCACTTCTTCCTTTATCTCAACAGGTTTATTAGCGTACAGTAATTCATATAAATGATTTCTGCTTACCGCAACAATAGCTGTTTTTTTAATGGAGCGTTGAAAAGCCGAAGCATCATTTCGTTTAGAAGAGATAGCATACAGCAAATGTGCAGTTTGAAAATACGGAAATTCCTGAGTGAGTTTTTCCAATTCAGGCAAGTTCACATTCACTAACTGTGCAGGATCTTTTAAATATGAATATAGTTTTCTTGAGTTCAGCTTACCAGTTATTGAATGCCTTATTAAAAATATCTTCGGTTAATTGTCGGTTTATTTCCTGCATCAACTCCGATTCTTTTGAGGATAAACTCGCATTGCTTGAGTAATCGGCAAAGCGCGAAAAAGTTTGGTCAAAGTTCTTTGTCTCATCAAATTTATTGAAATATTTAACGCTCACAACAATGGTCAAACGATTTGAGCCTGCTTTATCCGAAGCTTGAATTGCTACCGGAGCAACATTATAATCAACAATTGATCCTTCAAATGAAAGATCACCATTTTGTTTCATCAATGCTAAATTGGTTTGCTGAGAAACAACATCACGTAATTTTTCGGTAAATATTTGTGATAAACTAGGAGGGGCTAAAGAAGAGTTATTTGTAAAAAAAGCCACCGAAACCGTTTTGGCTTCGGCAGGAATTGAAGCGCCATTTAATGAAATACGTGGTTTGCAAGAAGACAAAATAGCAATTATTGCTATCATCAAGGCAAATCCGAATCTCATTATAAAAGTGTTCATTTTTTTATTCTACGATACTGTATTCGTTTATTTTTCTGTACAAAGTTCTTTCGCTGATACCTAATTCTTTTGCTGCGTATTTGCGTTTTCCTTTGTGTTTACGCAATGCCTTTTTGATCATGTCCTTTTCCTTATCTTGCAACGAAAGCGTTTCTTCTACTTCAATTGTTTGTCCCGAATTTGAATTTTGGATCACCGGTTTATGAATAGTAATGGTTCCATTTGATCCATTATGTTCTTCGTTATGAAATATCACATCTTCTTTTGGAAGAACATTAACTGACCCGCCTGAATTCACAATAATATCATGAACAACTGATTTAAGATCGTTCACTTCTTTTTTAAGATCAAGAATGATTTTATAGAACAGGTCGCGCTCCTTAAAATCTCCGCTTAAGGCCGATCCACCGGAAGTTCCATCAGCCTTAACAAGAACTGGCAAATTATTAGAGTTGTATTGCGGCAAATATTTCAATAAAATTTCCGCATTTATCTCGCGGTTTTTTTCGATGATGCAAATTTGTTCGGTGATATTTTTCAACTGCCGAATATTTCCGGGCCAAAAATAATTGGTTAACACTTGCTCGGCATCGGCTGTGAGTTTAACTACAGGCATCCGATATTTTGTTGAACAATCATTCGAAAATTTCCTGAATAATAAATGAATGTCTTCTTTACGCTCGCGTAAGGGCGGTAAAAAAATTGGCAGCGTATTTAAACGATAATAAAGATCTACACGGAATTTTTCGCGTTCAATAGCTTGGTAAAAATTAATATTGGTGGCGGCAACAACCCTTACATCTGTTTTTTGAACTTTACTGCTTCCTACTTTAATAAATTCGCCGGTTTCTAAAACGCGCAATAAACGCGCTTGTGTTGAAAGGGGCAACTCCCCTACTTCGTCTAAAAATATAGTTCCGCCATTGGCTACTTCAAAATACCCTTTACGTGCTTCCAAAGCTCCTGTAAACGCGCCTTTTTCGTGACCAAACAATTCACTGTCTATAGTTCCTTCGGGTATAGCGCCACAGTTTACTGCAATGTAAGGGCCGTGTTTACGAGTGCTGTACTGATGTATTATTTGCGGAAAAACTTCCTTCCCTGTTCCGCTTTCGCCGTTAATTAAAACGTTGAGGTCTGTAGGTGCTGCTTGCAAAGCAATTTCAATGGCTCTTTCTAAAAGGGTGTTATGGCCAATGATTGAGAATTTATTTTTTATGTCGCTGATATTCATTTTAAACAACTTTTCCTATAAGAGTGCTGCTTGTGCACTGGCCAACCAATACATTTACATACTCTCCTTTTTTATGATTCCCTTTTGGAAAAACAACGACTGAGTTCTGAGAATTTCTTCCCATCAGCATATCTTCCGATTTTTTTGAGAACCCTTCAATTAATACTCTATGAATTTTCCCTAAACCTTCTTTTGTTCTTATACCACTGTGCAAACGTTGCAGATCTACTATTTCGGCCAAGCGTTTACGTTTAACATTTTCCGGAACATCATCTGCATATTTACGCTCAGCCAATGTTTTTGGGCGTTCGCTATACATGAACATAAATGCAAAATCATACTGTACTTCTTCCATCAAACTCAAGGTTTCCTTGTGTTCATCATCTGTTTCTGCGCAAAAACCGGAAATAATATCTGTACTTATACCACAATCAGGAATAACTTTTCTTATGGATGCAATTCTTTCTTTGTACCACTCGCGTGTATAACCGCGATTCATCATTTCCAATACTTTTGAGCTTCCGCTTTGCACCGGTAAGTGAATATTATTGCAAATGTTTTCGTGTTTAGCCATCATATAAAGTACATCATCGGTCATATCCTTTGGATGCGATGTTGAAAAACGAACGCGCAGATCGGGATCAACCAATGCTACCTTCTCCAATAATTGTGCAAAATTTATAGCACTTGCTTTTTGCTCTTCAGTTAAGATCTCTTTTTTCAATCCTCCCCCAGCCCATACATAAGAATCAACATTTTGACCAAGCAAAGTAACTTCTCTGTAACCTGAATCAAACGCTTCTTTAGCTTCATTTACAATACTTTCCGGATCACGACTTCTTTCTCTTCCTCTTGTAAAAGGTACAACGCAAAAACTACACATATTGTCGCACCCGCGTGTAATACTTATAAATGCAGAAACACCATTGCTGGTAAGTCTTACCGGAGTAAGATCGGCGTAAGTTTCTTCTTTACTTAATATAACATTGATAGCTTTTCTTCCATCTTCTGCCTCTTCAATTAAATTGGGGAGATCACGATAAGCATCTGGTCCAACAACAATATCTACAAGTTTTTCTTCTTCTAAAAATTGCGTTTTTAATCGCTCGGCCATACAGCCCAAAACACCAACAAGGGCTTTTGGATTTTTCAACTTAACTCTCTTAAAATCGTTCAAACGATTACGCACCCGGGCTTCCGCTGCATCACGAATAGCGCATGTATTCACAAGGATAAGGTCGGCATCTTCAAAATTCTTAGTTGTAGTATATCCTTTATCTATTAATATAGAAGCAACAATTTCGCTATCGGCAAAATTCATTTGACAACCGTAGCTCTCTAAAAACAGCTTTTTTCCGTTTGAAACTATGGGTTTACCATCTAAACTGGGTTGAGGTTTAACCAAAAGTACCTCACCTTGCTTCGATTCGTCAATTATTTTGTTTTCGAGCTCCATTTAAAATTATTCGGGACGACAAATTTACTCAATTTAATGACAAAATGACAGAATTTAACTCTTTTTTGGGCTTTTTATGCCTTGATTTCAACGATTGACCTAAAATTTTGGAATTTGTCTTTTAAATTTTATTCCTTTGCCAAAAATTTTTTACAGCACTATTAATCAAATGAGTAAAAATCTAGTTATCGTTGAGTCACCCGCAAAAGCTAAAACTATAGAGGGATTTTTAGGGAAAGATTTCACGGTTAGGTCGAGTTTTGGACACGTAAGAGACCTTGTAAAAAAGGGCTACGGCGTAGATATTGAGAATAATTTTGAACCTACTTACGAAGTACAACCCGAAAAAGAAAAGGTAATTGCCGAATTAAGAAAGCTAAGTAAAAGTGCCGATATGGTATGGCTCGCATCCGATGAGGACCGCGAAGGGGAAGCAATTAGCTGGCATTTATTTGAATCTCTTGATTTAGATAAAAAGAAAACAAAACGCATTGTTTTTCATGAGATCACAAAACCGGCCATTGAAAAAGCGATACAAAATCCTCGCGAAATTGATGTGAATTTAGTGAATGCTCAGCAAGCGCGTAGAATTTTAGACAGACTAGTTGGTTTTGAATTGTCGCCTATATTATGGCGCAAAGTTCGTCCGAGTTTGTCGGCAGGTCGTGTTCAATCAGTAGCTGTTCGTTTAATTGTAGAGCGCGAAAGAGAAGTTCAGAATTTTAAGAGCACAAATCATTTTAAAGTTACAGCGCAATTTCAGGTAGATAAATCCATTTTAAAAGCAGACTTAGATCAACAATTTAAAACGGAACCAGAAGCTCAAGCATTTTTAGAAAAATGTAAAAATGCGATCTACACTATTAATACGTTAGAAACAAAACCTGCAAAACGCACACCTTCTGCACCTTTCACAACATCTACTTTACAACAAGAAGCTGCTCGTAAATTAGGATTTAGTGTTTCGCAAACCATGGTGGTAGCGCAACGTTTGTACGAAGCAGGAAAAATAACCTATATGCGTACGGATAGTGTAAACCTATCGGAAACCGCATTAACACAGGCTCGCGAAGCGATCACAAAAAACTGGGGTGCTAAATATCACTTTCAACGCACTTATAAAACAAAATCAAAAGGCGCTCAAGAAGCTCACGAAGCTATTCGTCCTACTTATATTAATGTAAGCGAAATTGAAGGTGAGCGTAATGAGCAACGCTTGTACGAGTTAATCTGGAAACGCACAATTGCCAGTCAAATGGCAGATGCTGAATTAGAGAGAACAACTGCAAAAATTGGCATCAATACTACTAAAGAACAATTTACTGCAAAAGGTGAAGTATTGAAATTTGACGGTTTCTTGAAAGTTTATATTGAAAGTTCAGACGATGATGAGGACGAGGAAGAAAATTCATCGATGCTTCCTCCAATAAAACAAGGAGATAAATTAAATCTTTCGGAAATTATAGCGATGGAACGTTTTACACATCATCCACCACGTTATACTGAAGCTAGTTTGGTAAAAAAATTAGAAGAATTAGGAATTGGAAGGCCGAGTACATATGCGCCAACTATTAGCACAGTTCAAAAACGAAATTATGTTGAGAAAGCCGATCTACAAGGGCAATTACGTAGTTACGCCGTATTGAACTTTAAAGCCAATGCCATTAAAAAAGAAATAAAAACAGAAACAACCGGAGCAGATAAAAGTAAATTACTTCCAACAGATATTGGAATGGTAGTGAACGATTTTCTACTTCAACATTTTCCGGATATTTTAGATTTTCATTTTACGGCCAAGGTTGAAGAAGAGTTTGATGAAATTGCAGAAGGAAAAATAAGCTGGCAAAAAATGCTGAAAGCGTTTTATACACCTTTTCATAAAACTGTTGAAAGTACCATAGATAGTAGTGAGCGCGCAAGCGGTGAAAGGGAATTAGGAAAAGATCCGGTAAGTGGTAAAAAATTAATTGTTCGTATTGGACGTTTTGGTCCGTTAGCACAAATTGGCGAAACTAACGAAGCTACAGGAGAAAAAGCAAAATTTGCAGCACTTCGTAAGGACCAGCGTATGGAAACTATTACGCTGGATGACGCTCTATTATTATTTAAAATGCCACGTATTGTTGGAGAGTATGAAGGTAAAGAAATGAAAGTGGGCATTGGAAGATTTGGTCCTTATGTAGTGCATAACAATGCATTCACATCTTTAGGAAAAGATAATGACCCATACACCGTTGAAGCTGATAAATTAATTGAATTAATTACGGCAAAACGTGAAAAGGACGCTGCAAAAATCATTCGTACATATCCTGAGAACGCAGATTTGAAAGTATTGCACGGCCGATGGGGGCCATGTATTGTTTTAGGAAAAGAATTCTTTAAGATTCCTAAAGATAAAGAACCTGTTAAATTAACTTTTGATGATATTGTTACTATCATTGGCGGACAAGAAGCTTACGAAGAAGCAGTGATCAACGCGAATAAAAAATTTGGAAGTAAGCCAACTAAAAAAGGAAAAGCTAAAAAAGGTAAGGCAGCTCCTGCAAAAGCAGTAGCAAGTAAAGAAGTAAAAAAAGCAGTTGCCAAAGTTCCAGCAAAAAAAGTTCCGGCCAACAAAGTAGCTGCGAAAAAACCGGTTAAATCTGCAACGAAAGCTCCTGTAAAGAAAGCAGCTCCAAAAAAAGCAGCTAAGAAAAAGAAAAGATAAGTGAATATTCATTATAGAAAACCGTTGTGATATATCGCAACGGTTTTTTTATTTTACGGGAATTAACTACCTTTAAATTAAAGAATGCCAAAACTAGACAGGACATATTCAACAATTTACAACTTTAATAATGCTAAAAAGGAAATCGAAAACTATAAAGACTTTTCGATTGAACAATTATTCGACGTGTTTAACTACCTAAATAGCGTGGCATTCAATTACTCCATTAAAAATCCACCAAAAATGGATAAAACTGTTTTTAGTTTTAGATAATGGCAAATATTTTAAATGAAGATTTTCGGAAGTTTATAAAAGCCCTAAATAAAACGGAAGTTAAGTACGTGTTAGTTGGAGGATACTCGGTTATCTATTATGGATATCCCAGAACAACCGGTGGTTTAGATATTTTTGTTGAAGTAAGCGATGAAAATTACTTAAGACTAACAAAAGTATTCTCTGTTTTCAAAATTCTTGTTTTTGATATGACAAAAGAGAATTTTTTGAATAACTCGGCTTTCAATGTTTTTTCGTTCGGAAGACCACCTGTTTCAATAGAAATACTTAAGGAAATTAGCGGATTGACCTTTAGTGAAGTAAGCAAAAACGCAATACTTGTTGAGTTTGAAGGCATCAAAATGAAAATCATTCATTTTAATGACCTTATTAAAAATAAAAAAGCATCAGGAAGACCAAAGGATCTAAATGATGTTGAAAATTTTGACAAAAAAACCCTAAAATTATTTTTTCACGTATTCATTTTACTATTTTTATCCTTATGAAAAAGATCCGTTTAATTTTGCTTACACTTTTTTCTAATGCAAGTTTCTCGCAAAACACTTTTGTAATTAGCGATGTTCATTTAATTCCAATTAGCACTAATACTATTTTGGAACATCAAGACGTTTACATTAAAGATGGAGTTATTGAAAAAATTGAAGCCCATAAAACTACAGCAACTCCCGGATATAAAATTTTAAAAGGCGCCGGAAAATATATGATGCCAGGCCTTGCCGATATGCACGTGCACTTACCTGATGGCAGCGAACCACTTACCAAACAACAAGCATACGATTATTATTTACAAACCGGCGTAACAGTTTTACGCAGTATGCGCGGAGAAAAATTCCACCCTGCACATCGCGATAGCATTGCAAAGGGATGGATCAAGGCTCCAAAGTTATATATTTCAAATCCTTTGCCTGAGTTGGATAGCTTATTAAACAAAAAACGCCTCAAAATTTTTATTGCCGAGGTAAAGAACAATACATACGATTTTGTAAAATACATCAATGGCGTTAGCGAGAACAAAATGATGGAAATTGCCAAAGTTCTTAAAAGCAACAAAATTGTAATTGCAGGACACGTTTACAAAGATCTTAGAACAAGTATAAAACTTGGATTCAAGTCTATTGAGCACCTATCGCCTATTATGGATGCATTTAACGCCGACACTGCTAATTTTGATAAATTACTTATTGAAATGAAAGCAAATAATGTTTCGTTTTGCCCAACAGAATCATTTAGCCAGATCGTTGGATTTCAATATTCGATAGACGAGAACATGAGCAGAAATGGAATGAACATTATTGATACGGCTCTTGCAAATACATGGAAGAGAGATTACATTGCCTATATGGGGCGTTTTAAAAAATCGGCTGTTGCTATTTATTTGAAACAAACTAAATACGCTAAACTAGAAATGGAAGCATTTCATCCTGTACTTCGCCGTATGGTAAAAGCAGATGTAAATGTGCTATTGAGTCCTGATAACTGCTTATTTAATGTGCCGGGTTATGCTATGCTGGAAGAAATGAAACTGTATACAAATGCAGGAATTTCTAACTATGATATCCTAAAAATTTCGACTTTGAATGCCGCTAATTTCTTTAATGAATCCAAAAAATGGGGCACTCTTGAAAATGGAAAAGATGCTACATTGATTTTGCTCGAAAAAAATCCTTTGGAGAATATTGAGAATATTTCCTCTGTATCAACTACAATAATCAAAGGAAAACTGATGTGGGAGAAGAAATAGTTTAAAGTTTTTCTAAAGCAGCATTAACTTTTGATTCAATTTCCGACATGCTAAACTCATTGTTCTTAATAAATTTTTTACCAGTAACTTTTTCAAAAAGTTCAATATAACGTTCGCTGATTTCGTTGATCCAAGCATCACTCATTTCAGGAATTTTTTGCCCCTCTTTGCCCTGAAAACCATTTTCAATCAACCAACGACGAACAAATTCCTTGCTTAATTGCTTTTGCTCTTCGCCTTTTTTCTGACGGTCTTCATAGCCCTCCAAATAAAAATATCGAGAAGAATCTGGCGTATGAATTTCATCCATCAAACAAATTCTTCCATCGTACAAACCAAATTCATACTTGGTATCAACCAATATCAATCCCATTTTATTGGCCATTTCTTGTCCGCGTTTATACAAAGCTCTCGTGTACTTCTCTAATTGCTCATAATGCTCTTTGCTTACAATACCCTGCTTGATTATTTCTTCCTTGCTAATATCTTCATCATGACCTTCACTTGCCTTAGTAGTTGGTGTTATGATGGCCTCCGGAAATTTATCGTTCTCTTTTAATCTTTCAGGTAGTGTTACACCACATAAAGTTCTTAAACCACTGCTGTATGTTCTTGCAGCATGTCCTGCTACATATCCACGAATTACCATTTCAACCTTGAAAGGCATACACATTTTCCCGATGCTTACAGATGGATGTGGTGTTGCTAATAACCAATTAGGAACTACATCAGTTGTAGCCTTTAAAAAATATTCAGCTAATTGGTTTAAAACTTGTCCTTTGTAAGGAATTCCCTTTGGTAAAACTACATCAAATGCGCTGATACGATCGCTGGCCACCATCACCAAGATTTTATCATTAATAGTGTAAACATCGCGCACTTTGCCTTTGTAAACGGCTGTTTGTGTTTTAAAATTGAAATCTGTTTTTGTAATAACGTTACTCATAATTATATTGTCCATGTTTTTAAACCGTCGCTTGTGAAATGGAAAGGATGCATTTTTCCTCCAATTGCTTCAATTGCCTTTGCCACTTTTATTTTTGTATTGCCTGGGCAATAAAAGAACATAAAACCTCCACCACCGGCTCCTGAGATCTTTCCTCCCGCTGCGCCATTTTTTATTGCTGTTTCGTAAATTTTATCAATTAGGTCGTTAGAAATACTTGTTGCCATTAACTTTTTATTGTGCCAACCAAAACGTAACACCTCTCCTATTTTATCTAATTCTCCCTTTAGTAAACCATCCTTCATTTGATGCGCTTGCTCTTTTAAATTATGCATAGCTTCTACACTCTTCTCGTTCTTCTCGTTCACATTTTTTACCTGCTCGTTAATGATCTTGGCCGATAAACGTTGTGTATCGGTAAAATATAAAAGCAAATTCATTTCCAATTCATTCAATACTTCTGATTTTAGCTGCAAAGGATTTACGATCACTTTATCATCTCCAAAAAACTCCATGTAATTAAATCCGCCAAAAGTTGCGGCGTACTGATCTTGCTTGCCACCTGACATTCCAAGGTCAACGCGTTCAATTTCGTAAGCCAAATGTGCAATATCGTATTTTCCCAAAGGTAATTTGAACCACTCCACAAATGCGCCGAGCATTGATACCACAAGGGTTGACGAAGTTCCGAGGCCCGATCCTTGAGGCGCTTCGATGTATGAAGTTAACCGAAACGAAAGTGGCCCAGTTTTAAATTGCTTTACAACGCGATTATAAACACCAATAAATAATTCAAAATCTTTTGTAACCGGCAATTCATTTACCGAATCAAAACTTATTTTTTGATCGGTGCCATCGATCACAAACTCAATCTTTCCATTGCTTAAAGGCTCAATAGTTGAATAAGCGTATAAATTAATAGTTGCATTTAATATGGCTCCTCCAAATAACTCAGAATACGGACTCACATCAGTTCCTCCGCCTGCTAACCCTAATCGTAATGGTGCTTTGCTTCTAATTATCATATGTTGTTTCCTGTAGATCGATGCAGATCATTATTTCATGTTTATAAACTGCAATGGCACTTCATAACTTCCTTTTCTGCATAATTCAATTACGGCCTGCAGATCGTTTATACTTTTGCTACTTACGCGAATGATCTCATCCATTGTTTGCGAAGTAACTTTTAATTTACTCGATTTAATATCAGAAATGATCTTTTTGGATGCTTCTTTATCAATTCCCTGACGAACCTTTATGTCTTTTTTAATTAATGGTCCGCTTGGGTAATGCTCTTTACTTTCATCCAATCCTCTTGGGTCTAAGCCTTGTTTTATCATTCGCGAATGAATAGCGTCGATAATAGCGGTTAAACGCATATCATTCTCAGTGGCGATATTAATCACAAGATCCTTTTTGTTAAGGTCAATAGTGCTTTTACTATCTTTAAAATCCCATCGATTTAAAATATCCTTTCGAGCTACGTTAATAGCATTATCTAATAACTGTCCGTCGAGTTTACTGGCTATATCAAATGAAGGCATTGATGAATTTTTACCAAAAATAAGGTTAATTTTGGATTCTATTTGAACAAAATATCAGCATATCTTCTACTCATCATACTTGTTGGATGCAGCACCGACAAACCGGTTGAAGAGCCCATGCTTAACAAGAAAAATAGCCTTATACCCGTAGTTGAAGCACCAAAAGAAGAGCCAAAAATAGAAAAGTATTTTTCTACTCAAGAGAGATATATGATGGAAAACGGCTTGGTAAATGTTAAGGAAATGGATTCGAGCATTCAAGTTAAATTGATCTACAACGATACTTGCAATTTTTTGCATTACAGAATTTATGATAGCCTTTCCATTGCCTTTTTACCAAAGGATATTGCTATTAAATTTTGTAATGCGCAGAAATATCTAAAGGACTTAAACTCTTCTCTTTCTCTTGTAATTTTTGATGCTGCTCGTCCACACCACATTCAAAAATTAATTTGGGATAGTTTAAAAATGGAACCAAATATCAAGTACAATTACATAGCAACACCTTGGGATATCTCATTACACAATTATGGTGCCGCTGTTGATGTAAGTATAAAAGATACACGTAATGATCAATTATTAGATATGGGAACTAGTGTGGATCACTTTGGGCAATTAGCAGAACCTATTTATGAAATGCGTTTTTTAAAGAATAAACAATTAAGTGATACAGCTTATAAAAATCGTGTGCTTTTACGCAAGGTGATGAAAAAAGCAGGCTTCAATTATATACCTAGTGAATGGTGGCATTTTAATTCGTGCAATAAAGAATTTGCGGCTCAAACTTACACCCTTATTAAATAGTTAAAAATTGTTTATAAAATAGCCCTGTAACCATTGCCTGGCTTGGTTTTTAATTGTTTTCAACATAACTTAGGAATTAGCTTCAAAAACATTAAATTTATTCCTCAAGTTTAAACCCTTATGTTCTTAATATTTGATACCGAAACCACTGGTTTACCACGAAATTATAATGCTCCTATAAGCGATCTAGATAATTGGCCACGCATGGTTCAAATTGCTTGGCAATTGCATGATGATAGCGGTGCACTTTTGCATCATGATTCAATTATCATAAAACCCGAAGGCTATACTATTCCCTTTAACGCAGTTCAAATTCACGGCATAAGCAACGAGAGAGCAAATGAAGAAGGCCTAGATCTAAAAACTATTTTAATACAATTTGCAGAGGTAATTAATAAAACAAGTTATCTGTGCGGACATAATATCGAATTCGACATCAACATCATTGGCGCTGAATTTTTGCGTTGTGGTTTGCCAAATATTTTTGAAGGTAAACAGAGCATAGATACTAAGAGCGATGAAACAACTGCATTTTGTGCAATTCCGGGAGGAAGAGGTGGCAAATTTAAATGGCCAACCTTAACCGAATTATATTCAAAGTTATTTAACGATAAATTTGCCGAGGCTCACAACGCAGCGTTTGACGTTGCTGCTACTGCAAAAGTATTTTTCGAGATCATTAAACGAAAGATCATTCGGGTAAGAGAACTTGACGCACAAAAAGTTGAAACACTAACATACAAAGCGCCAGATCTTACTGAACTTTCCAAGATCGAACAAAAATGGAGAGAGAAGAAAACAGTTACTAGTAAGCAAACTGCAGTAAGCAGTGACGAACTGGAAACTGCCAATTTAAAACTAGCTACTAATTTCGCCCATCTTCATAATCACTCTCAATATTCAGTTCTTCAAGCTGTAACTGATATTGGTGATCTGGTAAAAAAGGTAGCAGACTACAACATGCCAGCGGTAGCGCTTACCGATCATGGAAATATGTACGCTACATTTTTATTTTGGCAAACGGTTGAGAAACAAAATAAATCTATAAAAGCACATAACGAAGCTATTGATAAAGGTGAAAAGTGTGAGGCCAAAAAAAATGAAATAAAATGTTTGATCGGCTGCGAACTTTTTGTAACCAAAGATCATAAAGATAAAAGCAAGCAAGACAATGGCTATTCTATTCCTTTTTTAGCAAAGAGCAAAAAGGGCTACGAGAATCTTTCTAAATTAAGTTCCATTGGTTTTACCGAAGGGATGTATTATGTACCTCGCATTGATAAAGAAATTTTATTGGAATACAAATCTGATCTTATTTGTTTTACCGGATCTTTACAAGGAGAAATTCCATCGCTGATATTAAATGTTGGAGAAGAACAGGCAGAAGAGGCTTTTGTTTGGTACAAAGAACAATTTGGCGAGGATTTTTATGTGGAATTGAACAGACACAATTTACCGGATGAGGATCACGTTAATGATGTATTACTACGCTTTGCAAAAAAACATCATGTAAAATATTTTGCGGCCAACAACAATTACTATCTCGATAAAAAAAATGCTTATTCACGCGATATTCTAATTAGCGTAAAAGAAGGATTGAATTTTAGCAGCGATGCCGAATTAAAAGAATTAAAGAATAATCCTCGCCTCGGAAGATTGTTCTTCCCTAATGATGAATTCTATTTTAAATCGCCACAAGAAATGGCAAAAGCATTTGCCGATCTCCCTGAAGCTTTAGAATGCACCAGCGAGATCGTTGCAAAAATTGAATCCTTCAAGTTAGGGCGTGATGTGCTATTACCTAAATTTAAAATACCGACAGAATTTTTAGATGAGCGCGATAATGATCCAGCCGATGAAGGAAAAGGTAATCGTGGTGAAAACGCTTATCTTAAATATTTAACATACATAGGCGCTCAAAAAAAATATCCGAATATGAGTGCCGAAACCAAGGAGCGAATTGATTTCGAATTGAGCGTTATGGAACGCATGGGCTTTCCGGGGTACTTTTTGATTGTATCTGACTTTACAACCGAAGCAAGAAGGCTGGGAGTTAGTGTTGGCCCAGGCCGAGGAAGCGCTGCGGGTTCGGCAGTTGCGTTCTGTTTAGGAATTACCAATGTAGATCCAATCAAATACGATCTGCTCTTTGAGCGTTTTTTAAATCCCGATCGTATTAGCATGCCCGATATAGATATTGACTTTGATGATGAAGGAAGAGATAAAGTAATTGATTATGTGATCAAGAAGTATGGTGTTAATCAAGTAGCGCAAATCATCACTTACGGAACTATGGGTGGAAAGAGCGCTATCAGAGATACAGCTCGCGTACTAAATTTACCATTGCCCGAAGCAGATAAATTAGCAAAATCATTTCCTGAAAGTTTAGAGGCTGATCTAAAATCTCTTTTAAAGCCGGGTGGGATCGACCAAAAATACTTAGACAAAATTAAGGATCGCCGAGAAGTTGTTGATCAATCAAATATATTTAGAAAAATATCGGAAGGAAATACTCCCGAAGCAAACATTTTAAAACAAGCTTACGAATTAGAAGGCTGTGTTCGCAACACAGGTGTTCATGCCTGTGGTGTGATTATTACACCCGATGAACTTACCAAATTTGTTCCTGTTACAAAATCCAAGGATAGCAATATGCTCCTTACGCAGTTCGACAACTCAGTTGCTGAAAGCGCAGGACTTTTAAAAATGGACTTTCTTGGTTTACGAACATTAACCATCATAAAAGATGCATTAAGGTTCATTAAACTTCGCCACAACATAGAAATTGATATTGATGCTATTGATTTGAATGATCAAACAGCACTCGAATTATTTCAACGCGGTGAAACCAACGGTATATTCCAGTTTGAAAGTCCGGGAATGCAAAAACATTTAAAAGATCTTAAGCCGGATAGTTTTAATGATCTTATTGCGATGAATGCCCTTTATAGACCGGGTCCTATAGCCTATATCCCAAATTATGTTGCACGTAAACATGGTCGCGAAAAGATCACTTACGATTTGGAAGGGATGGATGAGTTTTTGAAAGAGACTTATGGAATTACTGTTTACCAAGAGCAGGTAATGCGTTTATCTCAAAAACTGGCCAACTTTACTAAAGGTGATGCAGATACTTTACGTAAAGCCATGGGTAAAAAACAAAAAGATGTTCTTGATAAAATGAAGAGCAAATTTTTGGAAGGCTGTAAAACAAATGGGCATGATCCTATCGTTGCCGAAAAAGTTTGGAAAGATTGGGAAGCGTTTGCGAGTTATGCGTTCAATAAATCACACTCTACCTGTTACGCGTATTTAGCAATGCAAACTGCGTTTTTAAAAGCGCACTACCCTAGCGAATTTATGTCGTCGGTTCTAAATCATTCAGGTTCCATTGATAAGATCACTTTTTTTATGGAAGAATGTAAGCGTATGGGAATAAAAGTTCTTGGGCCCGATGTGAATGAAGGTTATGGAAAATTTAGTGTAATTCCAAGCGGTGATATTCGTTTTGGAATGGCAAGCATCAAAGGTGTTGGAGAAAATGTTATTACGGCATTAGTTCTTGAAAGAGATACGCATGGGAAATTTACAAGTGTGTTTGACTTAGCGCAACGTTTGGATAGTAAAACCATCAATAAAAAATCCATTGAGAATTTAGCGCTTGCCGGTGGTTTTGATAATTTTGAAGGTATTCATCGCGCTATGTTCTTTAAAGAAGAGAATGCTCCCGGAAATTCTCTAACTGAATTAATGATCAAGTATTGCAATCAAACAAACACGGGAAGCGATACATCACAAGCTTCATTATTTGGTGGTGAGGACGAAATTGAAATAAGCGAACCGCAATTGCCAAAAGTGGAGCCTTGGAATGTTCTAACAAAATTAAGTAAGGAAAAAGAAGTAGTTGGCTTTTTTATTTCCGGTCATCCACTCGATCCATATCAATTGATCTTAAAGCACCATTGTAATGCCAATTGTTCGCAATTAAAAGCAGGCTTAGAACCATTTAAAAACAAAGAGATAACCTTTGGAGGCATCGTTACTAATTTTGAACATCGCACTAGTAAAACGGGAAACGCTTTTGGCAAAATCATACTCGAAGATTATCACGGAACAGTTGAAGTGATGTTGTTCTCAAAAGATTATGTGGAATACAATAAATTTATGGTGCCAAATTTATTTGTTTACGTTAAAGCCCGTATACAAGAGCGATACAATCAACCGGGAAGTTTGGAACTAAAGATCCAAAAGATCGAGTTATTAGAAAATGTAAAAGATAACGCTTTCAGCACTTTAAAACTTAAGGTTGACCTAGAAGCATTGAACAATGAATTTATTTCGCATTTAGAGCAAATACTTAATAGCTCACAGGGTAAATGTGGTGTAGAGTTTTATGTAGAAGATAAAAAAGAAAATATGAACGTAAAACTTTACAGCAAAAAAAGTAAGATCTCCATCAACAACGAGTTGATGGTAGAACTTAATAAGATAACTAATTTAGAATACGAATTAAACTAAGGATCTATATGCGTAAGAAACTTCTTGCATTGCTTTGCTTTATCTCATTTTTTGGATTTTCTCAAAAGAAAGATTATTTCTCGAGCGATACCGCTAAATACCTCTCTGATCTAAGTCTATATTTCATTGATAATACCGGTAGCCGTTTAGAGGCCGAAAATTATCTAAAAGATTTCACCTCTAAATGGGAAAGCAATGAGCTTGCCGGATATTGGAAAGAGGCGATCATAGAAACTTCAAACTTGATGGCTGCAAAACGATTGAAACCCAATCCTTTCTTTTTAAGTTACTACAACATCATCTATAATTTTATTGAAAGCAAACAACCGCTCGATAATTTTGAAAAATACATGAAGTGCGCGAAAAAAATGATGAATAGTAAAGTAAACAAGAACATTCAGGATTACTTTACACTTGGTGAGAATGCATTTAAAGGCAATATACTTTATAAATCACCTTCATACATTTACTATACCTACGAACCAAATTATACGTTTGAATACGACTCAGTTCCAAAAGTGATATTCAGAAATGTTACATTAATAGGTTTAAATCCACGCGGAGATAGTATTGCCATTGAAGAAGTAAGTGGCGTTTACTATCATAATACCGGACGTTTTTATTGTAAAGGAGGAAAGATCAGCTGGACACGTTGTGGACTTGATGCGGGCGTTTATGCCAGCGTAAAAAGATTTGAAATTGATTGCAAAGCAGGAAATTACTCAAGCGATTCGGCAACTTTTGTTGGAAAGCAATATTTTGATAAACCACAACTTGGCAAATTTTCAGATCGTATCATAACGGAAAATGGAGAGATAAATTATCCTCGTTTTGATTCGTACAGTAAACGCTTGGTGGTGAAGAATATTTATCCTGATGTGGATTACGATGGTGGTTTTGGAATGCGTGGGCCAAAATTTGTTGGTTCAGGTACAGCCGCAAGTCCAGCAAAGATCATTTTTAAACGTAATGGAGCAAAATTTCTTGAGATCAGTTCGCGCTCCGTTGGTATGAGCAAAGATAGAATGGTAGCTAATCCTGCTTATGTAAAATTTATTTTGGACAAAGATTCCATCACGCATCCTGGCTTAAGTTTTACGTATCAAGTTGATAAGCGCCGTATTACCATGTTGCGTTTGGATGATGGCTTACAAAAAACTCCTTTCTCTAATACATTTCATATGCTCGATATGCATTTTGAGCAATTAACTTGGGATATTGACGAACCAATGATCAATTTTAATTTCCTTCCTATCAATTTTCAGGGTGAAGCATTTTTTGAATCTTCTAACTTCTTTGCAAAGAGCAGATATGAAAATATAAGAGGAAACGATCAAGCCAGCATACTTCAAAAGATCAATGAGTATAAAGAAAAGATCCAAGATTCACTCTTTACAGTGGTTGACCTTGCCAAGCATATGAAATATTTAGCAGTGGATCTTCGCCCAATAATTTACAAGGTTGCTATTTTTGGACTGATAGATTATAATCCGGAAACCGACATGATAAAAGTAAAAACTCGTTTATATGATTATATAGCTTACAATAAACACAAAAAAGATTACGACATCATTACATTCCACTCGGTGGCCCCCGGAAAAGATAACGCCACCCTTAATCTTGTAAATAACAATTACGACCTAAAAATACATGGCGTGAAATCTATCTTACTTAGTGACACACAAAAAGTATTCGTGTTTCCTAAAAATGGCGAGGTTGTTGTGAAAAAGAATAGAAACTTTGAATTCAGCGGATTAACATCTTCGGGTAAGTTGGAATTTTTTGGTAAAGATTTTTTGTTCGATTACGAAAAATTTAAGATCAAAATGAATACAATTGACTCTATTCGAATATTTGTTGTGTCGAATGAGCCCGATATTAATGGCAATTATAATTTTAAACGCGTAAGAACGGTTATTGAAAATGGTAATGGAGAATTAAGAATAGACGGGCCACGTAATAAAAGCGGATGGGGAAAAGCGCCAACCTTTCCGCAATTTCAAAGCTTCAAGGAAAGTTATGCTTATTATGATAAGCGGTCAACTTTTAAAAGTGTTTATGATCGAGAAAATTTCTACTTCAAACTTGATCCTTTTACCTTAGATAGTTTGGACGACTTTAGAAATGAGAGTTTGAAGTTCGACGGTCTTTTTTCTTCGGCAGGAATTTTCCCCACATTCAGAGAAACGCTTGCATTACAAAAAGATTACTCATTAGGTTTTATTCGAAAAACACCTGAAGGTGGCTTAAGCATGTACGGAGGTAAAGCAAATTATGATGCCGAGATCCGTTTAAGTGATAAAGGTTTAAGAGGAACCGGAGATCTTAAGTTTGGCCCTTCCACCTCTCACGCTAATGATTTTATGTTTTTCCCCGACTCCACTAATGCAGTGGCCCAAACCTTTGATATAAAAGAACAGGACACGCCAAGCGAATTCCCTGTGTCGCATGGTGATACAGTTTATATACATTACAAGCCATATAAGGGATTATTGCAAGCTCACAGTTTAAAAACTCCGTTCATTAGTTATAAAGAAAAAGCCAAATTCACAGGCCGTTATGACCTAACCACAAAAGCGCTTACCGGAAATGGGCGAATTGATTTTGACAAAGCAGATCTTCAATCGGGAAATATGTTATTTATTAAACGGAAATTCTTTGCTGATACAGCCGATTTTCATTTAAAGGCCATCGGCGAGGAAGGTTTTACATTCTCAACCGTGAATGTAAACTCTACCATAGACTTTGATAAACGCGAGGGATTGTTTGTTACCAACGGAGAAGGTTCTTACGTACAATTCAACAAGAACCAGTATATAGCATACATGGACCGATTTAAATGGTTCATGGATAGTGAAGATATTGAATTGGGTGATGAGAACAAGAAATTGGATGAGAATGTAGAGAATGCATTAGACTTAGATGGTCCGAAATTTATAAGTGTTCACCCAAAACAGGATTCATTATTTTTCTTTGCACCATCCGCAAAATACAATACACGTAAATATATTATCAATTGTAAGAATGTACCCTTCATAAATGTAGCCGACGCACGTATCTATCCCGATAATGGAGAAGTAACTATATTTAAAAATGCAGTGATCGATACGTTAGAAAAAGCAAAGATCATGGCCAATACTGTTACAAAATATCACACCATAAGAAATGTTACGGCCAATATTTATGGTAAAAAGAATTACTTAGCTAAAGGTGATTATCAGTATTTAGATGAAAATGATAATGCCTTCAATATTAAATTTGATAAGATACAACCGGATACAGCTCAGCAAACCATTGCGCAAGGTAAGATTGCTGAGAAAGATAAATTTAAATTCAACGATTATTTTAGTTTTGCCGGTAATGTTCGTTTAGAAGCTACTAATCAATACTTGTTCTTCGACGGTGGCACACAAATTGTACATGGTTGTACAAAAATAAAGAAGGCTTATTTAAAATTCAACGGCGAGATCAATCCAAAAGACATCTTGATCCCAATTCCTAAAAATTCTGTGGATATGAATGGAAGGCCGGTTGTGAATGCCATTATGTATTCATTGGATACAACAGCTGTATATTCGGGCTTTTTATCTCCGCGCAATGGGCGTAGCGATAAAGAAATAGTAAGTGCAGATGGGTTTTTAACGTTTGATACCGAAGCAAAGGAATACAGGATCTCAAACAAAGAAAAATTAGTAGAACAAAGTTTGCCTGGTAATTACCTAAGCTTAAGTACAGAGAATTGTACAATGAAAGGCGAAGGAAAATTTGAATTGGGAACCGAACTCGGACAGGTTGAGTTGAAAAATGTGGGTAATGCTTCGCATTTTTTAAATGACTCGATAGACATCAATTTAATGATGACAATTAATTTTTTCTTTGAGAACAAAGCCTTAAAAGCAATGGCCAAAGATCTTCAGATCTACGCTAACAGTGCACCTGCAACAGATTTTGGCTCTGAATTCTTTACAAAAGGATTAGCCGAGTTGGTTGGAAAAGACAGAGCAGATAACCTTATCACCGAGTTAAATTTAGATGGAAGTATTCGCCGTTTCCCTGATGAATTAGAAAAAACATTCTTCTTTAACCGTTTGAATTTAACTTATAAGATCAACGAGAAAAATGGAAATGGATATTTTATTACTCGGGGACCAGTGGGGGTAGGAAATATTTTAAAGAACGAGATCAATCGCGAATTTACCGGCATCATAAGAATTGATAAAACAAAGAACAGGAAAGATAGGATCTTCATTTATCTTGAGCCCGACCCTAACACATGGTACTATTTCGAATTCGTTAATGGTAATATGAAAGTGATAAGCTCAAATAAAGAATTTAACGAAACTATTAAGGAACTGAAGTCGAGCAAAAGAAAACAATCCGTTGAAAAAGGCCCTTCGTTCCAATTTAGTATTACTAGCCCAGAAAGCAAGAACAACTTTTTAAGGAATAACAAAAAAGAAGAGGACGAACCAAAAGATAAAGAAGATGAGAATTAATTGTATTTTTACCTGCTAATTTGGGTCAAATAATATGGCAAAAGCACAAAAAACAGCAGCTAAGATTCCTGCCGGCAAGTTAGGAAAAACTAGTTCTGCAACAATATATGATAAGTTAAGCGCGGTCTTGATTCACAAGCGTACTTTTTTTATTATACTATTCAGTGGAATAGTTCTTGCACTCATTTCGTTCAATGCCCGTGTGAGTGAAGCGCACGATGATTCCTTATACATAGAAGCCGGATACAAATACGTTCATGAGTTTCCAAACTATTATTATACATCCAACGCGCCCATGTACCCAATGTTTTTGGCATTGCTCACATTAGCTTTTGGAACAAATCTTATTGCATTCAAAATATTCTCACTTTTCTTTTTCGTTATTGGTGCCATATTATACTACAAAGCACTCGATAAAAGAGTTCCTGAGATCTTAAAATATTTTGTATTCACTTTTATTTGCATCAATCATTTAGTACTCTATTATTCAAGCCAAACCTTCTCCGAATCTTTTTACATGCTTATGCAAGCCATTTTCTTTTACTTTTTTTGTAAATATAATTTTGGCGAGAACCCAATTAGTGGTAATATAAAAGTAGATTATAAACGTTGGCTTGTATTGGGTCTATTAATGATGTTGCTTACACTCGCAAAGAACATTCTTATTTTTGGCATAGCCGCTATTGCTGTTTTTTATTTTTTAAGAAAAGAATATAAAAAGATGGTGATTGCGATGGCGTCTTTTGGTTTATTCAAATTCTTATACGAGCTCGTTAAGGGATGGGTTTGGGGAGATTCGGCTATACAGTACAAATCGCAAATGAGCATTCTCTTAAATAAAGATTCATATGATGCCACACAAGGACAAGAAGACCTCGCGGGATTTTTTGGAAGATTTACCGATAATATTGGCTTATATCTAGGCAAACGTTTTTATCAGATATTAGGTTTTATGGACGAGCAATATGCAGGTCGTAAATTTGTAGAGAAGAATGGCGAAATGGTTCCTGAAATGGATAACAAGGTCATTTTCTTATCACTCATTGTTCTTTTCCTTACGTTTTTTGGTTTGTATAAAGCCATAAAAAATAAACAATCTCTGATCACATTCATTACCTTATTTGCAGGCACCATTTGTTTCGGAACATTTTTTGTTTTGCAGGCACGCTGGGATCAACCGCGTTTTGTATTGGTTCACATGCCGGCTTTTCTGCTCGCGATCAGTTATGGTTTGTATGAACTTTTGAAGAAAAATAATTTCAATCAAAGGATCTTTGTGATTTTTACCATCGTTATCGTTAAATCAATGCTGATCTCAAGTTTAACAAGAGGATTTAAAAACATTCCCATTGTTACAAAGAACTTAAACGGTGATATTTATTATGGCTATACACCCGATTGGCAAAATTATTTAAAGATCAGCGCTTGGTGCGCCGATAGCCTGCCTCAAACAAGCTTAATAGCTGCGCGAAAAGCGCCCATGAGTTTTGTATACGGCAAAGGAAAACACTTCTTCCCTATTTATTCGGTATTTGCAAAAGACAAAGAAACAAACCAATCAAACCCTGATAGCGCATTGGCCATTTTTAAACGAAATAAAGTAACGCATATTCTTTTAGCCAGCTTAAGGATAGATCCAACAAAAAACACTGGGGATATTATCAATACGTTGCATAATATTGCTGGGCCCATTGCCCAAAAATATCCCGAAAAATTACGCTTGGTAAAAACCATAGGCGAAACCGAAGAAGCTTCACTATACGAGATAAGGTACTAATTGTGGATTTTAATTATACCAAAATAAAAATAGGCAACTGGCTTTATAAAAATTGCTTTCCACTTTATAATTTTACATACACCCGTTTTAAGAACAAGAATGATCTTTATGAAATTGAATTATTACAGCAATTGATAAAGCCGGGCGATCATGTATTAGACATTGGCGCTAATATTGGTTTTTACGCTAAGATCATTTCTAACTTGGTTGGAGAAAAGGGAAAAGTGTACTGCTTTGAGCCTGATAAGACCAATTATAATTACTTGGTAAAAAACACAAAAGGAATTTCAAACATCACGCTTTTTAATTTAGCTGTTTCTGACAAAGAAGAAGTGATCAAGGTTTATAAATCAAAATTATTGAATGTAGATCATCGCACATATCCTGTAAATAATTACGATTCTGTTGAAGAAATAAACGCGAAAAATATTGACGGAATGTTGGGAATAGATATTGAAAAGATCGACTTTATTAAGATTGACATTCAAGGTTTTGAATTAACCGCTTTTAAAGGCATGCAAAATTTATTAAGCAAACAAAACAACCTTAAAATAATTGCCGAATACTGGCCACACGGCTTTAAACGTGCCGGAACCAGTGCTATTGAGTTTTACGACTTTTTTGATAAGCTCAATTATCAATTCAAATTAATTAATGAGGGAAAAAATTCTTTGCTGAATAGAAATTATATTGTTGAGAACAACGACAAGCCTTTTGAATTCAGCTTTAATGTATTGATTGAGAAAAAATAGTTACTCGTCAAAAATTCTCAAACTCTCCTTCTTAGAAAATACAATTATAACCAAGTATTTTATTTTTTCTAAAACCTTTGATTTGCAATGGATCTCAGTATCCTTTTACCGTTAATTCATTCGGAATGCTGCGCTAGCGATTGAAGCCCCCGCGAGGATTTTGCCTTGTGGCGCTTAAGCAAGGAGGCGACCGCAGGAAGTCACCACAGCTTTAGCGCCACGGCAAAAGACCGCTGGGCTTGCAGCGAAAAGCGCGCTCGGGCGCCCATATTGTAAAAAAGATATTTTGAAATTAAAACGTTTACTTCGGTAAGGCAATCAGATCTGTACTTCCATTTCTAGGAATATACTTTGTGTAATTCGTTAGATCCACTTCCTTTTCGGTTTTAGTGTCTACCAAACGGTAATTTAAATTATTGAAGTAATTATAATAAAAATCAAAATTAATTTTCTTTTCATCCATTACATACAAACCAATTTCAAAAATAATTACAGGTTTATATTTGGCAATGGCTTTATCAGCACCTTTAAACACTTCGTATTCGTGTCCGTCGGTATCGATCTTAATAAAATCAATTTTTTTTATTCCTTGCTTCTCTACAAAATCATTTAAACTAATAGACGGGACTCCATCCGAACTTTTTGGTGTTCCCAAATGCACAGGATGATCGCTCTCCCCTCTTTCTCCGTTTACTTTCCAACTACTATACGCTACAATGTTTGGATTGGCATCCGATTTTTCTGAAACAAATGAATTTATCACTGTTACATGCTTCGCTAATTCGGGATTTAGATCCAAATTCTTCTTTAATCGTTCCAAAGCATAAAACGTAGGTTCAAACGAATACACACTTCCCTTAGGAACTAATTTTGCAAATTGCATGGTCATTAATCCCACGTTAGCCCCAATATCTATAATGGTAAAATTGTCCTTTATTTTTAAGAAAGAGTTGTTGGTAATATGACTTTGAAATTTACCGAACAAGAACAACGAAAGCTCTATTCCTTCTGCCAGATCCACCTCGTATTTAACACCATCACGGTCGATCACGCGGCGCTTTTTACCCACAAATAAAGTGGTAATTTGATATAATATCTTAGCCCCAAAGATCTTAATACGCGTTATGGGGAGCCAGCTTTTGAACATGATAAAATATAAGGCTACAAATATAAAGAACTCATTTCAATTAATTCCTTATTTTTACATCGCATTAATGGAGAACGTTAGCAAAAATAAATACAAGGATTATTTCAATTCAATTGCCCAAAAGCGCAAAAAACGTGTAGTAAGCCGCTACTACTGGAAAGAAATAAGCGATTATTGTGCCTATTATGCCCATGAAGATGCTTCTATATTGGAAGTAGGCTGCGGAAGTGGTGATCTTTTGGCGAGTATTTCTGGCTCCAAAAAAACAGGAATTGACTTTAGCGAAGAATACATTTCTTGGGCCAAGGAAAAACATAGCGATAAAGGCATTGACTTTGTTTTAATGGATGCCAATAATATTCAACTCAACCAAACTTACGATCTAGTTTTAATTAGCAACCTCATTGGATTTGTTGACGATATTCAAAACGTATTTGAGCAGATAAAAAAATGTTGTCATCCCAATACCAAGATCATTGTTCAATACTACAACTCATTTTGGGAACCGGTTATAAAATTTGCCGAGGTTATTGGATTAAAACAACGTACGCCTTGGCAAAATTGGTTGAGCACGCGCGACATCAATAATTTATTGTTTGTTTCGGGGTTTGATGTTTACAGAAACACAAAGCGATTGATCTTTCCGCTTTACATTCCAATTCTTTCATTCATTTTAAATAAATACTTCGCTAAATTTCCGTTTTTCCGTTTCTTTAGTTTTAATATTTACAGTTTTGCAAAACCGCTTCCCGAAATTGATAGCGCAAAGTATAATAACAAATATACTACAACCGTTGTAATTCCGGCACGTAACGAAAGCGGCAATATTGAAAATGCCATTTTACGATTACCTAAATTTGGTAAACATGTAGAGATCATTTTTATTGAAGGGAATAGCACCGATGATACCTGGTCAAAAATTCAAGAGATCCAAAAAAAGTACGCTTCAACGCATGATATAAAAATTGGTCAGCAAAAAGGAAAAGGAAAAGCAGACGCTGTGCGCGAAGGTTATAAAATTGCAACAGGAGATGTTTTAATGATCTTAGATGCTGATCTTACTGTTCCGCCTGAAGATATTCCTAAATTTTACGATGCTATTGCCAGCGGTAAAGGCGATTTTATTAATGGAACTCGTTTAGTTTATCCAATGGACAAAGAAGCCATGCGCTTTTTGAATTATTTGGGCAATCACTTTTTTAGTTGGGCATTTACTTGGTTATTAGAGCAACGTTTTAAAGATACCTTGTGCGGAACCAAAGTAATGTTTAGAACAGATTATATTAAATTAACCAAGAACAGAAAATACTTTGGTGAGTTTGATCCGTTTGGAGATTTTGATCTTTTATTTGGGGCGCATAAACTCAATTTAAAAATAGTGGAAGTTCCTATTCGTTATCGCGAAAGAACTTACGGCGAAACAAATATCTCTCGCTTTAAACATGGACTTATTCTTTTGCGCATGTGTGCTTTTGCGAGTAGGAAATGTAAATTCATTTGATTTTTTATTTGATTCGCCTCAATTACTATTGCACGAAAAGAGTTAATTTTTTTAGGATGCTACTTTCCAAACAGCCGCGCCAGGGATGGAGCCATTGTTTGAGCTCCTTTTTTAACCATTAATTCCATTATACTAAAAAAGAGCGAGTGGCGAGAGCCCGCCGCAAGCATTCAAAGTGTATCCGGCGAGCAGGGCGCCCAAATAAAAAACATTAAACCTTAATTTTCTCTCCAAGATGTTTTGGTTTGGTTGCCAAAACATACACATCCAAAAAGCACTTTACTTTTGCAAAAAACTCACGCACTTTTACTTTCATTTGATTTTGATAGATTACATTGCTTGCATTATATCCATACGCTATAATTCCATTTTCTCGGGCAATAAAAACCGCTCGTTCGTTATGAAAACGTTGCGACACAACCATGACACTATCTAATCCAAAAATTTCTTTGGCTCGAATCATGCTGTCAAAAGTTCTTAAACCTGCATAATCCAAAACAATGGCAGAATCAGGAACGCCCATATCCATCAAGGCTTTTCTCATCACTTTAGGTTCGTTGTAATAATCTTTACTATTATCTCCACTCAAAATCATTTTTTGAATTCTCCCATAATAATAAAGATCATAAGCCGCTTTTATACGATTATTAAAATACATATTATCATCACCGTTTGCACGTTTATTGGATGCGCCTAAAACCAGCGCCACTCTTACTTTTGGGAGGATGTTAATGTTATTATAAAGAAAAGGAGAAGTTTTTGTTTCAATATGCTTGTTGCAAAATAAAACGAAGAAAGTTAAAACAATCAAGCCCCACATCACGCGTTTGCGTGTAAAAATTGAACGAATCTTTGTAAACAGATTCTTCATCTACAAAAAATACATATCAGCGCAAGAAAAAACGCAGAACACCACGCTGGCAATTCCGTTAACTGTACCAAACGCTAAATTAACTCTACTGAGATCGTTTGGTTTTACAATGCTATGTTGGTAAAACAATAATCCAATAAAAATAACAGCACCAATTGCAAATAACCAATGAAAGCCTCCAAAGTAAATGCATGCCATTACAACTAGTGCTGCAATGGCATGCAATAGTTCCGATAAACGTAAAGCATTTTTTGTTCCAAGCAAAACAGGAATTGATCTTAAACCTTGGCTCCGATCAAAATCTTGATCTTGTAATGCAAACATAATATCAAATCCGCTTACCCATAAAAAAACAAGCCCACTAAAAAGTACGGGCACCAGGGCAAATTGCGCTGTTAACGATAAATAAGCGCCAATAGGAGCCAAACTTAATCCTAATCCTAATATCAAATGGCATAAAGGCGTAAAACGTTTGGTATAACTATATCCTAAAACAACAATTAAAGCAACCGGACTCAAATAAAAACAGATCTGATTTATAAAATATGTACAAACCACAAATGAAATACTGCAAACGATCACAAATGCTAATGCCGCATTGGCGTTTATAAGTCCTGCCGGAATTTCGCGAATAGCAGTTCGTGGATTTTTTGCATCAAACTTTCTATCAATATATCTATTAAATCCCATCGCTGCACTGCGGGCAAAAACCATACACAAAACAACCATTATAAGCTTTTGAATAGAGAATTGGGCCTGACCACTATGAATAGCCAAGAAAAATCCGATAAATGCAAAGGGCAAAGCAAAAACAGTATGACTGAATTTGATAAGCGAAAGATACTGGCTGATTTTTTGGATCATTTACTTACAAATTTAGGCTAAAAATTCGCAGAAAAAGAGGTAATAAAGGCTTTATATTTTGTTAACAGAAAAAGGGCTTATTTTAATAGTAAATTCTTACTTTTAGCCATTAATTTTATAGAGATATGTCAGCAAACACTATAGCCGGTAAAGGCCCCATTTCAAACTTTGTAAATCATCATTACAAACATTTCAATTCTGCAGCTTTAGTTGATGCTGCCAAAGGCTACGAAACACATTTAACCGAAGGTGGTAAAATGATGGTAACCTTAGCTGGTGCAATGAGTACCGCTGAGTTGGGAAAATCGTTAGCAGAGATGATTCGCCAAGGTAAAATTGATATTATTTCATGTACGGGCGCAAATTTAGAAGAAGATATCATGAATTTGGTAGCGCACAGCCATTACAAACGTGTTCCAAATTACCGCGATCTTTCTCCTCAAGATGAGTGGGATCTTTTAGAGAATCATTATAATCGTGTTACAGATACGTGTATTCCGGAAGAAGAAGCATTTAGAAGATTACAAAAACATATACATAAAATTTGGAAAGATGCAGACACTGCCGGCGAGCGTTATTTTCCGCACGAATACATGTATAAAATATTAAACAGCGGTGAGTTAAAGCAGTATTATGAAATAGATCCAAAAGACAGTTGGATGTTAGCTGCTGCCGAAAAGAATTTACCTATTGTAGTTCCTGGTTGGGAAGATAGTACGATGGGGAATATATTTGCGTCGTATGTTATTAAAGGCGAAATAAAAGCAAGCACTATGAAAAGTGGAATTGAATACATGGCTTGGTTAGCAGGTTGGTATACAAAAAACAGTGGCGGCAAAGGTATTGGCTTTTTTCAAATAGGCGGTGGTATTGCCGGCGATTTTCCTATTTGTGTTGTTCCGATGCTATACCAAGACATGGAAATGCATGATGTGCCTTTTTGGAGTTATTTCTGTCAGATCTCTGATTCAACAACCTCTTATGGTTCATACTCTGGTGCAGTACCCAACGAAAAAATTACTTGGGGTAAATTAGATATACACACACCAAAATTTATTGTAGAGAGCGATGCAACCATTGTTGCGCCATTAATTTTTGCTTGGATATTAGGTTGGTAGCTCAAAGTTTCTTGTTCTAGGCTTACAGAACCGGAAAGCAAAAAACTAGAAACTTAATATCCATACTTTTCTTTCCAAATACTTCTCAAATACTTTCTTTGTTCTTCTTCTCTTGGGTTTTTTCCGGGATCATACAATTGAGTTCCTTTTACTTCGTCGGGTAAAAATTCATGGTCAACAAAATTATTTTCAAAACTATGAGCATATTGGTATTCTTTTCCATAGTTCATTTCCTTCATTAATTTAGTTGGTGCATTACGTAAATGCAATGGCACTGGTAAATCACCTGTTTTTTCAACGGCTTCATACGCATTTGCAATAGCCATATAACTTGCATTACTTTTTGCCGATGTTGCTAAATAAACTGCACATTGGCTTAGTATAATCCGAGCCTCAGGCATACCAATGATGTTAATTGCATCAAAACATGTTTTTGCCATGAGCAAAGCATTTGGATTGGCATTACCAATATCTTCGCTTGCCAAAATGAGCATTCGTCGCGCAATAAAAGAAATATCTTCTCCGCCCTTCAGCATTCGGGCCAAATAATACAAAGCAGCATTTGGATCGCTACCGCGCATTGATTTTATAAACGCAGAAATAATATCGTAATGTTGCTCGCCACTTTTATCATAGAGAGCCAAATTTTGTTGAATGGTTTCCATTACCAACTCATTTGTTATTACAACAGAACTTTTATCACTTGAGTTTACTACAATTTCTAAAGCGTTCAATACTTTTCGAGCATCTCCTCCACTCACTCGAATGAGTGCGTCAGTTTCTTTGAGCTCTATTTTTTTTGTTTTTAAAATAGCGTCGCCCGTAATAGCGTGCTGCAAAATTCCAACAAGTTCGCTCTCGCTTAAGTGTTCTAAAACATAAATTTGCGAACGTGATAGCAAAGCGGGGATAATTTCAAACGAGGGATTTTCGGTAGTAGCTCCAATTAAAGTAACAACGCCTTTTTCTACAGCTGACAGCAACGAATCTTGTTGTGATTTACTAAAACGATGGATCTCATCAATGAATAAAATTGGTTTTTCGGCATTGAAGATGTTTTTATCTGAAGCTTTTTCAATTACTTCGCGCACATCTTTAACACCACTATTAATGGCGCTTAAACTGTAAAAAGGCCGCTTTAATTCGTTGGCAATTATTAACGCCAACGATGTTTTACCAACACCTGGAGGTCCCCACAAAATAATTGACGGAAGAAGCTTGTTTTTTATTGCATTCCTGAGCGCGGTTCCCTCTCCGATGATCTTTTTTTGCCCTACATAATCGCTCAAAGCCTGTGGCCTGAGCCTCTCCGCCAGTGGTTGCATGTTAATTTATTTTAACTAAATAGGTAGTTTCTATTTGTAAATATATTACTATATTAGCAAGTAGAAAACAATTTTGTATGATGAGTTTTAAGGCCCTTTCTAAATTTTACTTCTCCATTCTTTTGGTGTCAATTTCTTTTTTCGGTTTGGCTCAAACTAAAGAAAAAGATCCGCTAAATAAACGTGTTTTTAACATGAGTTTGAGCGAGATGAAAGATGGTGTAGCTCAAAAGAAATTACTAAAGGATGTGATGGAATTTAAGAACGGTAAATTGTATAGCGATCTATTGAACGAGAAATTCGGATACAAGTGGATCAAATACAGAATAGAAAAAGATTCGATATTTACAGATTCAACTGATACAGAAGTTCGTTATTTAGAAATTGAAGCTAGCGCTACTGATGAAACCAATCAAACGGTAATGATCTCGTTAAAACAGTTAGAATGGGATCTAGACGGTACTTATAAGATCACAAAAAACGATAAGCTTAAAAAACATTTTGAAGTTACAGGCCGCGAAAAAGGTGGCAAACCTAAAAAGGATAAGAAAAATCCTCCTGATAAAATGAGAATGGAAGGCGAAGAGCCGCCGCAAAAAAAGGAATAAACCTTTTAGTAAGCATTTTTCATGCTCTGTGTCTTGCAAACTCAAAACGAAGCTAGCTAAACTTAGATTTGTGAAGATTTGTGATCCCGATAGCTATCGGGATCGAGGTTTCAGAAATCTATTTAGAGTTTATCATCGTAAATTAGCATATGAATACACTTGCAAAAAACTTTAAAATATCTGTTACATTTATTTCAGCTATTTTTTTTATGGGCGCCTGCGGGCAAAACAATCAAACAGCCGTTAAAAACATGGAAACAAAAAGCGAAGGAATAAAGCCAGCAAATGGTTTGGGTACTAATATTGATACTGCAACTTTAGGCGCTGGATGTTTTTGGTGTATAGAAGCAGTTTTTCAGCGCTTAGAAGGTGTATTAACTGTTGAAAGTGGTTATAGTGGTGGGAGCGTTAAAAATCCAAGTTATCGAGAAGTTTGCAACGGTACTACCGGACATGCAGAAGTAGCGCGTATTACTTTCGATAAAAGTAAATTAAGCTTTGATGAATTACTGGAAGTATTTTGGAAAACGCACGACCCTACTACCCTAAATTATCAAGGTAATGATCACGGAACACAATACCGTTCGGTAGTTTTTTATCATAACGAAGAACAAAAAAAATTAGTTGAAAAATACAAGGCCGAAATAAATGCTTCAGGAGCTTATCCAAATCCTATTGTAACTGAAATAAGCCCGGCTAAAGAATTTTATAAAGCCGAAGATTATCATCAAAACTATTATAACCAAAACGGACAAGAAGGGTATTGCAAATACGTGATACAACCTAAGGTTGAAAAATTTGAGAAGATCTTTAAGAGTAAAATGAAGAAATAAGTTCTAGGTACGTCACCACAAGTCGTGACTACTCTAAACTGACAAAAAAAGCCTCAGAAACTTCTGAGGCTTTTTTAATTCTATATTATCAGTTCGCGTAGATCGCCTCCCAAAAAATTCTGAGCGATCGTACCAAGAACTAAGACGATAAAACCAATCTTGATATAACTATCCTTTGCACTTCACTTGTGCCTTCGTAGATCTGGGTGATCTTTGCATCGCGCATCAAACGCTCTACATGATATTCTTTTACGTAACCGTAACCACCGTGTACTTGAACAGCTTCTGTAGTAACCCACATCGCTGTTTCGCTGGCAAATACTTTAGCCATAGCGCTTTCTTTGTCAAACGGTAAATGCTGATCTTTTAACCAGGCCGAGCGGTAGATCAATAAACGTGACGCTTCAATACGAGTGGCCATATCGGCTAATTTAAATTGAATTACCTGGTGCTTACTAATTTCTTTTCCAAATGCTTTTCTTTCTTTAGAATATTGCAAGGCTAATTCGTAAGCGCCGCTTGCAATGCCTAAAGCTTGAGAAGCAATTCCAATTCGTCCTCCACTCAATACTTTCATGGCAAACTTAAATCCAAAACCTTCATCGCCAATACGGTTTACTTTTGGAACTTTTACATTTTCAAACATTAATGAATGCGTATCGCTAGCGCGGATTCCCATTTTATTTTCTTTAGGGCCAACCACAAAACCCGGCATACCTTTTTCAATGATCAAGCAATTAATTCCCTTATGCCCTGCTTCTTTATTGGTTTGAACCATCACTAAATACACCGAAGCGCTGTTACCGTTGGTGATCCAGTTCTTTGTTCCGTTTACAACATAGTGATCTCCGGCATCAATTCCGGTAGTTCTTTGAGAAGTTGCATCACTTCCTGCTTCAGGCTCGCTCAAGCAAAATGCCCCAATAATTTCTCCTTTTGCTAAAGGCACTAAATATTTTTGTTTTTGTTCTTCTGTACCAAATTGTTCAAGTCCCCAGCAAACTAATGAGTTATTTACACTCATAATAACGCTGCAACTTGCATCTACTTTACTGATCTCCTCCATAGCTAAAACGTAAGAAACGGCATCCATACCGCCTCCGCCGTATTTGGGATCAACCATCATGCCCAAAAAGCCCAATTCGCCCATTTTTTTAACTTGCTCGGTAGGGAACTTTTGGTGTTCATCACGCTCAATAACTCCGGGCTTTAATTCGTTTTGCGCAAATTCTCTTGCTGCTTTCTGGATCATTAAATGCTCTTCACTTAAATCAAAATGCATAGGTCGTTATTTTAAAGTTTTTACTAAATTTACTGAGGTACAAATATAGTGGTACAAGACTATTTTACAAGCAATTTTATATAATAATTAATTGACAAAAACTAAGCAAATACACACCATTGCCGGCCTTATGAGTGGTACATCCCTTGATGGTTTGGATATAGCGGTTTGCAGGTTTAAAAAGGCGAATAAATGCTATAAATTCAAGGTTTTAGCAGCCCTAACCATTCCCTATTCCTTGGCCTTAAAAAATAAGCTTCAAAAAGCTTATTCTTCTAATGCACTCGAATTCATAAAACTCAATCACGAGTTTGGAAATTATTTTGGTGAAAGCGCTCGTAAATTTTTAAAAGCAAATACATTAAAAGTAAACGCCATCTCCTCGCATGGTCATACCATTTTTCATCAACCCAAATTAGGTTACACCGCACAAATTGGTTGCGGGGCTACAATTGCTGCCATTACAAAAATAACAACCGTTTGCGATCTGCGCAGTTTGGATGTGGCACTAAAAGGACAAGGCGCGCCCTTGGTTCCTATTGGTGATAAATTATTGTTTTCAAAATACAGTTCGTGTTTGAACCTTGGAGGCATTGCCAATATTTCCTTTGATAAAAAAGGAGTACGTGTAGCTTTTGATATTTGTATTTGCAATATGATCCTAAATTTTTTGGCTGAGAAAAAAGGACAGGCCTTTGATAAAGCTGGCAAATTTGCTTCGAGTGGAAAGGTAAACAAAGATCTTTTGAAAAAATTGAATGCATTATCCCATTACAAAATAAAAGGAAGTAGATCACTAGGTTTTGAAGATTTTGAAAAACAATTATTACCTTTTTTGAAAACCAAAATAAACACCCTCGATCTTTTGGCAACATTTACCGACCATATTGCACAGCAAATAGCACACATTTTAAATAGCAATAAACTTAAAACCGTTCTTATTACAGGAGGCGGTGCGTTTAATAGCCATTTGATAGCGTTAATTAAACAAAAAACTAAATGCGAGGTGGTTATTCCAACTAAAACAATTGTTAACTTTAAAGAAGCCATTATTTTTGCTTTTTTAGGTCACTTAAGATTGCATCATAAAACAAATACATTAAAAACAGTTACAGGAGCAAGCGCAAATAGTATTGGTGGCGCTGTTTACTTAATGAGTTAATTTGAAAAGATCACTATCCATATTGATTTTACTTTTTATAAGCACGCTATGTTTTGCTCAGTTAAGTACGTTCAAAAAAAATAATAAGTGGGGATTTTCAAAAGATGGCGTTGAACTTAGGCCTCCAACCTACGACACCATTCTTCCATTTGATTCAACAAAGAAAATTTGCATGGCCTGTGTAAAAACTCAAAAGCCTGCCAACAAATTCATTAAAATGAATAATATATTCATGGTTTGCAAGTATGTGAACGATAAAAATGAGAGTCTTGTGCTAAAACTAAAAAATGATACAGTAAATTATTTCGCACTACATAAAAAAGCTTTTGAGTATTATACCCAGTACAAAGATTACGTAGTTGTAAGCGCTCGTGATAAAAAATATCTAGTAGATAAACAATTCAAACAAATAACATTTGCAGGGTACGATGAAATCATTCCTTCCTCAATTAAAAACCATTTTATTGTTGAAAACAAAACACCAGGCGCCTCGTATTTTAATGGCGTAATAGATACAAACGAAAAACAGGTGGTACCAATGGAATACACGCACATTAAATCAAATCCGTTTGACACTCTATTTATTTGTTGTACCGCACAAGTAAAATTAAATGGTAGTGATGATGTATTCGATACAGCCGGAAAAAAAGTACTAACCTTTAACCGACACATTGATAACGCCAGCAAGAATTTTGTGATCCATAGGATTTTTGAACCACATGAATATTATATCATTTACGACCTACACACTAAAAAAGAAAAAATAATTAATGCCGAAGACATTACTTACCTTGGAAATGACAATGTGAATATTAAAATAAAAGGAAAGTATTTTAAAACCAGTTTATTTAAGTTAGACGAACTAAAAATATTGAACGAATGAAAATAAGAGTAGCTATAAATGGCTTTGGCCGTATTGGTCGCGTTTACCTACGCAATGCCATTAAAGATACAAACATTGAAATTGTTGCTATAAACGATATTACAGATGCCTCAACTTTGGCGCATTTACTAAAATACGATTCGGTTCATCGCGCGTTTGACGGAACTGTAAAAGCAGGAAAAGATTTTATTGAAGTGAACGGTAAAAAAATTATGATAACGGCTTCCAAAGATCCGGCCACTTTACCGTGGAAAGACTTAAAAATTGATATAGTCATAGAATCCACAGGATTTTTTACCGACGAAGCAGGCGCGGGAAAACACATTGCAGCAGGCGCAAAAAAAGTTATCATCTCTGCCCCGGCCAAAGATGATTCAACAAAATCCATTGTACTTGGTGTAAACGATCATATATTAACCAAGGATGATGTGATCGTTTCTAACGCAAGTTGCACCACCAATTGCGCGGCTCCCATGCTAAAAGTATTACAGCAATTTGGAATTGAGGATGCATTTATTACCACCGTTCACTCCTACACAAACGATCAACGCATTCATGATGCGCCGCATAAAGATCTGCGCAGAGCGCGTGCGGCGGCCATGAGTATTATTCCTACATCAACCGGTGCAGCAAAAGCAATCACAAAAATATTTCCTGAATTGGATGGAAAAATTGGAGGTTGCGGCATGCGTGTACCTGTTCCTGATGGATCACTAACCGATATTACCGCTGTACTTGAAACAATTCCCACAGCAGAGGAAATAAATGCAGCATTTAAAAAAGCTTCAGAAACTTATTTAAAAGGCATTTTAGAATATACAGAAGATCCAATTGTTGGTGTAGATGTTATAGGAAATCCACACAGTACGTTATTTGACGCTGAATTTACAAGCGTAGTAAACAATTTGGTAAAAGTAATTGCCTGGTACGACAATGAATGGGGTTATAGCAATCGCTTGGTGGAATTGACAAAAAAGATGTTTAGTTTTTAATGGCTTGCTTTATTTTCCAACCATCGAACATATCTAATCTAGACTTTTGAGCAGCTATTATTATTGGTGATCCCAAATATATAAACACCATTTGTGCTAAAAAAACTACGGGCACAGCAGTAATAAAAATTATACCACCTATTGTTGAAACTACCAGAATTGTTAAATATATATTCTCAATTGCTTTTAGTTTTTTTTGCTTGTCGACTCTATGATGATTATTTAGTTTGATCTTCTTTATATCCGAAAAACTTACCATTAATTCACTTGGATAGTTTATTCTCTTTAAAGACTTATTTTTAATAAAATTTATGCTGTCAACTTGCATTTCTCGCCAATCTCTTGACCTCAATAGTTTCCTGTACTTTCTTTTTTCTTGACTAATATAAATTGATTTTTCAGGATCCTTTGAACGTTGACGAATGATCAATGTTGAATCAGTAGAACCTGTTAGCAGAGCTCTATATCTTTTTGAATGATTGGTGATGAACTTTAATTCAAACTCTTCAAAAGGTATTTTTATAAGCTTTGTTTCATTGTTCCTTTTGCATAGAACAAGGGTGTCTTGAGAAATACAAGTTAATGAGCTAAGGCTAAAAATTATAAGAAATAAAAACTTCATTAATGATCTATCTTTTATTAAAGATAATCAATTTTTAATCCCCTCTTCCTCTGCTGTTTTAATATATCGATGTATAAGGCCGTGTAAAAAATAAATTACAGGAATTAATGCCAAAGCAACGAGTAATTTAAATACATAACCCTTGCTTGCATTCTTTACAAATTCATCAAAGGGCCATTTACCGGGTATTACAAAGGCGATGAATTGTACAATAAACGTATCAAAAAACTGACTTATAACCGTACTTCCTGTAGCGCGCAACCAGATCATTTTTCCATTGGTTAGTTTGCGAAATACCCAAAAAAAATACACATCTATTAGTTGCGAAAACAAAAAAGCAATAATACTTCCAATAATGATCCATTGGCTTTGCCCAAATACCGTTTTAAAAACATCATCGGGTACTGGACTAAAATTTGTGGCCTGCATATGGATGCTAATAGTGATTAAAATGTAAGTGTAAATAATTAAGCCGACCGTAATGTAAGTGAGTTTTCTTACGCCACTTTTTCCATAATACTCATTGATTATATCGGTAAGTAAAAAAACAACCGGCCATAAAATAATGCCAATGCTTTGTGTAAACAAACCGAAAAATTGCACCAGCTTACCTCCTATTAACTCTGCCACAATAGCGTTGGTAATAAAAAATCCGGCGAGGATAATAAAGACGATGTCTTTTCTTTTGGTAAGATCCATCACTCAGCAGTTTTTGGATTGAAGAGGAAGAACATTGCCATGCACAACACTAAACTTATGGCAATGTTTACAATTGCCCAAGTAATGTTTCCTTGTTTCATAAGCGTGGCTGTTTCATAACTAAAGGTTGAAAATGTACTTAAGCCCCCGCAAATTCCGGTGAGTAAAAATAATTTAAAAGAAGGCGATTCTAACTTTACCGAAAAATATTTGAACGCAGCTGCAAAAATTAGGCAAGCAATAACATTAGCTACTAATGTTGCAATTGGCAACGAAACTGTAGAGCGTTGAAATAATAAACCAAGAAGATATCTTACAACACTTCCAAGACCTCCACCAATAAACACTGCTAAAAAATTCATTATGCTTGGTATTATTTACCCGATCGTCTTTGTTTCTCTTTCATGATCAGTCCAAGTTCGCGCCCAGTTTGCCCTTTTACACTTGTGTTTTCTTGTGCCCGGCGTATTAAATACGGCAACACTTCTTTTACAGGGCCATAAGGCACATACTTTGCCACATTAAAATTGCTCTGCGCTAAATTATAACTGATATGATCACTCATACCTAATAATTGCGAAAAATAAATGCGCTTATCGCTAGGCTCCACTTTTTTTGCATTCATCAACTCCACCAATTTTAAACTACTGGCTTCATTATGCGTTCCGGCACAAAGCGCCATGTTGTCAATATTCTCTACGCAAAATTCTACCGCCTTATCGTAATCAACATCGCTTGTTTCTTTATCTTTTTGAATTGGTGAGATGTAATTTTTTTCAATGGCACGCTTGCGTTCTTTTTCCATGTAGGCTCCGCGCACTAATTTTGCTCCAACTTTATATCCTTTTTGTTTTGCTTCTGCCAACGAATCTTTTAAGTATTGCAACCGATCGTGCCTGTACATTTGATAGGTATTGTATACAATTACTTTTGTTTTATTAAAAGTCGCCATGTTCTCATTTGCTAAATCATCAATGGCTATCTGGATCCAACTTTCTTCTGCATCCACAAAAATTGGTTGATCTCCATCTGATGCAGCTTTACAAATAGTTTGCACACGCTGCCTTACCTTTTGCCACTCTTCTTCTTCTTCTGCGCTTAATGTTTCCTTCTCAGTTACTTTTCTTAGTAATTCAAAACGCGCTAATCCCGTAACTTTAAATACACAAAAAGGAATGTGCTTATGATCTCTTGCTTTTTTGATCTTGATCGCATCCAAAGTCTCTTTCAAACAATGGTCAAAATCTTCTTCGCTTTCTTTACCCTCAACGCTGTAATCTAAAATGGTTCCAATGTTAAATTTACCTAGCTCCTGAATGGTTCGTTCGCAATCGTTAATATCCTCACCTCCCACAAACTGCTTAAAAATGGTGTTTTTTATGAGCCCTTTAAACCCAATATTAAGGGCCAATGGGGTGGTTTTTGCCCCGAATTTAACAAGCATAGGATTGCCTATTAATTTGAATAGCCAGTACGATCTTTTCAACTCCGCATCAGACTTGGCTTTAAAGGCTATCTCGGTATTATTAAAGGAAACCATCCTGCAAATATAATCACATAAAGTATTAAAAAAACCGACCTTCCTCATATATTCCACTTAGCAAAAGGGTTTAATTAAATGAGTGTAATTTGTTAATAACTATTTACATGGATTTTCAATTAATCCTATATTTTTATTCCCATGTCAGTGCAATCACAAGAAGAAACAGAAAAACTTTACTACAGCATTAGTGAGGTTTCTCAACTTTTCGATATCAATGCCAGTACTATTCGTTTTTACGAAAAGGAGTTCAATTTAAAGCCTACAAAAAACAAAAAAGGCAACCGTTTATTTACTCGTAAGGATATTGAAAGTCTTTACAAAATAGTTGACCTTGTTAAAAGTAAAGGCTATACACTCCAGGGCGCTAAAGAACAACTAAAGAAGTTCGATAAATCTAGCCAAGAAGAGGTAAAACAGCAGGTTATAGAGCGTTTGCTTAACATTAAGGCACAATTGCTCAAGATCAAAGATCATCTGTAAAACACACACTATTTCCGGTATTTACACGTTTTTATCCTAAATTTACCGGATTGATTCGCTTTGGACAATATTTAACCCTTTCTATAATCCTTATTTGCCTAGGCTTTGAGTTCACCTCCTGCAAAAAGGATAAAATAAGCACGAACTCCTCTGATAAACTGGCTTTTTCGGCCGATTCACTACTTTTTGACACCGTTTTTACAACCGTAGGTTCTAGTACCCGAAATATTAGGGTGATCAATAACAACAGTCAACGGATCAAGATCAGTAACATCTCACTTTTAAAAGGCAATGGCTCGCAATTCATAATTAATGTTGACGGGGCCAAAGGAACCAGTTTTACAGATGTGGAAATAGCGGCGCATGATAGTCTCTATATTTTCATTCAGGTAAACGTAAATCCAACCTATGCAAATTCGCCATTAATTATTTCGGATGCTATTAACTTTACAGTGAATGGAAATTTTCAGCAAGTAATTTTGGAAGCTTGGGGACAAGACGCGTATTATCATCATCCAAACAATGCCATTAAATTTTCGAACGGAACTTATTTGCCTTATTCGCTTATTAGTAGTAATCCAAACGTAGATACCATTTGGAACAATGATAAGCCACATGTTATTTACGGCTGGTTAGTTGTAGATAGTGCGCAAAAATTAACCATTAACGCAGGCGTAAGATTATATTTTAATAATAAAGCTGGATTATGGGTTTATCGTTATGGTCAATTAAAAGTTCATGGGGCCAAAGGAAATGAAGTTTTATTTACGCAAGCGCGAAGAGATCCTGAATATGCAGATGAGCCCGGACAGTGGGATCGCATTTGGATAAACGAAGGCAGCTTGAATAATGAAATAGATTATGCAATCATAAAAAACGGATACATAGGCGTGCAAGCCGAATTGTTAGGATCAAACTTTAATGAACCAAAGCGCTTACGAATTACAAATACTACTATTCAAAACATGAGTAAATGGGGATTATATGCATTTGCATTTAATATTTATGGGGGAAACAATGTAATTGGCAATTGCCAAGAGCATAGTGTTAATTTAGCGTTTGGCGGAAACTATAAATTCATTCATTGTACGTTTGCTAATTTTTGGGGGAAGGAAGATGCACGCGATCTGCCAACTTTAAAAATAAATAATTATTCAAGCGCACAAGTTTTACCGTTAGACACCTGCTATTTTGGAAATTGCATCATTGATGGAAAATTAAATAACGAGATCAGTTTAGACGTTAAGCCAGATGCTACTTTTCCGCCGAAGTATTTCTTTAGCGGTTGTGTTTTAAAAACAACCATGGCTACAAGTGATGTCACTAAATTTGACTCAAATAAAATCAACGCGTCTTGCGAATATGAGAATACTGATAGGTATGACTTTTCTATTCGATCAAATAGCCAGGCTGGCCCTCTTACAGCCAGCAGTACCCCCGCTGATGCAGCTAAATTCTCCACTGACATAAAGGGTGTTGGAAGATTAACCCCTTACTACGCAGGGGCATGTGTTAAGCCTTAAAAAGTCCTTATTTTGTCAAAAAACCGAAAGAATTTTGGCTTATCTTTGAAAAACAAGCACAATTACAATGAAAGACGTTTTTATGATACACTTTACGCTCCCTGAGCATTTCAATAGCGAAATGTGGGATGTTATTCCTGCACAACGCGTAGTGGTGAACGAGCTTTTAGAAAAACGTGTGATCTTAAATTATTCATTAGATATGGATCGCAGAAATCTTTGGGTTTTTATGGAAGGAAAAGATATGGCAGAAATCAATTCTATTATTCGTTCATTCCCTATCATGAAATTTGTAACTGTAAGAATTCACGAGTTAGCATTTTACGATACCGCTCCTGTTGGCTTGCCTGAATTGATTCTTAACTAAAACTGCCACTGCTTTCTGTACACTATACCAAGGATTCTTATCCCTATAAGTTTGTTTGTTTATTTCGTTACACCATTTTCCGTTAATTAATTTCAAACACGTTTGTTGCAAAAATAATTGCGATAAATTTCCGTATCTAATTTTGTTGAGACCTGTTATGTTGAGTATAAAAACACAACACTATGTCATCAACTAAAGAAACCCCAAGGCAAAAAATGATCAGCATGATGTATCTCGTGCTTACCGCTTTATTAGCGCTCAACGTATCCGATCAAGTTTTAAAAGGCTTCATCACCGTTGATGAAGGCATTGCTAAATCGAATACGATTATTTCTCAAAACAATAAACAGATAGAGCAGGCATTTAAAGAATATGTAGAAGCCGGAAACGTAGAGGCAAAACCATATTATGAAAAGTGTGTTGAATCGCGAATAAAGATCGAGCGCGCTATACATTACATTGATAGTATGAAATACGCCTTGATTATTTCTACTCAAAAAACAACCAAGCCCGACACAGCACAATTACGGTTCATGAACAAGCTAGATGACTTTGACACCCCAACCTATTTATTTATTGGTGATGATGAAACCAATTTGAAAAAAACGCCCTACTCCGCCTATGATCTAAGGCAAAAACTAAATGGACTAAGCAGCGATCTAAATAAAATGATAAGCGATCTTTCAAAGGATGGCAAATTAGACGAGGCAGATGCCATGAGTTTAAAAGAAAAAACAAAGACGATTGTTCCTGTTGATCGCAACGCGATTGAAGATGATCTTAAAATGAATTGGGAACTTGATAATTTTTATAATATTCCAACCGCTGCAGTGATCACAAATTTTGACAAAATGAAAACTGATCTTAAGAATGTAGAATCAGAATTATTCAGAGTATTTGCAGCATCATCAAACAAACATTTATTCAAAGCAAATAAACTACAAGCTAAAGTGCTTGCGCCAAGTTCGTATGTTCTCAGTGGAGAAACATTTAAAGCTGATATTTTACTTTCTGCCTCAAGCACGCAATTAACGCCTGATCGAATGACAGTTTTGATGGGTGCTAAATATGATGATGCAACAAAAAAACTTACTATGCCAGGATCTTCGATCACCGTTGCCGATGGTATTGGAAAATATGAAGCTTTAGGCTCTAATACCGGTGAACAAAAATTTGATGGTGTTATACAATACAAAAACTCTTATGGAAAATTTGAATACTACCCTTTTGAATCTTCGTACATGGTGGCAGCGCCTTTTAGTGCAGTTGGTGCAGACAATATGAATGTGATGTATATTGGTGTAGACAATCCTATCAGTGCTTCAGCAGCAGGTTTTGCTCCTACTGATCTTGTAGTGAATGTCTCCGGCTGTGGTGCAAAGTTAAGATCAAATGGTGCCGGAAAATATATTCTTAGCGCATCAACCACCGGCACGTGTTTGATGACGGTGTTGGCAAAAACACCCCAGGGGTTAAAACAACAAGGTTCGCCAAAAGTTTTTAGAGTAAAATCTATTCCACCACCTGTTGCTAAAATAAATGGCAAGCCCGTGCTTTCAAGTTTAGAAATGAAATTAACGGAGCTGTCAACGCTCTCTTCTTTAGGCGCTATTTGTGTAGGCTTTGAATTTCCAACCATAACTGTTATCAAAGAGGCAACTATTGTTGGTTACGATAAAAATGGTGCTTTACAAGAAACAAAAATAACCAACTCTTCGCTAACAAATGAAGCAAAACGCATCATCACATCAACACCAGTAAACAAAAGGGTTTTTATTGAGAATATAAAAGTGACTATTAACGGCCAAAACATGACAGTGCCCGATGTCATCATCAAAAGAAAGTCGTAATAAAAAAGGCCCCAACTTTAGATTGGGGCCTTTTAATTTATTTAGAGTTTAATTATTTCAATAATGTTACGTGACCAGTTTTAGTATGTTTCTTACCATCAATTGCTTTGAAGGAAACTAAGTACTGATAAACATCCTGCTTACCTTCTGAGTCTCTAACAGTACCATCCCAACCTTTAGTTTGTTGGTTGTCGTGATAAATCTGCTCTCCCCAACGATCAAAGATAGTTACTTCTATGTCAGATATTCCAACACCATACACTATAAAGGCATCATTCAACCCGTCAAAGTTAGGAGTAAATACATTTGGAATATAAACGCTCCAGTCTTTAGTAATTTCTATACACACCTCATCAATTGCATAACATCCATTCTCACCGGTTGCTTGAATTTGGTAGCAGCCGCTATTTTGTGGTAAAATCTGAGAGTTAGGACAATCGTGACAAAGAACACCATCACCCAATACCCATTTAAGAGCACCTGTACCTTTTGCATTCAGATACATTGGATCGTCGATGTTCATTGAGAAGTCTTCACCTGCATTAACTGTTGGAGTATCATACACTATAACCAAGCACGTTGCTGTTTCAGTACAGAAACCACCATCAGAAACCTGAACCGTGTAAACCGTAGTTTCATTTGGACTAGCATAAGGCTGTGCTGTTAAACTGTTATTTAAATGAGTAGCAGGAGCCCAAACAAATTGATTGCTTCCACCCGAACTTAATTTAACTGATGAACCTCTACAAACACCAACTGATCTTGTAGCGCTAGCTGTAATCGTAGGAACAACATCGATCAGGATTTCTTTTGTCATCATACAACTTACAGAACCAGAACCATTAATTCCCATAACTGTATAGTTTGTAGAAACAGAAGGCGTTACAGTAACCATATTAAAGGTTAAATGTTGCATGTCAACATTCGGTGCCCATGAGAAACTTTGAGCGCCCATTGCAAAGATACTTGTGCTTTTACCATAACATACTTTTTGAACGTTAGTTGATAATTGAAGCACGGGATATTCCATAACTATTATTGGGAATACTACCGCATTGAAACAAGGTCCGTTTTGGCCATAGATAGTATACGTTGTAGAAACAGTAGGACTTACCGTTACAAAGTTAGAATTGAACTCACTTGGGATCATACCAAAGTGAGGATTCCATGTGTAAGTTCCCGATCCGTTTGCGTTGATAGTAGTTTTTTGGCCTTTACAAATCACTGTTCTTTCTGAAGCAGCTGTTACAATTGGCAAAGGAGTAACACCCACTTGGCGAATTGTGCTGGAAGTACAAGTTGCAGCCTCACCAATAACAGTATAATTAGTTGTTACCCCTGGAGAAGCTATAACAAAGTTTCCGTTAGCTGTACTTAAAGAGCCTGCCGGTGTCCAAGTATAGTTTGTTGCACCAAACGCAGTTAAACCAATTGATTGACCTGCGCATATTGTTGGATTTACAGGAGCGACAACAATTACCGGAAGAGCTTGCACAGTTATCGTACCAGATTCAGTTGGACTATTACAGCCTGCTATATTACCAAACGCATTATAAACTTGGGTGGTTGGAGGGAAGGTAGTTATTGTAGATCCCGTTGTACTGCTAATATTAAAGTTAGGCGACCAAGTGTACGTTATTGCGCCACTTGCACTAATATCTGCAGTTGCACCAAAACACATACTATTAGAAGTAACAGCAATAATTGGATTTGGAATTGCTACTGCACTATAAGAAGTAGTATTATAGCAATATCCATCAAAGCCTTGCACAGTACCTGTAGCAAGGGCCGACTGAAGTATTGATGTTGCAACGATAGATGAACCGTTTGTTTGATTAGGCGTCATACCAGCGAAACCACCCCATGTATATGTGTTTGCGCCTGCCGCAGTAAATACGACTGAGTTTGGCGAACCGTTGAAATTATTCATACACATTGTAGGACTACTTACACCAACAGTGATCACCGGTAAAGGACGAACAGTTACAGTTACAGCAGTTACGTGAGTACAAGTTGCCTGTGAACCAAATACAGAATAGGTCATGTTAACTGATGGATTCGCAATAACAACGGCGCCTGTTGTAGTATTTAAGTTTGTACCCGGATCCCACGAATATGTTGTAGCGCCTGAAGCAGTCAACGTGATCGATTCTCCGATACATATTGAAGGTGTTCCCGGAACTATTACTACTGTTGGATTTGGAACTACAATAAGCGTAGCATTTTCAGTAGCACTGTTACAACCATTTGCCGAACCGATGATACTATAAATAGTAGTTACTGATGGACTAGCTATAACGGAAGGGCCTGTTGAAGTATTTAAAGTTGCACTAGGCGACCAAGTATAAGTTTGAGCACCACCTACTGTTAAGTTCATACTTACACCCTCACATACACTTGATGTTGCAGGAGCAGGAACAACAGTTGGATTAGGAACAACCGTTACATCATAAACCGCAGTATTAGTACAACCAAACGGACCAGTACCAACTACCGAAAGTTGAGCTACTGCCTGAACGGCTGTTACCGGAGGGAATAATGTAAATGTAGGTGCAGTTAAACTTGGAGATCCAATAAAGCCCGGAGGCAATGTGAAGTTATAACTGTTTGCACCATTACCATTAATTGTTACCTGATTTGGTGAACCATTGAAGTTTTGCGAGCATAATGTATTTGTACCAGCTATACTTACTACAGGTAATGGAATAACTGAAGCACTTAATACACTAGTATTAACACAACCAAAGGCAGATGTAGCAGTTACTGAGTAATTACCTGAATTGATAACTTGAGCGTTAAAAATATCTGGATTTTGCAAAGCAGAAACAAATGCACTAGGACCAACCCAAGCGTACGCTGTTCCACCGCTAGCTGTTAATGATAACGTTCCGCCTACACAAGCAGTAGGAGTATTAACACCTACAACCGGAAGAGGATTTACAACCACAGTAGTAGTTGCTGAGTTTACACAACCATTTGCATCAGTTACAGTAACTACATATGGACCGGCATTAACAACAGACGCTGTAAGAACACTTGGATTTTGCGCGTTAGAGTTAAATGTATTAGGTCCTGTCCATGTATATGAATTATATGCATTCACATTTAACTGAATCGTTTGATTAGCACAATATGGCCCTGTATTAACTGGTAAAGGAAGAGGTAATGCATTTACAGTTACAGATGTAGTTGCCGAAGCAGTACAAGTACCAATTGATGCAATTATAGTATAATTTCCAGATGCCACAGGTTGCGCGTTTGGAATAGTTGGATTTTGAGCATTTGACGTAAACGCGTTAGGCCCAGACCATGTATAAGAAGTGGCGGCTGGCGCAGAGAGCGAGATGGTAGCTCCCGCACAATAAGGCCCTGTATTAGCTGCCGTGGTAGTAGGCGTTAATACCCCAACCGTGACTGTAGTAACAGCAGTACAACCTTGCGCGGTAGTTATCTTTAATGTATAGGTTCCTGTCATTGCCGTTGTAGAATTTGGTATCACCGGGTTTTGTGCATTAGATGTAAACGCATTTGGACCAGTCCATGTATAACTTGCAGCTGCATTCGAGGTTAAATTAATACTTGTACCCGCACAAACCGGATTATTACTACCGGCAACAGCGTTTGGAACAGGATGCACAGAAACAGTTGTTACTGCAGTTTTTGTACACGCACCAGCACCAACAGTAATTGTATAATTACCGTTATGCACCGAACTCGCAAATGGAATTGTTGGATTTTGCACAACAGAATTTGAGTATGTGTTAGGCCCCTTCCAAGTATAAGAAGTTGCGCTAAATATATTAGAGTTCAATTGTATGGTTGCACCCGGACAATATGGCCCTGTATTACTTGCAAGTGGTGTTGTTACGGTTATTACAGAAACGGTTGTTGCAAAAGTAACCGAAGGACAGCTAGGGCTTAACTGGATCCAAAACACATAAGATTGCGCATTTAAAGTTGTAGTAGTTGCTATCGTATACTGGGCTACATTATATCCTCCATAACTATAAAAATAAGGACTTGGCTTATAAGTATACCAATAATACCAACTTGGTGTAATTGACGCCGGCCAAGTGGCAGTTAATACCAAAGGCTGGCCTGCACAAATAGGTCCGTTATTAGTAACACTTACCGTTGGGCCTACAGGTGCTGTTACTTGAACAGTAAATGTTTTTGAACATCCAAAGTTATTGACCGTTAATGTGTATATACCAGCATTTACTGCTTGAAATCCTGGGACGTAAGCTGTTGGACCAGGCGCGGAATATGCGAGTGGGCCAGTCCATGTCATCTGCCCAGGACCACCAATTGCATTTAGCGTTGCGCTGGCACCTACACATACAGGTGCTAAAGCATTAAGTGTTGCTACAGGTACCGCATTAACTACGATAACCGAACTTGTTGAAGCAATACATCCTGCCGTATTAATTGTATGTGTAATTGTGTATGTTGCAGAAGCAGGGAATGTAACAGGGCCTGCAGGATCAGTAAAGATCGGTCCAGGATTGGTTGTGAAAGAAGAGAATGCATACGTGTGTGAACCTGCACTTACAACAGCACTAAATGTTGCAGCAGAGGTTATACAAATTGCGGTAGGTGTACTAAATGCAGGGCTCGGTCCGTTTGGTGTTGTTATTACCATAGATGCCGTAGCCGGGCAATTTGCCGGATTAGTTACTGTTTGATAAATAGTATAGGTTGTATTAGGTGCTAAATTGACGACGCTTGTATTATTAGTAGTAGAGAAACTGACCGGCCCACTTGGTAATATTGTATAGGTTTGTATGGATGGGGCGGGACTACCTATATTCGTTATAGTATACGTTGTACAATTATTACTTACGTTAAAACCTGGCGTTGGGAAAGTACCAAATTGTAAGTTTATAGTTTTAGTAATAGGAGCACAAGATCCCGGAGGATTCATGGTTAAGGTATAGTTACCCGGTACTGTTGTGAAAACAGTTTGGTTTGGATTATTAGTGATAGTGCTTGAAGCAGGACCATTCCAGGTATAAGGACCAAGACCTACAGGAGCTGTCATAGTGGCTGTACTAGGGCCACAAGATGCTACAAATGATATAGGTTGAGCAGCTGAGAAAGAAATATTATTTACAGTAACGTTCATTGGCAAACATTGTGTATCGATGAAAGCCATACCATAGTGACCACCATAAGGACAATCACCTACTTCAATGATGATAGTTACACAAGAATTAAGGTAAGGAGTTAAGTCTAGTGATTTTACTATCCAGTTTGGAGTAAAAGTTACCCAAGTAGATGAATTGGTTTGCCACCCTGTTGCAGTAACTGATGCGCAACTTGGTCCCGGAGGTTGAACGTCAACTTGAGGGCAAGGTAATATTGCGTTAAAACAGTTTACAACCTTTACTTTAATATATGGGTTTTCGCAACAAGCGTGGCCATTTTGTAATGCAGCTCTGTAAGCTAATTGGAATAAGCAGTTTGTTGCAGTAACGGGAAAAGTTTGTTGGATCCTAACACATTTACCGCCTGCTAGGTTATCGTTCATTTGAAGAACATTAGTTCCTCCTAAAGGTGAAGCGCCAATTACACCCAAGCCAGTTGCAGCAGGTGCAGTATAAGGAGTAGCACGTACCCATGCATAATTACAACCCGGGTTTGGTGCATTATTAGTAGCTGTACAGTTATTGTAAGGCGCTTGAGTAGCCATACCACTTGTTACTTGCCATCCGGTTAATGTGTTTCCAACTGCAGCAGCTGCAGTATTTAATGTTGTAGGAAGCGACGATTCAAAACCTTCGTTTACACACGGTGCTGCATTTACTTGGCTAGCTGGGCCACCTTTTGGATTTGTTGAGCTACTGCTAGGGTTGGACGCAACAGGAGTTAATGAATACTTTATATTAATATACCTTCTCTTTTCAGCATATAAAAATATGTGAAACTCATTACCGAAACATTTGCGGTTCAAGGCGTCTTGTTGCGCAGCGGCGTCGTTAAATCCCGCTATCGAATCCGACGGGAACACATACATGTAGTATGGCTTGTTAAGATTATTACTTTGCGCAGCAGTAGTTTGCAATTGAAACTGTGCAACCAATGACTGACTGAATCCCAACATCATCAGGATCATTAGTTTTACTGTAATTAATTTTTTCATGCTTTTTGTTTTATATGTAATTGAATAAGAGTCTAGTTTTATCCTTACTAAGATATACGTAAACAAAAAAATTTGTTAAAAAACTACTAACTGACTGACTCTTTTCGCTCATTTATACATGCAGTTCACCCAATTAACAAATTATGAACAGGGTTAGAGCGTCAAAATCAAGCATTAACGCTGTTAAATAATCGGCGGAAAATTTGCCAAGATTGGGCTCCTAAAAATTCTAAAGATTCAATAATTTTTTTGAAAATGCCGCGTAATCCTTAGTAGTAAAGCAATACAGCCCATAACTAAAAACTAAAAAAGGAAAATTCAAATCTTCTGATCTAAATTTTCCTTTGAAATTGGGGAAAGTACGGGTTTTTAACCCAACTTTTGGTCGTTTTCGTTCGTACTTTCTATCTTGATCTCAGGATTTTTAAACACTTCCTCTTCCTTTTCGAAAGGACGTTTACCAAAGATCTCTTCTAGATCCTCCTTAAAAATAACCTCTTTTTCCAATAGTTTTTCGGCCAGAGTAGTAAGCTTATCCTTATTAGTAGCCAATATTTGCTTTGTTCGCGCATAAGCTATATCTACCATCTTTTTAACCTCCTCATCAATTATCTTAGACGTTTGCTCGCTATATGGTTTATGAAAGTTGTATTCGCTTTGCCCGCTGCTATCATAATAACTAATATTCCCTATCTTATCGTTTAAGCCGTAATAAATAATGCTAGCGTAGGCTTGTTTGGTTATTTTTTCAAGGTCGCTAAGAGCTCCAGTACTTACTTTACCAAAAACGATCTCCTCTGCTGCCCTGCCGCCTAAAGCAGCGCACATTTCATCCATGATCTGATCAGCAGTTGTTATTTGACGCTCTTCGGGCAAATACCATGCGGCTCCTAAACTTCTTCCCCGAGGAACTATAGTAACTTTTACCAAAGGGCTTGCATATTCTAACATCCAACTTACAGTGGCATGACCTGCTTCGTGGTATGCTATTACACGTTTTTCGTGCTTAGTTATGATCTTATTTTTTTTCTCTAAACCTGCAATGATACGATCAACTGCATCTAAGAAATCTTGTTTACCAACTTGCTTTTTATTACTGCGTGCCGCTATTAAAGCTGCCTCGTTACAAATGTTAGCAATGTCAGCTCCACTAAACCCAGGAGTTTGACGAGCTAAAAATTCCACATCAACACTATCATCAATCTTAATTTTTTTCAAGTGTACTTTGAATATTTCTTTACGCTCGTTCAAATCAGGCATATCTACATATATCTGTCTATCAAAACGACCGGCGCGCATTAATGCTCTATCTAAAATATCTGCTCTATTTGTTGCTGCTAAAATAATTACACCGCTATTGGTTCCAAAACCATCCATCTCGGTTAATAATTGATTTAAGGTATTCTCTCTCTCATCGTTTGAACCAGCTGAAATGCTTTTTCCGCGAGCACGGCCAATTGCATCTATCTCATCAATAAAAATAATACACGGTGCTTTTTCTTTTGCGTTACGGAAAAGATCACGCACACGCGATGCACCAACTCCAACGAACATCTCCACAAAATCAGAACCCGACAAAGAGAAGAATGGAACTTTTGCTTCGCCTGCAACAGCTTTTGCTAATAAAGTTTTACCGGTTCCCGGAGGACCCACGAGTAATGCGCCCTTAGGGATTTTTGCACCGAGATCAGTATATTTTTTTGGATTCTTTAAAAAATCTACGATTTCCATCACTTCTAATTTTGCACCATCTAATCCAGCAACATCATTAAAGGTAATGTTCACATTTGTATCCTTATCAAATAAAACTGCACGTGATTTTCCAATCGAAAATATTTGTCCCGGTCCGCCGCTTCCTCCGCCTCCACCCATTCTGCGCATCATAAAGATCCATAATGCGATCATGATCACAATTGGCAATATCCACGAAATACTTTCGCTCCAACTCGATTCTTCAGAACTACGCGCATACACTTGTTTTTCTTTTTGTATACCGGCATCGTTCTGAATTTTCTCTACACGTAATAAAAAATTATCTACTGATGGAATACTAACAGTAAAGTGTGGACCATGAAATGCTTTATCAGGGAAAATTGATTTGCCGGTGCTCTTGTCCTTGTATCTGTCGCAAGTTGCTAAACTATCAGGGTTGATAGAGATCTTAGCGATGCTCTTGTTCACAATATTGATATCTACCACATCACCTTTTGCAAGCATCTCTTGCTCAAAAACAGGCAAAGGAATTTCTTTTATGCGAGGACTAAATCCTGTTCCGTAGAATGTGATAAAAAGTAAAACCACTATAACCACACCATAGATCCAGTAAAAATTATTACCGCCTTTGTTTCCTTGTCCACCAAATGGTGAATTTTGCTTTCCAAATTTTTCTTTCATCCGTTCGAATTGTTTCTTACGCTCCTCTTCGTTCGAAAGTTTATGGTTTGGGTCTTTTTGTTCTTCTTTATTTTCTTCGTTACTCATTTTCAGTTTTAATTAATTGTTCTGATCTCCGCATCTCCCCACAATCCTTCTATATTATAATACTCACGCGTTTCCTTTAGAAACACATGCGCCAAAATATTTATATAATCGATAAGTATCCACTCACGATTTTGTTGACCTTCCGAATGGTAAGGTTTTTCGCCGGTTTGTTTTGACACTACTTCTTCTATACTATCAGCGATTGCATCAACGTGCGTACCACTATCCGCATCGCATATCACAAAAAAGTCAGCAATCCTATTTTCTATATTTTGAAGATCAAGGATAGTTATATTCTTCGCCTTTCTTTCTTGCATTCCATCAACAATAGAATCTAAAAGTCCGTTTGTTTCCTTTGAAGTTGTAACCTTTACTCTTTTCTTTAAACTTTTTTTCTTTTCGGAATTTACAATAGCATTCGCTTTCTTCTCGTTCTTTTCCTTTTCAGAAGCTTTAGTTTTAACAGGAGCTTTTTTACCCTTTGATGAAGTTGATCTTTTTGCTACCGGTTTTTTTGCCTTTCCTTTAGCAAGAGAAGTTACTTTTTTCTTTGGGGCCTTTTTTGCAGCTTTTTCAATTGCCTTTTTGGGTGCTGCTTTTTTTACGGGTTTTGCTTTTTTCTTAGCCATAAATTTATTCGAAGAGTCCTTTGTTGTCTTAAATTTTTATTAGGTTTACTAGTATTTACATTAAAGAACAAATTTAATCTTTTTGGGTTAATGGAAACATTATTTGTTGGGCAAAATGCTATTTTTCTACCTGAAGTAGAGAGTACCAATTCCTATGCCATAGCGCTGTTAAAGAACGTTAACCTTCTCGAAGGCACTGTGATATACAGCACCAATCAAACCAAAGGAAGAGGTCAGCGGGGCAACATCTGGATAAGCGGGCCAGGGCTTAACCTAGCGGTTTCGTATATTTTAAAGCCCACATTTTTGAGTATTGATAAGTTGTATTATATGTATATTATTTCTGCATTGGCGGTGCATGACTTAATGGCTGAAATGCTGGACAGTAGCCAATTTGACATAAAAATAAAATGGCCGAATGACATCCTTGTGAATTCAAAAAAAATAGCAGGAATACTTAACGAGAACTTTTTAAATTCAATGATAGCAAATACATCCGTTGTTGGGATCGGGATAAACATTAATCAGGAAGATTTTAGAGGTTTGCAGAACGTTACGTCGCTAAAGATGATGGATTCGAAAGAACACGATTCAAGCCTTGTTTTAAGGGCCTTAAACAGGCATCTAGAGAATTACTATCTAAAATTAAAAGGGCAGAATTACGAAACCCTTTTAAAGAAATATTACGCTCATTTTTTCAAAATTGGTGAATTACAACTCTTCATCATGAATGATCAAGAAAAAGAATTTATTGTAAAAGGGATAAACGAAAAAGGGCTTTTGAATCTTACCGACAAATCAGGCAAAGAACATTATTTCGACATCAAAGAAATAAAATGGGCGCTTTAAAAGCGCCCATGTTTTGAAATAAATTCCTTAAAACTTTACTTGATCTCGTTAACTATGTTGTTTGCTTCATAGATATAAATATCCTTGGCAACATTCTTTACCCAGCGAGTTTCACGTCCCACGCGAGAACTATCGCCTTTGATCTTGGTAAGATCTTCATCTAACAACGAAACATTGAAATCTTTGATATCCTTTTTGATCTCATCGTATTTTTTATTTTGCTCTCTCCAGTATTTTTGCTCCGCTCTAAATTTATCTAATTTTAAATTTACCAACGACTCATCCTTTTTTGCTTTGAACTCTTTTGAAAATGTTTCAACTGCTTTGAATTGCTCATTCTTTTTCAAACGGGCAGTGCTGCTTTTTAATAATTTATCGTAATTGATATTACTGAATTCCTTGTAATTTGATTTAGGAATCTCATCCCAAGGCATTGGATATTCTAATTCTCTTTCGCCACGATCGATGAATGCGTATAGATCAGGTAAAGTTATATTTGGCGTTACACCTTTTAGTTGTGTTGACCCGCCATTAACACGATAGAATTTTTGTTGCGTAACTTTTACTTCGCCTATAGGTTTAATGGTATCAAACTGTGGCATTAAATATCCATCCAAATTAAAAAATGATTGCACTGTGCCCTTCCCAAAGGTTGGTGTGCCAATGATCACGGCACGTTTGTAATCCTGTAAAGCAGCAGCCAAAATTTCGCTAGCGCTTGCACTTCCGTGATTCACCATTATGGCTAGAGGACCATCCCAAACAACATCCTCCATATAATCCTCCATTACTTTTATATAACCGTCTCTGTTCTTTACTTGCACAACAGGTCCTTTTGGAAAGAACAAGCCTGCCATTAAAACAACCTCTTGTAAAGAGCCGCCACCATTATCGCGTAAATCAATAACGATCGACTTCACTCCTGCTCTTTTCAATTTCTCGATCTCTTCGCGCATATCTTTTGCACAGCGATGCGCACCCTTTCCTGTACCTGTAAAATCAGTATAAAATGAAGGTAAATGAATATAACCTGTTTTGGTTTTATTATTAATAATAGCACTTTTTGCAAAGGTCTCTTCCATATCGATCACATCACGGATAATCGGTATAATTTTAATAGTTCCATCAGCTTTTTTAACTGTTAAGCGAACTTCAGTACCTTTTTTTCCTTTGATCAATTCAATGGCATCGTCCATTTCCATTTCGGTAATATCAACCGCTTTATTCTCGCCTTGCCCCACCTTTTGAATCTCGTCATTTTGTTTTAATTCGCCTTGCTTATCACTCGGACTACCTTTAATGATCTCGCTCACCTTTAATTGACCCATTTCGGTACGCATTAAACGTGCTCCAATACCTTCAAACTGTCCGCTCATGGCTTGGTCGAATTTCTTTTTTTCTTTTGGTGCAAAATATTCGGTGTGTGGATCGTAAATACCAGTAATGGCATTTGCATACAAAGCAAAACGATCTTTAGGCGTTAGTTTATTATAGTACTTGAATAAATTATTATTTGCTTTGATCACTTTGCGCCGCGCATCAACCTCCATAGTGTCAAACGACTTTACTTTGTAAGACGTATCCTTTTTTTCGATGGCAGATTCTTGCCTATTAAGATTTTCATCCAAACGTAACAACACTTGATACTTCAACATTTTTTGCCATTCCTTTTTTAATTCTTCAGGGGTTTTGGCATAACCGGATTTCTCGGCATCCGATTCGTAAGTTTCTTCTGAGGCAAATTCTAATGGTTTTGACAAATATTCTTTGTACCAACTTTCCTTTTCTTTGATACGCTTGGCAATAAGATCAACGGAAATCTTATAAAAATCGTGACTTTGATTTTTTAATTGGTCGTCGATCGATCGTTTGTATTTGCTCAACAGATCAATGTCCTCTTGCAAGAAGAATTTTTTACTAGCGTCTGTACGTTTAATATACAGATCAAATACTTTTTCGCTGAACACATCATCTAATTTTACAGGGCTATAATGATTTTGAGTTAAGCCTCCCACAAGTATATCAAGAATGAGTTCATTTTTGTTGAAAACGTAATTAAAAACGGTAAAAGAAGTAATTCCCAGAACTAAGGGTATGATTATGAACTTCTTTTTTAGAGTATTTATAATTGTTCTCATGGTATATACAAATTTAATCACTTTGAGGCACTATTGCTATTATTTAGACACTAAATATGACCTATTGTAACAATTTTTACATGTTTAAATTTTGTTAAAGAAATATTAAAGAATAAGTATACTTTAGCGCAAATACTTTTTTTATGATCGACTTTACACGCTCCGAGCTCTCACATTTTGTAATTCATTACGTTGGTAACAAAGGCCTTGGAGAAGAACTTACCTTAAGCGAGGATCTGATCTCATTTAAAGATGATTTTGTAAAGGAAACCCTTTTGCGCTATTTTTTAAATCCATTCAAAACTGATATTTACCACAAGTTCAGAGAAAAAGCTGATGTGAGTTTGAAAAGTGTTGCCAATATGAGCGAGGATCTTTTTAGCTCGCAAAAAAACTTCTTATCTGTAAGTAAAAAACTAGCCAAATATCTTCACGATCAAAGCACTCATCCAAAAATAAAAGGTGGCGAATTTTACGTATGCTATTTTAAGGATGCGATGGTAGACGGTGAATTATGTGATGCTATTGGCTATTTTAAAACCGAGAACAAAGAAACCTATTTAAAAGTTTACCAACATTTAAACAGTTTTGACCTGGAATGCGATGATGGCATTGATATTTATAAGTTAGACAAGGGCGCTTTGATATTTAATACAGAAAAAGAAAAAGGTTACAAATTAAGTATCATTGATAATAACAACCGAAATGCTGAGTGCGCTTTATATTGGGAAGAGGACTTTTTGGGAGCAAAACTTAAAGAGAATGGATACTATTTTACCAAGAATTTTATGGATACCTCCAGAGGTTTTTGTGAAGAGATCCTTACTGAACAAAATAACGTAACCAAGCAAGATCAAATGATGATGCTAAACAAGAGTGCAAGTTATTTTAAAGAAAAAGAACGATTTAACGTAAAGGATTTTGAAAAAGATGTGCTTGTTGAGCCAAGTTTAATTTCTGCTTTTAGTGAGTACCGTTATAATTACAATGATAAAAACGATCTTCAAGCCATTGATGAATTTGACGTTTCATCAACAGCAGTAAAAAAGAATGCTAAGTACATGAAGAGCGTAGTAAAATTGGATAAGAATTTTCATTTATACATTCACGGAAGACATGATTACGTTGAACGTGGCTATGATGAAGGAAAAGGAATGAAGTACTATAAATTGTATTATGAGAATGAGAGCTAATACTCAGTAAGCATTGTCAGTTGGTAGCTTTTAGCCAAGTAACCTGAGTCTTTCGTCCCGATAGCTATGGGGATTGCTCAAGATAAACTCTGTCGAAGCGCGACTTTCCAATAAATTAACCGAGCTGTTGTACTTCGACTACGCTCCGCCTGACTGGCTTCGGTTATGCACCATCATTGAGGGGTTTAATTGCTATGATTTCGAAAGCTCCTTCGCTCGTTTTTCGGCGGCAATAATTCCGTTCACAAGGGTTTCTTTAAGTTTTTGATCTTTAAAAACAGAAAGTGCCGCTTCTGTAGTTCCGCCTTTTGATGCCACTGACTTTATAAGATCATCTAAATTACTTTCAGAAGTATTCATTAAATGAAAAGCGCCGTTCATAGTTTGCTTCACCAATAAAGAAGAAATATGCTCATCAATCCCCATTTGTTTTCCGGCTTCTATCATGGCGCTTGCAATAAAATAAAAATAAGCCGGGCCGCTTCCACTTAAAGCGGTAACAGCATCTAATTTGCTTTCATCCTCAAAGAAAACTGTTTTACCAGTTGTATTCAAAAGATTATCTGCCTTTAAAACATCATGAATACTCGTTTCTTTACTCGCAGTAAATCCAGTAATTCCCATACCTAGCTGCGCCGGTGTATTTGGCATTGCCCTTATAATTGACTTGTGAGCTAAATTTTCTTGAAGCGTTTGAATAGTTATACCTGCCATAATAGAAATAAGAAGATGCGAAGGTAAAATATGCTCCTTGAGACCCGAATAAATAGCCTTTGAATCTTGAGGTTTAGTGGCCAAAATGATGATGTCAAAACTTTTAATGCGTTCGTCGATCTTATTTGCCACATTTCCAAAAGATCTCAATCGTTCTTTCGTTTCGGCATTTTTTTCTATCAATAAAATATCTTTTTGCGAAACGATATTATCTTTTAAAAACGCCTTAGCATAGGTTAAACCCATATTGCCACAACCTATAATTGCAATTCTTGCCTTCATTTATTTTTTCATTTTTATATGCGGAATATTGTCTTCCAAATACTCCTTACCTACTTCCTTAAACCCACACTCGTTGTAAAATTTTTTAAGATAGCATTGGGCTGATATGGTGATGTTGCTTGTTTTAAATAATTCATCGCATTTTAAGATCGATTCTTTCATCAATTCCTTTCCTATGCTTTTTCCTCTTAAGGAAGGATCAACTACAACTCTTCCAATACTTGCCTCCGGATAGTTAACACCTTGAGGTATCAAACGCGCATAAGCCATAATTTTTTCGTTTTCAGTTCCAAATAAATGCCACGACTTCTTGTCAACTTCATCAAGATCTTGATAAGCGCAATTTTGTTCTACAATAAAAACTTTTGATCGCAATTGCAAAATACCGTACAATTCGAGAACACTTAATTCATTAAATGTTTTTGCGAACCATTTCATTAGTAATTTCCAATAGATAACATTACCAAAGTGCAAGCCTCGATGCTTTCAACGCCTTGCTTTTTTGCCAATTCTATGAGCTCAGAGTTTTCGGCACCGGGATTGAAAATAATTCTTTTTGGTTTTAACGATAAAATATACTCATACCAAGTTTTTTGATTTTTTGCAGAGAGATACATTGTAACTGTATCAACGTCATTTGGAACCGGTTTATTGGTAAGAATCTTTTCTCCTTCAATATCACCTTCTTTTATTCCAACTGGATACACTTTATGGCCGTGCGCTTTTAAACTTGTTGTTGCTTTATAACTATAGCGCTCCGGGTCGGATGACGCGCCTATGATCATGGTTGTTTTCATTCTGTGTAATTTAAATCTTTTGCAAATGTTTCTTCTAATCTATAACATGCCCAATAGGCTAATACAAATACAATGCCGCCAATTATTAACGACGAATTTACAACACCTATAGAAGGTTTCATAGAAGCGTTGGCCAATGTCATTAATGTAACTGAACCGCGAACAAAATTTGGAGCGGTGGTTGTAACTGTTGATCGAATATTAGTACCAAATAATTCCGATGCGCCACTCATAAATACAGCCCAATATCCTGTTCCGAAACCAATACAAAAAACTATGGAATAAAACGCAAGCACCGAAACACTAGCAAATAAATAATAAAGGACGCTGAATAACAACGTGAGGGTAATAAAAATGAAGAGTACTTTTTTCCGTGATCGCATTTTTTGACTCATGATACCACTTACCACATCGCCAATGGTAATTCCAATATAAGCCACCATTATCGGGATCTTTCCGTCTTTTGGTCCATTAGCCAAACCTAAAGCGCTCGACATTTCGGGAGCAAACTGCACTAAGAAATACATCACAAACCAAACAGGAATGGCAATTAAAATAATATTCAAATACTTAAATAATAGTTTCGGATGAGAAAAAAGATAAAAGAAGTTTCCTTTTTTTACGGCTTTATCTTGCTTTACTTGATCGAACATTCCACTTTCGAAAATACCTATGCGAAGGAATAATAATAGCAAGCCCATTCCGCCACCCAAAAAATAACTCATTCGCCAATTATCAATTGCAATTGTAGTTATGCCTGCCACTACAGCACCAAATAATCCTATAGAAGCCACAATGGTTGTTCCAATACCACGATCTTCCTTTTTCATGGTTTCGCTTACTAAAGTTATTCCAGCACCTAATTCTCCTGCTAAACCAAACCCTGATACAAAACGTAAAATTCCATACCAAAATGTATCGGTAACAAAACCATTGGCAATATTTGCAAGCGAATACGTAATGATACTTCCAAATAAAACAGTTAATCTTCCTTTTTTATCTCCTAAAATTCCCCAAAACAATCCGCCAACCAACATACCTATCATTTGGTAGCTCAACAAACTGGCGCCTACATCTGTTACTTGTTTTTTTAATTCAGCAGGATCGGTATACGTATCTTTCAAAATATCTGTTAAACTTGCCACACGCTCCATTCCAAATAAAACCAGATCGTAGATATCCACAAAATAACCTAGGGCGGCTACCACTACAATTTTACTGAACGATGCTTTGAACTGCTGATACATGATTTTTATTTGCTAAGAACCTTTTCTATAGGATCATCGGTGCAACCATTGGGATAATTTATTTTAATAAGATCGGAAATGGTTGGTGCAATTTGTGTGATCTTGTAATAATTCAACGAACTCCCTTTTTCAATGCCATTCCCGTAAAAAATTACAGGCACATGTGTATCGTAAGAATACGAAGCACCATGCGTTGTACCAGTTTTTTTATGATCCATCCATCCCGGTTTTAGTTCATAGGCCACATTACCACTGCGCTGATGATTATACCCATTTTGCATTAAGGCTTTTACATCTCGGCCTTCAAAACTACCATTTTTAAGTACAGAGGAAGGATATGCTTCTGCAATAGCATCTATTGTTACAAGGTAATCACATAATTTCTGCTCTACATATTGCCTATTGATCTTATCCAAATTGCTTTCATTCAAAAACACTTGTTATTGAAACAACCGATCAATATTTTTTCATCGTTGAACGTTTTTAAAAAATACTCTCTCAATTGCTTTTCTAATTTTTTTTCTTCAAAATAATCTGCAGGGATCTTATTATCCTTTAAATAATTTGGCACTTCAGCTACACCATGATCAGCAGTTAAGAATAAAACATAATTATTTACACCTACTTCAGCGTCTAATGTTTTTATAAACTCTTCTAATTCTAGATCCAAACGCAAATACACATCTTCAATTTCAACAGAACGCGGCCCGTATTCATGGCCAATTATATCAGTACTTGAGAAACTTATAGTTAACAGGTCGGTAAATTCATCTTTGCCTAATTTCTCATTCTTTAAACAAGCAATTGCCATATCTTTTGTAATGGTATTTCCATAAGGTGTTTCCTTAACCATACCGTATTTTCCGGGAATTAAATAATTAGAATACTCATACGGAAAAGTTGGCGTAGCTTTTTTATTTGCTGCTTTTTCGTATGTGTTGTTATCGGCTATTGAATTGGTATACGTTTCAATAGGTTTTAGTGTATTCCAGCCTTTTTGCAAATATGTTTTTGGCAATTGCTTTGCATTAAATTCGTTCAGCCAAGTTGGTAATTCTTTTACGTACCATGAAGAAGAAATAAAATACCCAGTTGAATCATCGTACCAAAACGCTGCATCTGCTGCATGCCCTGCTGGAAAAATAGCGCTCCTATCCTTTAACGCAATACCAAACACTTTCGATTTACCATTGCTGCACAGTTTTAGCTCATCGCCAATGGTAGTGCTCAATAAATTTACAGGCGATCTTCCTCTCGACTTCACATCAGTTCCAACCGGTTTTACTTTTTCATCTTTTACGCAATATAATTCCTTGTCACTTGCTTTATCGTACCAATCGTTTGCAATAATACCATGAACTCGTGGCGTTGTTCCTGTGAAAATACTTGCATGCCCCGGGCCTGTGATAGTTGGGACATAATTATAATGAGCGTTACGCAAGTAAAAACCCTTGTTCACCAATTTTTTAAATCCCCCATCTCCATATCTATCCCAATACCGGTAGATATAATCGTTACGCATTTGATCAACCACAATACCAACTACTAACTTTGGTTTTGAATTAGGTGCTTTTTTAACCTGCTGAGCAAATGAATAAGATCCAAAGGAAATAAAAAGAAAAAAATATAGTTTTTTTAGCCGCATTATTTTTTGTCGAGTTTTTCAAAAACAGAATTACTGCTTTTGTATTCGGGAACAATGTTCTTCATGTGTTGTACAATAAGATCATTGTTTTGGGTATTAAATAATTTAATGATGTTCTCAATGGCTTCGTTCACTTCCTGATATTCATACTCTCGTACTTTTCCTATCAAAATTTGATTGTGATGTGTTGGTAAAGTGGTTTCTTTATCTGCTAATAATTCCTCAAATAATTTTTCGCCGGGACGTAATCCTGTAAATTCGATTTTAATGTCTTTTCCTTCTTGCAATCCAGAAAGCTTGATCATCTTACGGGCCAGATCAATTATTTTTACCGATTTGCCCATGTCGAACACAAAAATTTCTCCGCCTTTTCCCATGCAACCTGCTTCTAAAACTAATTGACAAGCTTCAGGGATGGTCATAAAATAACGTGTGATATCAGGATGTGTAATTGTAACCGGACCACCTTTTTCGATCTGACGTTTAAATCTTGGGATAACAGAACCATTAGAACCTAATACGTTTCCAAAGCGCGTGGTTATAAAACGTGTGTTTGACTTTTTACCAAGACTTTGAATATAAATTTCGGCAATACGTTTACTAGCTCCCATCACATTGGTTGGATTCACTGCTTTATCAGTACTTACAAAAACAAATTTCTCAACTTTATGTTCTACCGAAAGATCAGCGCACACTTTTGTACCTAGTACATTTGTAAAAACAGATTCGGAGGGATTATTCTCCATCAAAGGAACATGTTTATATGCCGCTGCGTGAAATACAATATTTGGTTTAAATGTTTCAAATGCTTTTTGCATACGTTCTGCATTTCGAACATCGGCAAGAGCAACTTCGTAACTTCCTTTTTTGTACTTATCATTAAACTCCAGATCTAGTTCATGCAAGGGCGACTCAGCCTGATCGAGCAAATAAATTTTTGCGGGATCAAATTTCATGCACTGCCTTGCTAATTCACTTCCAATAGAACCGGCAGCACCGGTGATCATGATCACTTTCCCGCGAATTTGATCAGTGATAAGATCAGCATTCAATTTAATTGGCTCACGCTCTAAAAGATCTTCAATGTTTATAGTTTTTAATTGATTAAAACTTAATTCGCCATTGATCCATTTGGTGGGTGGAGGAACATTTAAAACACGCGTATTGTAATTCAAACAAATATCAGTGATCTCATTCTTTTTTGCCGCACTTAAATTTTGAATACTAATGATCACGATCTCTGCATTATTATCCTTGATGAGTTGACCCAATTTGTCGGTGGTATAAATAAACGCCCCTTCTAAGCTTCTTCCTTTTTTCTTTTCATCATCGTCAACAAAAGCAACAACACGATATTTAATGGCTGCATCTCTATCTAAAGTACGCTTTGTAATTATGCCCGCTTCACCAGCACCAAAAATGATCACATTCATGCGCTCACTGGTAGGGTTTTTTGTTTCAAGGAATAATGCCTTCACAGCTAAACGAGAACTGATCATTAAAAACAGAGTACAAAGCGCATCGATAATGATGATGGAATTTGGAATGAAATACGTTTTGCTTCCGAAATAATAATATGCGAGATTTGTAATGAAAACAAGAACACTTCCAAGAATTACGATGGTAAAAATTCGGGTGGCGTCTTTTGAACTGGTATACCTTACAACGCCTTTATATGTTTTAGAAACAAAAAACGTACTAAAACGAATAACCAAAACAACGGCATAATTTAAAGGCAAATTACTTTTATCAGCAGTAGGAATATCATCAAAATTAAACCGGAGTAGTACTGCAAGCGTTAGCGAAAAAGCACAAATTATTGTATCGATGATCAAGATAGACCATCTAGGCAAATTATACGACCAGAATAACTTGAAAATATTGAACATTACCTGTAAAAATAACTATTTTTTTTGAGGTGTAACCGTTTTAGTTTCAGTGGCTTTTGGCTTAGACTGAATGGTAGCAGAAATTTTAGATTCGGGGGTGGATTTATAGGTTGTAGATGACTTTGGCGGCGTAAGAGGTTGTAGCGGTTTAAACGGCTTATCACTTACGGTTACTTCACAAATTGCGCAAACTTCTCTCCATTTAATATTCAATTCGCAATCGCTTGGTTGAATATAAATGGTTTTTTTGGCGCTGTCGGGTAAGGTAACGTCTACCGAAGTCCCGTAAGACTTTGGTCCGTCAAACAAAAAAGGGTCTTTAAATTTTTCCTCAAGGTGAATATCCTTAATATGTACCTTTTTATCTAAGATCACGGTGTACAATTCAAAAATGGCACGCGTTATTTTTATTGAAATCTTATCATTGGGTTTATCGTACAAGATCTTCACATCGCCATTTACTGTAGTGCTGTAATTAATTAGTCCAACATCCACAATGGCATCGCATGTAAAATGCGAACTATCGGGTCGAATCTGGATCTTTGGATTTGCCATTTTCCAATGATATTTTCCTTTAATGAACATGACTTCATACTCATTTGTGCTCGAAACAGTACCTATAGACATGAGAACTTTATTTACAAGATCCTCATGCAAAGTAAAAGAGAAATCGTTCAAAACAGTTTTAGTTTGAGCCATTATGCCCGAACAAAAAAACAAAAGATGTAGGATAAAGCGCATTTTGCTAAATTTGTATACGAATTTCTTACTTTTTAGGAAAACAAGCACATCAATTAATTAAAAGTTATTAGCGATTGAAAACTAAACGAGTTATAGCGATAGGCGGAGGAGCAGCGGGTTTTTTTGCGGCTATCAATTGTAAGCTTTTAAATCCTTCCTTTGAGGTTAAGATACTTGATAAAACTAACAAACTTTTATCAAAAGTGCTTGTGTCGGGCGGTGGAAGATGTAATGTAACCCATCATTGCTTTGATAATAAACAATTAGTTAAAAATTATCCTCGAGGCGAAAAAGAACTCATGCAAGTTTTTAGTCGCTTTGCAGTGTACGATACCATTCATTGGTTCAAAGAGCATGATATTGAATTAAAAGTCGAAGCTGATGGAAGAATGTTTCCAGTCAGCAATAAAAGCGAGACGATTGCAAATTGCTTTTTAGATCTTGTAAAAAAACTTCATATAGAAGTTATAACTCAATGCGAGGTTCAAAAAATTATCAAAAAAGAAACATTTGAATTGCACACAAGCAAAGGGAATTTTGAAACTGAGGTGCTAATTTGCAGCATGGGCGGAAATAACAAAATGGAAGGGTATAAAATTTTAAAAGAACTTGGCCACAACATCATCTCCCCTATTCCGAGTTTATTTACTCTTAATTTGCCGGCCGAGAATATCAAGAAAGAACTACAAGGTGTTGCTGTACAAAACGCTACCGTTACCATCGAAAAAACTAAGTTCAATTATACCGGTCCGGTTTTGGTTACGCATTGGGGACTAAGCGGACCGGCTGTATTAAAACTTTCGGCATTTGCGGCACCACATTTTTTTGAAACCGATTACAAAAACAATATTCTCATCAATTGGACCGGAAATTTAAAATTGAATGAAATCATTGAAAAGTTGAATGATCAAAAAATAAATTCATCCAGATCGATCATAATAAAAACACCGCTATTTGAATTACCAAAGCGTTTATGGGAATTTTTAGTAGTTAAAGCTGGAATAGTATCAGATACCAATTGGCCAAACGTTTCAAAACAACACATACATAAACTGAGCGAAATTTTATTCAGAGATGTATACAAAATGGAAGGTAAAACGACATTTAAAGAAGAGTTTGTTACGGCAGGAGGGATTGATCTGAAAGAAATAGATTTTAAAACCATGCAAAGCAAACGTGTTAAAGATCTTTATTTTTGTGGCGAAGTGTTAAATATAGACGGAATTACCGGAGGATTTAACTTTCAAAGCGCTTGGAGCACTGCTTACGTTTGCGCCTCTTCCATATAATACCTCGCAAATTTTCACTAAATTTGGTAAAGAATCATGTATAAAAAACTTCCTTATTTAGTTTTTACAATCTTCTCACTTTGCTTTTTTTCAAGTAAAGCGCAAGATACATTGATTGCCTTTACGCCTCAATTTGAACTTGGTAAATATTATCAGATCACCTCAATTTATGATACAGAATACAAAGGCGAAGTTGTTGAAGAAACAAGTAAAGACGTTGTGATATTAGACAGGAAAGCGAATATGAAACGCCGCCTCGCTAAAAAGGAGATCAAAATGATCAAACCCATCAACGCGAGTATTAAAAATAATATTGGACGCTTTGATGATGACTATTATACCAATTATTATATGCTTGTAGAGAATGCTTTGCCTTATGAAAAAGGGTCGGTAAATGCAACCACTCATTATTTTATTGAGAATATCAACTATGCTTTTAGTGAAAATTGGAGTCTCTCTATGAATGTACTTTTATTTCTTCCTGCTTCTATTGGTGTAAAATGTTCTTACGAGATCTCAAAGGACCTTTACTTTGGGGCCAATGTGTATATGTGGGCTCTTCCAACTGATAATTCATTGGGCGTTTATTCAATTCCGTTGATCGGTGCCGGTGTAAGAATAACCAAAGGCGATAATAATACCAATTTTACAATTGGCGCCGGCGGTTTAGCTGTAAAAGATTTTAATCAAGTAAACACTCCTATGCAAAAATTGGATTATACTCCTGTTTATTATTTAAACTTTGCTTACGCCAATCGCTTTGCCAAACACGCAGCCTTCAATATTGAGAATTTTTTATTTCCACAGGCATTTTCTAATCAGAGGGGTGGTTCGGTAAATTTAAATTTAACGGGCGCAAGCATTAAGTGGATACGTAATGAAGATACACAATGGAATTTTGGATGTTACGGAATGTATTTAGGAGACCTCACAAAATTAAATACCAACTCACAAATAATACCTATTCCTTATATCTCCTACTCGCAGTTTATTGATTAGTATAATTTCAAAAATGCGAAAGTAATTATTTCTAGGAAGATTTAATAAAACCTCACTCATTTTATTCTACCGAAAATTTTTCAATGGTACTGTAAGCTGTTGTTTCTTTCGCAAACTCAACCGGAATGCTGCGCCAGCGATTGAAGCGCAAAGCCCTGCGCAGGACTTTGCTTAATGTTTGTTGGGTGAGGAGGCGACCGCAGGAAGCCACCGCAACCCTACAAACATTGCAAAGAACAAGCAGGCTTGCAGCGGAAAGCGCGCCCGGGCGCCCAAATACTAAAAAAATTGAAGGAGTACAAATTAGATCATTTAATGATCTTCATTTCATTTAAGAGATAACCGGCGCCAGCGTATTTATCAACTACCCAAAGTGTAAAGCGCACATCCAAAACAATATTTCGGCAACGATTCACATCATACATCACATCACTCATAGTTCCTTCCCAGTTACGATCGTAATTTGTTCCAATCAATTCGCCTTTTGCGTTTAAAACAGGGCTGCCGCTATTTCCTCCAGTTGTATGATTACTCGCAATGAATGAAACGCGCAACTTTCCATTTTTATCAGCATACATTCCATAATCCTTCTTATTATATAGTTCTATCAAGCGAGGCATCACCTCATAATCAGGATTACCTGTGCTGTTCTTATCAACCATTCCATCAATTGTAGTATAATGCAAATATGTAACGCCATCTTTTGGTTTGTAATCATCTACTTTTCCATACGCCACACGTAAAGTTCCATTGGCATCAGGATAGAATTTTTTGGTCTTCACATTATCTTTTTGCATTTTCATATACTCTTTTTGCAATTCTAATATTTGCAACTCATCATAACTATACTGTGGAAAAACGCCTTTTTGGTAATAGGTATTTATTGCCAAAGTAAGTTTATAAAATGGGTCGCGCTCATACAGCGAATAACTCTTTTCAAAATCACTTAACATAGCCGCTGCTTTTGTATTATCAATAAAACTTGAATTGCTGTATAAGAATTCAGTGATCTTTTCCGTATCATTATTGTACGCAGTAAACAGCGAATCCAAATACATTGGTCTACTTTCTTTATCAATATTATTTGCGTATTCTTTGAGCATGGCAACGCAAAGTTTCTTGTCTGTTTCTTTATTGAAATTTTTGAAAGGGATAGTTTTTTTAAGATCTGAATATAACTGATCGAATTTATTTTCTTTACCACTCTGCTTCTTTTTAAGTTCGGCAAATAACGCGTTATAATTAGTGATATAGCGAACAGCATCTATTCCCATTAAGCATTCGCTGTAATAATCCACTTGTTTACTTAGTGGTGCATATTCCACATAAACTTTCTTAAAATCAGCCAATATTTCCTTGCATTTGTTTTGTTTGCCGGCATCAGCATTTAGGGATTGGATTAAATCTATCTCATATTTCTTCTTTTTGTTGATCGCATCATTGATTATCAATCCTTGCGTTTCGCCCGACCATTTTTTGTAAGCGTTGGCAATTCCCGCATATCTATCAGCATACATCAAACGAATTGTATCGTTCTTTTTCATATCCTTTTCGTAAATCGACAAACGCTTTTCGCGCAACAAAACACGACGAGGATTTTGTTCATTCACTAATAATTCAACCGCAAACGAAGTAAGGTATTCTTGCGTTCTTCCCGGAAAACCATATACCATAGTAAAATCTCCTTTTTCGTATCCTTTTAAAGAAATAGGAAATGAATACAAAGGCTTGTACGGAACATTATCTGCGTTATAATCGGCAGGTTTATTTTCTTTATTCGCATAAATTCTAAACATGCTAAAATCCGGATTGTGGCGAGGCCAAACCCAATTATCTGTCTCTCCTCCAAATTTTCCGATGCTCTCAGGAGGAACACCCACTAATCGTACATCTTTAAAAACCTCGGTTACAAATAAATAATATTCGTTGCCGTAGTAAAACGAACGAACAAACGCAGAGTAATGGGTTTTCTCTATTGCCAATTTTTCTATTTGCAGCATCGTAGCGCGAATAGCAGAATCTTTTTGAAACTCCGAATACGAAGGTTTGATAACGCTTAATACTTGCTTGGTAACATCTTCAATTTTTTTAATGAAGGTTACAGTTAACCCTTTGCACCAAAGCTCTTCATTGGCATTTTTGGCCCAATAACCATTTTTAAGATAATCTTTACCTACACTACTTAATCCTGCAACAGATCCATAACCACAGTGATGATTCGTTAATATCAATCCTTTCTCCGAAATTGCTTCGGCAGTGCATCCTCCACCAAAAATAGCCACAGCGTCTTTCATGCTTGCTTTATTGATACTGTAAATTTGTTGCGCGGTTAATTTAAAGCCATTCTTTTTCATGTCTTTAAAATTCATTGCCTCAATTAACTGTGGCATCCACATACCTTCGTCAGCCTTTGCTAAAAAAGAAATAAACGTTAATACAAATACTATTTTTTTCATCCTCTTATTTTATTTGATCATTCCCGCCATCTTCATTGCTTCCACTTTAATGGCACTGTCTAATGGAATTTGTTGGTCGTTACTTTTTTGTGTTGCCTTTTTTAACAACAAAGGTGTTTCGCGAATTTGCTTTGCAAAATTTTGTATCTGGTCTTGCTTTCCTTTACGCTCGTAATATGTTTTTGGAGATGTGTACATCTCGTAAGTGTCACTAATAAAACTATTTCCAAACGCCGACAAATTTCCATCTGAATACAACAACATCACCACTTGATTACTTTCAACACTTTGTTTCAGATCCAATTGCCAAACTTCCACTTTCTCACCTTGAATAGGTGACGGAATTACTTTATTATAATAATACCAAAATTGTCCGCCTGCAAAAGCACCATTTAATATTCCCATGTAAACCGGTCCATACCAATAACTATCTGATAAGGTTAAAACGCGCGTTGTATTTTTTAATGAATCATCTTCCCAACCGATCTCCGGATATGCAAGCTTCATGTTTTGCTCAGGATTCTTATACAAATTCATTCCTTTCAACACATCAGCATCCCTGCTTCGGGCGGTATCTACCACATCAATTATTCGAATACGAAGATCGGGCATATCGCAATGGTGTAATTTTTCCATGAATTTAATTATGGTATCCATGGCCAAACATTCGCCATAATAACTCCAATGGTGACCAAATTTTGGAAAGAGTGGATATGGCGTTACAGGTTTCAATTTATTGAACAGTTCATAAAGATCCAACTGATTAATTCCATATTGCTTTCCGTATTTAGCGTACAGATCGTGGTTGGTTTGTTTAACGGGATGTTTGTATTTATCTTCTATGAATTCGTTACAATACTCTCCTTTGCCCGGGGCATACACAAACATTAAGTCAATTCCCTTTTTCTTTAACGTATCTTGAACTACTTTTGCTTTTTGCATCAATGTTATTACTTTATTCTCATCCACCTGATCATCGCCATAAGCTGAGAAAATATAATCCTCACTAAACACATAATCTTCTTTACCACTCACAAAACCTTTTACGCGCAATTGATTAAAGAAAGAATAATATAATTGGTTGTTTAAACGAACAGAAATTTCCTTGAATGCCCAATGATCATCATTATAATCATCCATCACTTCCTGATATCCTCCATCGAACCAACTTGTAGACGTAAATTTTGGCTTTTCATCGGAGATCAATAAGCCGGCAAGGTTTGGTTTATTGTAAGTTAGATCTTCATCGGGCGAGATCCTGGTTGCCTGCTTATAATAAGAAGCCAACATTGGTATGAACAGCGCGAATAATATCACAACTCCATGAACAGAATATGTTTTCTTTTTACTCACTAAAACCTAAAATAAATAAATGGATTAAAATTTAAAGCCGATACATAACTTAACGACACATAAAACAGCACAATGCTTGAAAGCACCACTATCCACTTGCCATTGTTGCTAAATTTTTCTCCGTAAAGTTGTTGTTGCAAGGCCAATGTTCTATTAGTGATGGCAAACCACGAAATAAGCAAGGCTATAACAGCCATAGCCATAAAATCGTTGTTCATTGCAAATTTGCCGTCAACAAAATTGAAACTATACATGTGTTTCATTACTGAAAAAGCGTAGGATAGATCATCATTACGGAACAATACCCAACCGGTAGCAACAATAATAAAGGTAATTGGAACTGAAATAAATTTACCGAGCTTCTTAAAAACATTCCCAAGAAACAAACGTTCTAATACAAGGAAAAATCCGTGATAAGCACCCCATAAAACAAAATTCCAACTGGCGCCATGCCATAAACCTGAAAGAAGAAAAACAACAAATAGGTTGCGGTACAGCTTTGCATTTCCTCCTTTATTTCCTCCGAGCGGGATATATAAATAGTTTTTCATCCATGCGCCCAAGGTAATATGCCAGCGACGCCAAAAATCGGTGATGCTTGTAGAGATATAAGGATTGTTGAAATTTTCAGGAATTCTAAAGCCCATTATTTTACAAAGACCAATAGCCATATCGCTATATCCACTAAAATCAAAATAAATTTGAAATGTATAAGCAATGGCTCCTACCCAAGCGGCGGCAGTATCTAATTGCGCAACTGGCAAATTAAAAACAGCGTCGGCTTGCATGCCTAATGTATTGGCGATAATCACTTTTTTGGCTAAGCCAATACTAAATATCAAAAAGCCACTAAGCTTTGCCTCGGGTGTATAATTTTTTTCGCGATTGGTAATTTGATCGGCAATATCGTGGTAGCGCACAATGGGGCCTGCAATTAGTTTTGGGAATAACAAAATATAAGTTTGATAATGCCAAAAACTTTTTAATGGTTTGTGAATTCCTCTGTAAACATCCACCACATACGTTAAACTTTCGAATGTATAAAACGAAATTCCTATTGGTAAAATGATCTTGGCGAAGTGAATGTCTAATCCAAGTACTGAGTTGAAATTATCTACAAAGAAATTGCAATATTTAAAATAGAATAATAAACCAAGATTAATACAAAGCGAAAGAATTAAAAATTTCTTTTTAGCGCCCTTGTTTTTAGCGTTATGCATAGCATTTACCAAAAAGAAATCAATAAAGGTTGTTGCTAAAATTGCGAAGATAAATTTTGGTCCGCCCCACGAATAAAAGAAAATACTAAACGCCAAAATAAAACCGTTTTTGTACTTACTAGGCACAATATGATATGCCAGCAAGACTAGCGGCAAAACATAAATTAAAAAAGTTATACTGGCAAAAACCAAGGCTTAAAATTGAGAATGTAAAAATAAGAAAATAGGTGGGATTTTATTAAATAATTTAAGGTACAAAACCTGCTATTTTATGAAAGGTAGTCTTACCCTACTGAGCAGTAAACATAAGCCCTTCAGCCCCTTTATACTTAAATAAAAGCTGATTAAAGAAGTTGAGTTCGTTGCCCTTTAAGGCATTAGCAATTTCTTCGAGGGACATAGTTTTATTGATATCTGTAAAATCGGTTCGATTAATGCTAAATTTTGTGGCAAGTTCATCGAAATATTTTTTTGAAAGATTGATGGAAGCGTCTAGATTTTCAATGTCTTTTGAAAACAACAAAAAGCGATCTATTTCAGTATGAACCTCCGCAACATCTACTTTCAAAGAATCCGACAATTTCAATTCCTTGATCTTTGCCATTCGGCCATCAATTTCATTCTTAAAATAATCCTGTGATTCCTTTTCGCGATCGTCCCTTTCGCAAGAAACTGCAAGGCAAACGCATAGGATAATAAAATATTTCAATTAATTGGAGTGATTCACTTTTCCGCCTTCGAACATAAGTGTGCGGCTTTTGAATTTATTGTAAACCATCATATCATGAGTGGCAAACAAAACTGCTCTGCCACTTTCGGCAATGCCTTTCAATAATTTTAAGATCTCTTCGGAGGTTTCAGGATCTAGGTTTCCGGTGGGCTCATCTGCCAAAATGATCTCGGGGTCGTTAACCAAAGCCCTGGCAATGCTAACTCTTTGTTGCTCTCCGCCCGATAATTCGTGTGGCATACTTCCCTCTTTGCTCTCCAAACCAACCTTATTTAACACTTCTTTGATGCGTGCGCTAATTTTTACTCCATCTTCCCAGCCCGTTGCCTTCATCACAAATTTCAAATTATCACCTACAGTTCTATCCGATAGTAACTGAAAATCTTGGAACACAATTCCTAATTTTCTTCGCAAATACGGTATGTCTTTTGGCTTGATGGTATTAAGGTCGTATCCCGCTACAGTAGCCGTTCCCATGCCCAAAGGAAGGTCGGCATAAATGGTTTTTAAAAAACTACTTTTACCACTACCGGTTTTACCTAACAGGTAAACAAACTCACCCTTATTTACCTCAACGGTAACGCCCGACACTACTGGCCTTTCCTCTTGCATAAGAGTAACGTTATCAAATTTTACTAAAATCGACATTTGTTCTTCAAATTCTAAAATTACCATAAAAGCAAGCGTAATTCACTACTGAAGCTGTAACTATATCAACACGTTGTCGTTAATAATTGAAACCGTTGCTACACAAAGCATACACTTAAGCCAACTACATTTATTGGGATAAAATTTATCTAATTAAACCCATATACATGCATTTCAAGAGAATCCCTCTGATCGTTTTGCTTTTTTTACTAGTTGGACGTGTTGGCGCACAAAAAACGGCGATCTTTTTAGATAAAGATGAGCTTTATAAAACCGGCGTAGAATTATTCGATAAAAAACAATACACCAGTGCTCAAAAGAGTTTTGATGAATATATTTTAAAATCTTCCACTTCTGTTTTAAAGACCGACGCTCAATTTTACGCCGCTGCTTGTGGTGTTGAACTTTTTCATAAAGATGGTGAGTGGCGCATGAAACAATTTATTGAAAAACATCCTGAGAGTTTAAAAAAGAATTTAGCTTGGTTTTACCTAGGCAAATCGAATTTTAGAAAGAAGAGACACAAAGAAACCATTGATTACTTAGAAAAAACGGATGGCGTAAAATTGAATAAAGAAGACCTTGCCGAAATGCAATTCAAGCGCGGTTATAGCTATTTGATGGAAGGAAATACAGAGAAAGCAAAAGCAGATCTTGCAGAAATAAAAGATAAGGATAATAAGTACATGAATCCTGCCATTTATTACTTCTCTCATATTTCGTATACCGAAAAAAATTACGGCACAGCTTTGCAAGGATTTAATAAATTGGTGAATAACGAAACATTTGGCACCGTTGTTCCTTATTACATCACTCAGATTTATTTTATACAGGGAAAATACGAAACGGTAACACAAACAGCTCCGCAATTATTAAATGATAGCGCTAACGTTCAAAAAGCCGATGAGATCAATCGCATGATAGGCGAAAGCTATTACAATTTAAAAAAATACAGCGATGCTTTAGTATATCTTAAAAAAACAAATTTAGCTTCCGATCTTAATCCTCAAGGAAATTATGCTTTAGGCTATTGTTATTACAAAACCAATGATTGCCCTAATGCCATCAAACAATTTGAAAAGGCAACCACCCCAAAAGATTCTATTTCGCAAAGCGCTTGGTATCATATGGCCGATTGCTATATGAAGCAAGGTGATAAATTAAAAGCAAAGAATGCTTTTTATAGCGCGTATCAATTAAATTACGATAAAAAAATTGAAGAGGACGCCTTGTTCAGTTTCGCCAAAATAAGTTATGAATTGGATTTTAGCCCTTACAACGAAGCAGTAAAAGCATTCAGTAAGTACTTGAAACAATATCCAACCTCAGCACGAAAAGATGAGTGTTACACGTTCTTGATCAACGTTTATTCTACCACTCGTAATTACGACCTAGCTATTAAGAGCATTGAAAGCATGGGAACAATTGATCCTATTTTGAAATACACGTATCAAAAGCTTATTTACTTTAAAGGCGTAGATGCTTTTAATAACGATAAACTTGACGAAGCAGAGAAACAATTCAAAAAATCGCAAGCACAGAATACAGATCTTATTTTAAATGCCTTAAATCAATATTGGATGGGCGAGATCTCGTATATGCGCAAAGATTACACAACGGCCATTGATGCTTGGAAAAAATTCTTGGTAATGGAAGGTTCTGTTTCGCTGCCCGAGTATGATCTTGCAAATTATAATATTGGTTATGCTCACTTTCAACGTAAAGAAAAAGAAGATTATACCAATGCGAATATTGCCTTTAGAAAATATTTATTGTCAAAAAATCTTACCGACCTCAACAAAAAAGCAGATGCCAATTTAAGAGCAGCAGATTGTTATTTTATGAATAATACATTTCCGCAAGCTGCCGAGCTTTATACAGAGGCTATTAATTTAAATAAACTGGATGTTGATTATGCTATTTATCAAAAAGCCATATGCCAAGGTTTATTAAAAAAATATAAAGAGAAAATTGCTGACCTAAAAATGATCGAAACAAAATACCCCGGATCGGTTTACACAGGTAAAGTGTTGAATGAAATGGCTGATACGTATTATGAGAATTTAAAGGATGAAGAGAATGCGATTTTGTATTATACCAAAATACTGAATAACTATCCTAAATCAAGCGCTACACAAAATTGCTACGCTAAACTTGGGAATATTTACTTCGGGCGAAAGGAAGACGATAAAGCCTTTGAATATTTTGACAAATTTGTTAAGGCCGATTCTAAAAGCGAAGAAGCTAAAAATGTGTTAGAACAAATTAAAACCATTTTTAAAGCAAAAGGGCAAATAGATGCCATGGAAAAGTATTTTGTTGATCTTGGAAACCCCTTAAACGTAAATCAAGTTGAGGCTGCAACCTACGAAACAGCTAAAGTTGCTCAGTACGATGAGAAGAACATTGATGCCGCTTTTGACAAATGGGGAGCATATATTACCCGGTTCCCTGAAGGAAAATATATTTTAGAGGCGCAATTCAACTACGCAGAAACAGCTTACAACAAAAACATGTTTGAAAAAGCTTTACCAGCTTATAATTACATTTTATCAAAAACAAGAAATCTTTATACCGAAACATCCTTGGCTAAAGCTTCTTATATGAATTATAAAGCTAAAAACTACACCGCATCACTTCCACAGTTCATGCAGTTGAAGGATATAGCTGAGAGTCCGCTTAACAAAACAAATGCGCGCTTTGGAAGTATGCGTTGTGCATTTTACCTCAATAAATTTGACACAGCCTTAAATGCTTGTAACGAAATATTGACCTTTGAGAAAATCTATCCGCAACAAACTACCGAGATAAAATACATTAAAGCTAAATGTTTGTATGAAACCAATCGCTTAGATGATGCCTTGATCGAATTTAAAGCCATGAGTAAAACCTCAAAAAACATTAGTGGTGCTGAAGCCTATTATTATATGGCCAGTATATACTATAAAAAACAAGACTACAAGGAAGCAGAAAAAACGATCAATAAATTAATGAGTTACGAGTACAGCAATGACGATTGGAATAATAAGGGAATGTTATTAATAGCAGATACGTATATTGCGAGAGGAGATGATGCTGATGCTCAAGTAATTTTAGAAACTATTATTGACAGCAAACCAAAACAAATTTATTTAGACGAAGCCAAAGCTAAATTAGATGCTTTAAAAGCAAAGCAAGCACAAAAAGAGGAAGAAGCCGCTAAACAAAAAGCGTCAAGCGAAATGAAGATCGAATTTAAAGATGGTGAGAGTGATCCAAACTTAAACGAGAACGATCCAAGTAAAAAACAAAATGAACAACCAGAACAACCTAAATAAAAATAAATGGATCCAGAATTAATGTATAAAACGGCAGAAGCTGAGGACGCTCAACGTACGAGGGTTAAAAAAATTGTAACCTGGGTATTGGTCATTCTCCTGATCCTAATACAGGTTGCTATTTCATTGGCGCAAACCAATGTTAACAACAATACATTTAACGCGCTTAGCACATTTAAACCCGAGATAAAAGAATCGAATAAAGTAAATGACCAGCCTGATATAAAAGATACTGTAAAACGTATTACCAATATTAAATACGGCATTCAAAGCAATCCATTGTTCCCAAAATACGAGGTTCAAAAAATTGAATCGGCTAAAATGCAAAACGAACCGCTTGCAAAATTGTATCACTCTCTTATTAAAGTAGGTTATGGTCCTTTATACAATAGCCCCTACGGAGAATTTTTTGTAAGCAATTTACGTTCGCGCGATATGGCTTACGGAGCGCACCTTAAACACTATTCAAGTTCTTCCACATTAGATTCAACCGGCTTTGGAGGATTTAGCGATAACGTTGCTTCTGTTTACGGAAAGAAATTCTATAAAAAACATACGCTTAACGGCGATTTGAATTACTCGCGAAATGTTGTGCATTACTATGGCTATAACGCTAACAGAAATACTTTAAAGAATGATTACACAAAACAACGTTATCAGTTAATTGAACCTAAATTGCTTTTGCAAAGCCATTATAGCGATAGCACGCACATGAATCACATCATAGGCTTCTCGTATTACAATTTACAAAACCTCAATAATGAAGCTGAGAATAATATCTGTGCTAGTGCTAACCTCATCAAATTCATTAATAAAGAAAAACTAAATATTGACTTCAGTACAAATTACTATAATCACAAACAGAGTAATGATACTTTAAACGACCTTATTGTTTCAGTAGCTCCAGCATTTGAGGCTGAAGGCGAAAAATGGAAAGCTGTTTTAGGTTTAAAAGGAACGTTAGATAACTTCAAAGGTAAAACGCGTTTTTACGGATATCCACAATTAAATGTAGAGTATGACGTGTATGAAAGCATGCTGATCCCTTATGCTGGAGCAACCGGTGGATTAATAAAGAACAGCATGAGATCGCTTACCAACGAAAATCCGTTTGTAGACACTACCCTTAATTATACCAACACAAATAATAAGTATAATTTATTTTTAGGTTTAAAAGGGAACTTAAGCAGTAATACAAGCTATGATGTAAAAGGAAGTTACAGCCAAATGGACAGCTTGCATTTCTATACCATAGACTATAGCGGAGCTAATACCTTATATAACCATTTTAATATTTTGTATGATAATGCTTCAGTAATGAATTTAAGTGGTGCATTAAAATATCAATTACGCGAAAAAATGAATTTCATAGCCAAAGGAAATTACTATATCTACAAAACAAAAAACTTAACCCGCGCGTATCATAAACCGGATTACGACCTTACATTATCAGCTATTTATAATTTAAAAAGCAAGATCATTGTACGCGGAGATATTTTTGTTATAGGAAAACAATGGGTGCAAACACAAGTTGTTGATGTTACAACATCGCTACAACCAAAACAAATAAATGGTTTAGTAGACATAAATTTAGAAGCCGAATACCGTTATAGCAAAATGCTAAGCTTTTTTGTAAAGGCAAACAATATTGCCAACCAACGTTATTACCGTTGGGAAAGATATCCAACGCAGCGATTCAATTTCACAATCGGATTAACCTTTGTACCATTCTAAAGCAAAAAACCCCGACGATTACCGTCGGGGTTTTTTTTATTCCTCAAACTAACAATCGAAATCAATATGTCGCCCCGCTGGGGCTATTTAGTCGTCCCTCAAAAACTCTGTAAGCCTTGTTATTATTGAGTTTGTTTAAAAAAAGTGTGATAAAAATCTACCGAAAAAAGTGAAAAAGGATTAAAAAAGCGGCAGATGTTTTTTAGTGTAAATTAAACCGCAATGCTGCGCCCGGGATAGAACGAAAAGCCTTGTTTAGGGCTTTGCTTAATGTTTGCGCAACGAGTAGGCTTCGCTTTTTCTGCGCAGACCCCGCAGTGCGACAAACATAGCAAAGGACAAACAAGCTTGAAGTGATAGCCCGATAAGGCGCCCAAATAATAAAAATACTTTTTGAGGTTCTACTATATAACTATCGGTATTTTGCATTACCAATATTGTGTCACTCTTAGACACGGAAATATTAGGATATATCATTAGCTTTTTGATTTGGCCCCAGAGGGGTCAAATATTGGCAACAAACAATCTTCATGAATGCAAAGCCCCAGAGGGGCGACATAAGGGTTATCCTCAAAAGCAAAAAGACCGACAATGTCGGTCTTTAATTTTCCCTCGGCTAATCTGCGTTAGCTATGTGAAATTTGTTTTATTATATCTCAGATCTTAATGTTCTAGCAAACCTTTACCATCCACTGATGCGGATCCTTTTCTTTGCCCTTGCGAATATTGCGTAGTGTTTCATCTACCTTAGGAGAGAATTTTCTTGATTCGATAGAAGGCAAAGGATAATCTTTTCCGTTATAACCAATACCAACAATTTGAGCAATAGTTGCCGCTGTTCCGCAACCAAAAGCTTCTTTTAAAATTCCTTTTTCGTGGGCTTCAATAATTTCAAAGATGCTGATCTTACGTTCTTCAACGCGCAAACCCCAATCGCGTGCAAGCGTTAAAACGCTATCACGCGTAATTCCCGATAAAATTGTATCGCTTAATCCGGGCGTTACAACCGTATCTCCAATAACGAACATCAAATTCATTGTTCCACTTTCTTCAACATACTGATGTGTTTCGCTATCGGTCCAAATTACTTGCTGATATCCCTTTTGTTGTGCCAATTTTGTAGGGTACAAACTTCTTCCATAATTACCTGCCGCTTTCACAAATCCAATTCCACCTTTTACAGCACGTATATAGTTTGTTTCAACCAATACTTTAATAGGTTCGGTATAATATTTACCAGCGGGGCAAGTAATGATAATGAATTTATAGGTCTCGCTTGCTTTCACACCAATAGCTTCATCGGTAGCAATAATAAATGGACGGATATATAAACTTCCGGTTTCGCTCGATGGTACCCAAGCCGAATCCAAACGTAACAATTCAAAAATACCATTCATGAAAATATCTTCGGGCACTTCGGGCATTGCCATACGCACTGCGCTTTTATTCATGCGTTTAAAATTTGCCTCAGGGCGAAACAAAGAAACTTCTCCCTTTTCATTTTTGTAGGCCTTCATTCCTTCAAAAATAGCTTGACCATAATGCAAAGCACTCATGGCATAACTCATAGGAATATCTTGGTAAGGCTTTATATAAGCTTGTTGCCATTTTCCATCGGCATACTCAGCAATAAACATATGATCGCTAAAACACTTTCCAAAAGGAACGTCGTTTACATCATATTCGCCAACTCTTGATTTAGTTGTTTTTTCAATAGAAATGTCGAGGGTAGTAACCATACAAATTAAATGTTATCCAACAAATAACTACATTTTTTTTTAAAAAACAAATAAATTGATGAGTATTATTGCCAGGTTCGGCGATTTGTTAAAGCCTGCAAATTCGTACATCAAAAATTCGGCAGGCACTTTTTCTAAGAATATTTAATAAAAAATCTCGTTTCTTATTCTTCAGCAAATTTTTTACACTGCGTTGAATGCTGCTGTTTTTTTCCGTAACTCAACTGCGATGCCGCGCCAGCGTCCCGATAGCTATCGGGAGAAGCGAAAATCACTGCGCAGTGCTTTGCAAAATGTTTGCGGAGCGAGGAAGCCCCGCTTTTCTGCGGAGGTTCGACATAGATTGCGAAGAACAAACAGGCTTGCAGTTCTTAGACTTTGCTCTGGATAAACTCCAAGCGCGCCCGGGCGCCCAAATTACAGAAAAACATTTTTGAGATTCGACAAACTAAGCCTCTTCGGGGCGGTGATCCACTACAAAAACTTTAACAACGGCAAGAAGAACTCCGCCAATGGTTTGCTCAACCATTTGCCAAATGCAATCGAGCATTAAATGTTCGGCAGTAAGATTACGTGAAATAGAAATTGTAACAACCGTTGAAACAACAAAAATGATAAAACCAACCAACGCACCCGACAACATTCCTCTTACAAAGAAGTTATAGATATTCTTCATGGGTTTTGACTCGTAAACCGCATAAAGCAAAAATGAGATAGTGATATATGCAACACTAGTAAAAATGATGAGCCAAGTAAAAGGAAAGTTGATCTTTTTGAAATCGTTAAGAAATACACCATGCCACATGTAAAAGAGGGCGTACATTAAGATGGATCCAAGTATCCAAGAGGCAAAAAACCGGCTATTCAGTTTCATATTGAGATGCTCAAATTTAAAGAAAAAACTCGTTGGTTTTACAGCATTAATAATCTAAAAATTTAGCATTTAGAGGACGTTAATTTAGCTATATTTGAAAAGTGCGTCAAAAATCTGTCCTTATACTGCTCGTTCTGGCCGTTTTAGCTCTTTTCTCATGCAGAAAAGAAACGGTGGCGAGTTGGGACGTGGATATTACCGGGCCGGTTGTTTCAAGCAAACTTAATATACGACATTTTTTAACAGATAGTTTGTTTACTACCGACGCTAATGGCATTTTGAATTTGAATATTAACCGCGAAGTTGCCTATATAAAAGTTGATTCACTTTTAAAATTACCTGACACAACTATTGTAAACTCATTTACAACTCCTATCACGCTCACTTTAACTCCAGGGCAAAGCATGAATCTTTTGCCGCCTACTCCACTTACCTTTAGTTTGGGTGATGGGATTGCTTTAAAGTATGCCATTATTCGGACTGGTAATTTAAAGATCAAATACAGCAATACTGTAAGTGAGCCTTTAAGCTTTTTGTACATTTTACCGGGTGTAAAAAAATATGGCCAGCCATTGATCATTTCTGAAACCATTCCTCCAGGAAATAATTCTCTTGTAAAAACATATCCTTTGAATGGCTACGACATTGATCTTACCGCTGGAGGTGCTGCCAATTACAATACCATTACACAAAGTTATACCGTAAGCTTAAGCCAAACTGCTAATACAGTTGTGGCAAACCCCGGAACAGGCGCCAAAATTGAATTAAGTTATTCGGATATCATTCCTCAATATGCCAAGGGCTATTTTGGAATGCAAAGTGTACCGGTTAACATTGACACAGCGCGATTGGATATTTTTAAGAACTTTAATGCTATTAATTTTCAATTAAGCGATGCCACCTTGGATTTTAGGATCATCAATGAATTTGGCGCGGAGTTTAATGGATTGCTTTCCAATATAAAATCTTTAAATACCATCAATCAAAGTTCTATTACTTTAAATACACAGCAACTTTCGTCCATTAATATCAACAGAGCGTTTGAGGCAAATAATACGGTAAACCCAACCATTAAGCTTATTTCACTTAATAAGAACAATAGCAATATCCTTCCGTTCATTTCAAATTTGCCTGATAAACTCACTTACTCAGGTAATATCAATTTAAATCCGTTGGGAAATACATCGGGCTTTAACGATTTTGCTTATTACAACACCGGCATAAGAGTTTTGGCCGATATAAACATCCCTATGAAATTCATGGCCGATGCATTTATATTACAAACCGTTTCGCCCATAGATTTTTCTACGTTAAAGCAATTAGATAATGTGAATTACGGCAGCTTTATTATTAGTGCTAAAAATGGTTATCCTTTTGATGCTGTTCTTCAGGCGTATTTAGTGAATGATCAAAATGTGGTGATAGATTCATTATTTGTTCCCGGAAATAACATTATTGTCAAAGGAATAACCAATACTCAACACGTTGTGATAGCTCCAAGTTATCAACGTATAAATATGCCTTTTGATAACGCAAAGTTGCAAAACATTAAAAAGAGCAAGAGCATCAAATTAAAGGCAAGATTGAATATGCCTATACCTCAACCACCTGAAATAAGTTTAAAAGACACTTACGAAATAGATATTGATATTATTATTGATGTTAATTATAAAGTAAAGCGAAAATAATTGGGCAAAAATATTACATATTTTTTAGAAGCCATCTCAAAACCAGGTTTTAGAACTTTTTCGAGCCCTTGCGCTTTAAACGAGGCGCTTTTTGAAGCGTATGTGCTAGAAAAGCAACGATGTACAAAGTACAAGGGCGAAGGAAAAGACCAAAAGATGTTGTTGAGATGGTTTCTTAACCTTTTAGGTATTTTGATCGTACTTAATGGTAAGGCCCAGTACAATACTGAGTTTATTAATTACAGCGCTATGGGAAGAGGTATTGCTTTAAATGTGGATTACGAAGCAGGAAGCAATGCTATTAAGAATGATATGATGAATAAATTGATCTGGGGCGGATATATAAGCACTGAAATGAAAGACGCTTCTGACAAAAAATTAAGAACCAAGAATAATTTTGGTATCAATTTAAATTATGGCACTACTGCTTTTATTAAAGGGAATAGTAAGTTTGATTTTGTTGTAGGGTTCAAAAATCAGGAAGTATTAAACGCCTCTTTTAATTCGGATTTTTACCGTTTGATGTTTTATGGTAACAAACGTTTTTTAGGCGATACTGCCGATATTTCGCACATTAGTGTTAACGCACTTCGTTTTCAGGAGATAAAGTTTGGCGCTATCATTCACCATGTAGATTCAGTTGCTAAAATAGGATGCTCCGTTTCGTTTTTAAAAGGAGAGCAATTATTTTATTTTAAAACGGGTAGCAATGCCTCCTTATATACATCTGCCGATGCAAGCAGCATACAAATGACTTCGAATTTTAATTTAGCAGTGAGTGATACTAGTAACCGAAATTTATTTGGCTTTAACGGTATAGGGGCTAATGCCGATATATTTTTTGAAACACCTTACAAAAGTAAAGTTGGTAAAAAAAGCGTGCTCATTGTTAACGCTAATAATATCGGATTTATTCACTGGCAAAATAAAAGCGTGCAATATAGCAGCGATTCAGTTATCACTTTCAAAGGATATCAAATTGAGAATATTCTCGACCTAAAAGATTCTACCCTAAATAAAATAAATCAAGACACTATTTTACAAAACTTGGTAAATGGCCGCAAAGAAAAATTCAATATCAACATTCCCACCAATTTGGTTTTAATTAATAAGATCTATTTTGGAAAAATGAATCTTGTACTGAACACAGGCTTTAGATATATTTTTAATGCCAATTACAAACCTTACTTTTTTGCAGAAACTGAATACCAATATAAAAAATTCAAATTCATTGGCCATTTTGGTTATGGCGGTTATGCACGCCTCAATTATGGAGCGTCCATTAATTATTCAGGCAAACATTTATTCTTTAAATTGGGAAGTAACAGTTTACAAGGGTATATTACTCCAAAAACTGCATACGGACAAGGTTTATTTTTTAGCATTGCCAAAAGATTTAAGTAAAAATGAATAGGGCACTTTACATATTACTTGTTGTGTTGAGTTTTAATTTAAACGCTCAGCCACCTTCTAAATGGTATAATAAATTTGGGGGATCTGGTATTGACATTGGTTATGGTGTAAAAGAAACATACGAGCGTAATTACATTGTTGCAGGATCTACAAGCAGTTTTGGTTACGGAGCAACTGATGCTTATCTCATACTAGTAGATAGCATGGGGCAAAAAGTTTGGGATAAAACATACGGTGGCATTATGGCCGACGTTGCAAAGGCAGTAGTTGTAAATCCGGTTGACAGTGGTTTTATATTTACAGGATATACCGGATCTATTGGCAATGGTGGTTATGATGTTTATTTAGCGCGAACCAATAAGAATGGAACTTTGATCTGGCAAAAAAGTTTTGGCGGATTAGATTGGGATTTTGGAAATGATATAGTTATGGGGCCAGATGGAAATGTGGTAATATGTGGATATACCTACAACTCCAAATACGGACAAAAAGATGGTTATATTTTAAAAGTAAATTCTAGCAGCGGTGCATTGATATGGGAGAAGAAATATGGGGGGGCTAAAGATGATGAGTTCAAGGCGCTAAAAATAACAACACTGAATACCATAATTCTTACTGGTGAAACCAAAAGTTATAACGATCCTATTGGCGATATATACTTTTTAAAAACAACTATCAATGGAGACTCGATAGTTTCTAAAACCCATGGCCGCATCAATAAAGAAGATAAAGGAAACAGCATCATTGAAGATTTTTCTTTTACCGGTTACATTATTGGTGGTGGCACAGAAAGCTACTCCTCGTGGGGAAAAGATGCTTTTATCTTTAGCGTGTCGTCTGTTGGAGATTCAGTTTGGCTGCAACGGTACGGAAATAACAACGTCGACCAGGAAGCAATTGACGTTATTTTGAATGTGAGTAATACGGGCACATATGTTATTTCATACAGCGATATTGATTTTGTGGTTTTCAAAAGAGATCCAAAACATTTAATTCTGGACGCAAATGGTATTTACTATTCAGGAAATGCTTTTGGAGGAGATGAAGATGAAGAATTATACGACCTTCAAAACACTTCTGATGAAGGTTACGTTGGCGTTGGGTACACTAAAAGTTTTGGGAGTATTAATGAGGATCTTTACATTATCAAATACGATTCAGCCGCTTATTTTGGGGGAGATCTCATTGGAATTAGTGAATCGAATACCATTGTAAAAAATAAAATAAAAATATTTCCAACCCTAATAACAAGCGATAATCCTATTTTAAACATTCAAAGTGATTTGGAATTTAGCATTTCACTTATAGATATTTATGGCAAAGAATTGATCCAAACCGCTAAAAAAGACTCATCCACAAACAGCATTGATCTTAAAAACTTAAGTGCCGGCATCTATTTTCTAAAGGTGGACCAAGGAGGAAAATTAGCCTGTTTTAAGCTTATAAAGGCAAATTAACTTAAAACAGTCTTCATTTACGGCCAATTTCATTGCTTTTAAAGCCAAGTTCTCAATAAACCCTTGTTCACTAAATACCTGATTCTAACTGTATTTATAAATAAAAAAAGTTATATTTGTGAGGTTTAGATAACCTTTCATATAAGACTAAACCTAAATTAATTATAAAAATATGATATGAGCCAAAAACGAACCTCGTATGATATATAAAAAACAAATTTAAACATATGAAAAGACATTTATTAACCCTTTTCTTCATTGTAAGTTTATCTTACACCTTTTCTCAGGTTACAAAAACCAATAAATGGAGAAAGAGCGAACGCGATTCGTTTGAGAACGCATTCCTGCTTTATGAAGATAAGTTATATAAAATGGCGCTCCCAATTTATGAGGTGTGTAACAAAAACCATCCTAATGAGGATTTCATTATGTACATGTATGGCAAAACATCACTTTACCGTCCGGATAAACATCCTGATGCATTAACTTTTCTTTCTCAGGCTTACGATAAAAATAAAAAGATCCTAAACATCGAGCTTGATCTTGCAAAAGCTAATCACTTGAATTATAAATTTGATGAGGCACTACAGTTTGTAAACACTTACCTTGCTCAAAAAAAATTGAAGCCCGAAGAAATAGAAGAAGGGCAATTAACAAAAAAATATATTGAGAATGCTAAAAAATACCACGCTACGCCAACTGGCGCTAAGATCACAAACCTAGGCGATTCTATTAACTCTACCGAAGAAGAATACGTGCCTGTAATCAGTACCGATGAGTCGATGATGGTATACACATATGCAGGAGTTAAAAGTAAAGGTGGTCGCGTAAATGCATTTGGAGAGGTAAGTACCATTGGCGTTTATATGGAAGATGCTTATATTACTTTTAAAAGTAATGATGTATTTAGAGCGCCAAAACCTTTAGAGAGTATTAATACAGGAATAAATGATGCGGCTATTTCGTTAAGCCCCGAAGGAAATACCTTATACATTTTTAGAGATAATGGAGATGATCATGGTGATATCTACCAAAGTTCGTTGATTGGTGAAGACTTTACCGCGCCAATCAAAGTAAAAGGTGCAGTTAACTCCTTTGCATGGGATGGACATTGTACCGTTTCGGCTGATGGTAAAGTAATGTATTTTTCGAGTGAACGTGTTGGTGGTTATGGCGGAAAGGATATTTGGAGAGCATCCTTAATGGCCGATTCTACTTGGGGAAATGTAGTGAATTTGGGTGATTCAATTAATTCAAAATATGATGAGGATGCTCCGTTCATTCATCCTGATGGATTAACTTTATTTTATAGCTCTAACGGAACAAAAAGCAGCGGTGGGTACGACGTATTTATGACCAATATGGAAGCTGATTCGTCATTTAAAACGGTAGAGAATGTTGGCTATCCAATTAACTCTCCTGATGATGATATTTACTTTGTAGTTGCTGCAAACGGAACTCGCGGTTATTACAGTAGTGGGAAAGATGGCGGCTTGGGACTGAAAGATATTTACATGGTTGAAACAAATTTCCCTTCAAGCAAATTAAAAGTGTATTTGGTTAAAGGAAAAGTAAGTTCTGAAGGGAAACCAATTGAAGCAGGATTTGTTGTAGAGATAACAACTTTAGATAATAAAATTTACAGGAATGCTAAATCAAATACAGTTAACGGTAATTACCTTACAACCTTACCTGCAGGACAGAAATATAAATTGAAATTCTCTTACGGTGATTTTAAACCAAGAGAATTTGAAATTGATGCCTCGCAAATTGAAAAGTATACCGAACAAATACTTGATATCAAGTTTGACATTCCAAAAGACACAACACCGATTGTAAAAAAGGATTCGTTAGTGAAAGATACTTTTGTTACCACTAACAAAAAACTCACAAACATTAAAAACTTTGCAGGTAAATATGGTGATGTAAGTGCAGAGGGGTTAGAATTTAAAGTGCAAGTTGCAGCCTTTAAATATCCTAAGAACTACACTTACAAACACTTGAAAGGTTTAGGAGATATTTCTAAAACGATGGACGCTAATGGCAAGGTTACACTGATAACGGTTGGTCCTGCCTTTAAAACCCTACAAGAAGCATGGAATCTGAACAAGAAAGCAGTTACTGCAGGGCAAAAAGACGCCTTCGTTACAGCCTTCTACAAAGGAAAACGGATTTACCTTGAGCAATTAGAAAAGCTTGGAATATTTAAAGTAGAAGAAGCTAAATAAAATTATATTGAAATAAAAAAACCCGTTCAAAAGACGGGTTTTTTTATTTCATAAAGGGTACTTAAAGAAGCCTTTAACCGTTAATTAAATTATGAATCTATTACTAGTTTCAAAAGAAAAAAAACAAGCATTGAATTTCATTGCTTTATTTCTACTTGTTTACTTAGTAATCTTCCTCAAGTTAGGATCATTCCATATTCGTTGGTGGGACGAATCGATCTACGCTGTAAATGCATACGAAATGCTGCATAATGGAAATTATTTTCTACCCTTCTTTGAAAACGCACCCGATCATTTAAATGTAAAGCCACCTTTTGCCATTTGGGCACAATTAGGTTTTATTAAACTTTTTGGATTTAATGAACTTGCCGTACGTTTGCCATCAGCCATCGCTGCTGCCCTAACTGTATTTATTGCATTTATCTTTATCCAAAAAAGATATGGTTACGTAATGGCTTGGCTAACTGCCCTGATCCTGATAAGCTCCAGAGGATTTATAGGTTTTCATACGGCACGCACCGCCGACACTGATTCTTTGCTCACCTTATTCACACTTATAGCAAATGTTTGGTTTTTAAAATATCTCGAAACAACAAACAAAAACCATATACTTCTCTTCTTTCTTTTTCTAACATTCAGTTTTTCAACTAAAATGTATGCAGCATTAATGTTTATTCCTGCTTATATAATTATTCTTTTACGGTACAAAAAACTCAAACAATTCTTGTTCAACTGGCAATTTTCTTTCGGCACACTTTTCTTTTTCGGAATTGCTATATGCTTACTTTTTCTACGAGAACATTACGACAAAGGGTACATCGCCGAAACCTTTTCTCAAGATGCGGGCAGATTATTTAAGATCACTTTAAACAAGGAAGAGCCTTTCCTTTTCTACTTTGACAATTTAATACAAAACAGATTTTCGTTTTGGTTCATTCCCTTTATGATTGGCTCCCTGTTCGTCATAAATAAAACTAAAAAAAATACCGTCCTATTAGATATACTCATTTTCATTTTAAGTTTCATAGGGGTTCTTACAGTCGCAAAAACAAAATTTTATTGGTACGACATGCCCATCTATCCATACTTGTCCATAATTACGGCCTTTGGTTTGATGTCGATCATTAATAATTTAGAAGCAACTTCTAAAAGAAATATAACCTTTATGATTATAGCTCTTTTTTTCTATCCTTACTGTCTAGTATTTCAACAGTCGCAAAGCAATATTATCCCTAATGGAGAAAAGAAACTTGAATCCAATGAACAATTCATTTTCAAGCGATATAAAGAAGGCAACACCCTAGGCAACTTTAAAGTTTACCATGCCGGCTGGAAAGGCTCTTTGTTATTTTATAAATACAAATTAAACGAAGAAGGGATAAAATTCGACATAGTAAATGTACCTGATTTTCAAATTTCAGAAAACGTTTTGGTTTCAGATGATAGCTTGTTTGATATTATCAAAACGAAGTACAAAATCAAATTATTAGACAAGGAAAACGAAGCTCGTTTAATAAGAATTGAAAGCTCTATTTAGCACCAATAATTCCTTAGGCTTTTTTTCTTTACGATAGAATCATATCTCGCCCCGCTGGGGCTTTGAATTCACGAAGATTATTTTTTATCCATATTTGACCCCTCTGGGGCCAAATCAAAACGTAATGACACTGCTCTCTAATTCAGTGTCCCAGAGGGACACAATATTGGTAAAACAAAACACGAAAAGCTATAAAGCCCCAGAGGGGCGACATATAGACATCACACTAATTCTTGAAAAATATGTTTTTCTTCATGCGTTATTTCGAATTCCTCCAAAAATGATACGTACTCAGCTCTAAATGAAACTGTTTTGTGATGTAATTCCTGATTCTTAATATAATTAATAACATTTGGAAGATGGCTTTTGGAATATGAAAAAGCACCGTAACCTGCTTGCCATTCGAATATCCCAGCGACAAATTTTTTTTCCTTTATCCATTTTGATGAATTAGACTTTATTTCTCGTACAAGATCCGCAACTGATTGCGTTGGCCTCATTCCTATCAAAATATGAATATGATCAGGCATTCCGTTTATGCAAATCATCTTGTGTCCATAATGCTGTACGATTCCCGTTATATATTTATATAATTCATCTTTCCATGAGGCGTGAATAGTTCCTTCCCTGTTTCTAACTGCTAAAACAAATTGCAGATGAATTGTTGTATATGTATCAGACATAGAACAAAATTATATCACTTTTAAAGGAATGATTGCTATAATTTATAGATTCTTAATAAATATGTCGCCCCTCTGGGGCTTAAGGATTCACGAAGATTGTTTTTACCAATATTTGACCCCTCTGGGGCCAAATCAACACTTGATGTTTTATGACATACGCTTCATTGTGCCAGAGAAACTAATAGTGGTATAAGCGTTACACCAACAATTAGAAAACTTGATAACAACAAGATGTTTTTGGAGGAAGGCTTATAAAAAAACATATTGCCATGCTGGGACTTTGAATTCACAAGTATTGCTTTTACCAATATTTGACCCCTCTGGGGCCAAATCAACACTTGATGTTTTATGATATACGCTTCATTGTGCCAGAGAAACTAATAGTGGTATAAGCGTTACACCAACAATTAGAAAACTTGATAACAACAAGATGTTTTTTGAGGAAGGCTTATAAAAAACATATTGCCCCGCTGGGGCTTTGAATTCACAAGTATTGCTTTTATCAATACCTGACCCATCTTGGGCCAAATCAAAACCTAATCACACAAACCTATACTTCCGTGTCTCAGAGGGACACGATAGGGGCCAAATCAAAAGCTAATGATATAGCCTTATGCTTCCTGTCCCAGAAGGACACAATATTGGTAAAACAAAATACGAAAAGTTACAAAGCCCCAGAGGGGCGGCATATCGGTTCTTTGAACTCACAAAAACAAAAAAGCCATCTCTTACGAAATGGCTTTTTAATTTTATGAAAGTGATTAATATTTCTTCTTGAACTCGCTTTTTCCAAAGGTTCTCTTTTCAGATGATTTGTTTCCGTAAGAATCAGACTTGCTGCCAAACGAACGTTTGCGATCTCCAGTTCCACTTCCACTTCCTCCTTCACTTTTACGTTCACGGTGTCCGCCAAATTTACCTTTGCTTCCGCCATATCCGCTTCCACCGCTACTACTTTTGCGTTCGCGATCAAATCCGCCTTTACCTTTGTAGCCGCCACCGCCGCCACCTCTTCGTTCGCCATCTCCGCCACCATCGTTCATGCGCTTAGCACTTGCTTCAATGGAAACTTTACGATTGTTGAATTCAACATTCTCTTTATTTATAGCTAGGAATGTATCTACATATTTACTTTCTGTTTCAAAGAAAGAGAAACTGCCTTTCACATCCACATTAAATAACATACGACCGTGAACCTTTGAGATCTCGGCCAAGAAATCTTTTAAACTGTTACGGTTAAAGCCATCCAAACTACCCAAGTTCATAAAGAACCTCGATGTTTTAGAATTGCTTCCACCTTCTCCTCCGCCTGAACCAAGATCACTTGCATTTTGATAGTACGCAAAAAAGCGGTTAAACTCTTCGCTAATAAAACGCTTAATGATCTCTTCTTTCGAAAGATCTTTTAATTCTTCGTAAACTTTTGGAAGATACTTCTCTATCTCCTCATCTTTTACCTCAACATCATGCAATTTCTTCACTAAGTGAAATAATTGTTTTTCGGTTACTTGAAAACCATCAGGTAAAACACCACGCTCAAATTTTTTGTTGATGATGCGTTCAATGTCTTTAATTCTTCCCGAATCTCTTCCGGTAATAATAGCAATAGCAATACCCGATTTTCCTGCGCGAGCAGTTCTTCCGGTTCTGTGCGTATAACTTTCAATATCTTCAGGTAAGTTATAATTAATTACGTGCGTGATCGAGTCTACATCAATACCGCGAGCAGCCACATCAGTAGCCACCAACATTTGTAAGGTGCGATTACGGAAACGTTTCATTACCAAGTCGCGCTGACCTTGCGAAAGATCACCATGCAATGCATCTGCACTGTACCCATCTTTTATCAACGAATCGGCAACTTCTTGCGTTTCTGCTTTTGTACGACAAAACACAATTCCAAATATCTCCGGATAAAAATCGGCAACGCGCTTTAATGCTAAATAACGATCGCGCGAATTTACTTGATAATATACGTGAGAAATGTTTTCAGCACCTTCATTACGTTTACCCGAACTAATTTCAACAGGGTTACTCATGTAGTTTTTTGCAATACGATCAACTTCACGTGGCATGGTGGCACTAAATAACCAAGTGCTTTTACCTTCGGGAGTTTGCTCTAAAATAACATCTAAGCTATCTTTAAAACCCATGTTCAACATTTCATCTGCCTCATCTAATACAACCGTTTTAATGGTTTGTAATTTTACTGCTCTACGTTCGATCAGGTCAACTAAACGACCTGGTGTAGCAACAATAATTTGAGAGCCTTGTTTAATGTCGCGCATTTGATTTACAATACTTGCACCGCCATATACCGAAGTAACAGTAATGCCTTTCATGTATTTGGCGTATTTTTTTAGATCATTAGTTATTTGAACACATAATTCGCGAGTTGGCGATAATATTAAGGCTTGTGTATCCTTAGTATTCGTGTCAATTTTGTTTAAAATAGGTAGTCCAAACGCAGCCGTTTTACCAGTACCGGTTTGAGCCAAGGCCACCACATCGGTGTCTTTACTTGTTAATAATGGAACGGTTTGTAGCTGAATTGGGGTTGGATTCTCAAATCCAAGATCCTCAATAGCTTTCATTAGGGCATCATTGAGCCCAAGCTCTTTAAATGTCATTTTGTAGATTTTATGTTTATAATTAACTGCTTACCAAAAAATTTACCGCAGTTAACGCACAATGGCCGACTAGAACTCGTCGATAAACTTTTATTGAACAGGCAGCAAAGATAGGTAATTAACTTTAATATAACTAATTTACTACTACTTATCCACAATTTTCGTACTTTTACGATCCCTAAATGAGCAATAATTACGCTATAATCATGGCCGGAGGCGTTGGAACACGTTTTTGGCCAATGAGTACAACTCAGCATCCTAAACAGTTTTTAGACGTATTAGGAACCGGACAAACATTGATTCAACAAACCTTTAACAGGCTTTTGAAGATCTGTCCGCAGGAAAATATATTTGTTGTAACTAGCCAATCGTATGAAAAGTTAGTTAAAGAACAGTTACCAAAGCTTCCTAAAGCAAACATTTTGTGCGAGCCTGCCCGTAAAAATACTGCGCCTTGCATAGTATACGCTTCTTACAAGATCCATAATTTAAACCCAAACGCAGTAACTATTGTAGCCCCAAGCGATCACCTTATTAAAAAGGAAGACACTTATGTTAAAGCTATGAAAGCCTGCATTAAAAAGGCCTCTGAGGAGGATTGCCTTGTAACCCTGGGCATAAAACCTACCAGACCTGATACCGGTTACGGCTATATACAATTTAAAGAAAGCGATAAGCAGGAAAAGGATAAGCGTATTTATAAAGTAAAAACCTTTACCGAAAAGCCTGATCACGACATGGCTAAATTTTTTGTAGAAAGTGGTGACTTTTTATGGAATTCAGGCATTTTTATTTGGAGCACCAAAAGCATTTTAAAAGCTACTGAAACTCACGATCCGGAATTGGCCAATGTATTTAAAGAGGGCAACAACGTTTACAACACCCCTAAGGAAAAAGATTTTATTACCCGCGCTTATAATACCTGTAAAAATATTTCTATTGATTACAGCGTGATGGAAAAAGCAAGCAATGTTTATGTACGTTCGAGCATTATTGGCTGGAGCGATTTGGGAACTTGGGGTAGCATTTACGGGCACATAAATAAAGATAAAAAACAGAACGCCGTTATTGGTAAAAACGTAATGGTGTATGATAGTAAGAATTGTATTGTACATGTGCCAAAAGACAAACTGGTTGTGCTACAAGGCCTGGAAGACTACATAGTAGTGGAAAGCGACAATATCCTCATGATTTGTAAAAAAGCAGACGAACAACAAATTCGCAATTTTGTTAACGATGTAAAAGTTAATAAAGGCGAAAAATTCGTTTAACCTGCCGGCAGGAAGGCAGGTTACTGGAATGCCAACCCATTTTCTGAAACTTTTTAGCCTATTGTTCGTTATAGTATTGGCTTTGGTCTAATTTAGATTATGGCAAGTTACTTTTTTTATTAATTTTGTTTTTTAACACAACAACACAACCGTAAGAATGAGACAACTCAAAATTACCAAATCGATCACTAACCGTGAAAGTGCCTCTTTAGACAAATACCTTCAGGAAATTGGCCGTGAAGAATTGATCACCGCCGAAGAAGAAGTAATTTTAGCAAAAAAGATCAAAGATGGTGACCAACGTGCGTTAGAAAAATTAACCCGTGCTAATCTTCGTTTCGTAGTATCGGTAGCAAAGCAATATCAAAATCAGGGTTTAAGCCTACCCGATTTGATCAACGAGGGAAATTTAGGTTTAATTAAAGCGGCAAAACGTTTCGACGAGACCCGCGGTTTCAAATTCATTTCATATGCAGTTTGGTGGATTCGCCAAAGCATTTTACAAGCGTTGGCAGAGCAAAGCCGAATTGTGCGTTTACCCCTGAACCAAGTTGGTTCTTTAAACAAAATAAATAAAGCATACAGCAAATTAGAGCAGCAGTTTGAGCGTGAGCCAAGCCCTGAAGAATTAGCAGATCTGCTTGACCTCCCTATTGACAAAGTAAGCGATACCATGAAAGTAAGCGGACGCCATGTAAGTATGGATGCTCCTTTTGCTAATGGCGAAGAAAGTAGTTTATTGGACGTATTGATCAATCACGATTCGCCAAAAGCGGATTTTGGTTTGATGAACGAATCATTAAGCAAAGAGATTGACAGAGCATTAAGTACTTTAACAGAAAGAGAAAGAGATGTGGTAAAATTATTCTTCGGAATTGGTTTAAACCATGGGTTAACTTTGGAAGAGATAGGTGATAAATTTGACCTTACCCGCGAACGTGTTCGCCAAATAAAGGAAAAAGCTATTCGTAGATTAAGACATAGTAGCAGAAGTAAATTACTTCAACAATATTTAGGATAAAATTTAAAACCCCGAGAGATCGGGGTTTTTTGTTTGCTGCAAATACTTTTCCTTAAAACTCCACTCTATAACTCAATATAGGAATTAAAGGCGCTTGATAATAATATTTTATATCGCCCGTTTTAGAATCGAAATATTGCCCGCCAATATTTTTCCGATTGGTAGTGTTTTGAATATCTAAAGCTAAAGTACTCGTGCATTTTTTGTAATTACGTTTTAAACTTACACGAATATCTAAGCGGTAATAATCGGGATTCTTTTTACCAAAAACTTGATCCTCTTTAAATTTGGTTTCACCTGCTGCGTTAGAAGCCTGAAGATCTATAGGCGTATAACGGAACCCTCCTACGTAAACAGATTTAATATTAAAACCAATGATCCTGCTCTTCCTTCTTTCACTCAATGTCCATTCTTTTCCGGCAGTAACCGTTAACGCATAATTTGTATTAAAGCGTGTATCGTACCAATTGCCATTTGGCGCTTTAAATTTCGATTCGTACAACGAACCCGACAATAACCAGTAAAAATTTTTATAAAGAAAACGTTCGTAAGTTAATTCGACGCCATAGTTTTTTCCCAGACCCTTATTTACTAGTTGATTGGTATAATAACCATCCGTAACATTCAACATCGAAAATGTACTGGTCTTATCTGTACTAATTGGCACGTTAAATAAATGCTGATAGTAGTTTTCAATTTTTACATGCGAAAACGAATTTAAAATATGGTCATATCCAATAACTGCGTGATGCGCTTTGCTCAAACCCAAATTTTGATTAGGTGTGGTAATTGTTTTATCAGCTCCTTGCTTTTGAGAAAAATAAACACCTATAGGCTGCAATTGACTGTGTAAGCCATAACCCATGCTCAAGTTATTTTTTTGATCCACCTCATACTTTAAAGAGGCACGCGGCTCTATTGAATTAGAATTATTCAAAAATACTTGGAAATAATGCACGCCAATATTACTAGTCAGTTTTGGTGTTACTTTATAATTCCATTGAAAATAGGCCTGAGCCGTTTGAGCATTTCCTTTTACATTTATTTTTTCAACTAAAACATTACTATCATTTGGTTCGCGTTGAATTAAATTATATCCTAGTTGATTTAAAATAAATCCTATTCTTAAATTACTCGATGCATTTATTTTACGAGTATATGCAGAAGACAAGGTTACTTTTGTTTGCGTATAACTTTGCTCATAGCGAGGAATGAAAGTATTATAATCATAATGCATTTTTTCATCGTTATATCCGTTTTGCGTTCCTGAGATTGCTAACACAGTTTTTAAATAATCCTGATGTCCTAATAATTTTACATGCGTTAAACCTGTTGCGCCTGTATTTGCATAAAATTTACTATTAAATTGTGTGAATTCATCTTTCTTCCATAGCAGCGAATCGGTTTTTGCTTTCGTTGTTTGATAACTTAAACCACCGAAACCAAATAAACTGAAAGTCCCAAATTTTTTTGTTGGCAAAGTGATATTGTACGAAATATCTTGGAAATTGGTGATGGCATCTCCTAATGGCACACCTATTTTTCCTAATATCGATAAAGTAGAGTAACGGTAATTCACCAAATAAGAACCGTCGTATCCTTTTTTGAACGGCCCTTCAATAGCAACATCAGCTCCTAACAAACCCAACTGCATAGTATACTCACGTTTTTGATTATTCCCTTTTCGTAATTTAAGATCGAATACACCAGATAATGCATTTCCATACTCGGCCGCAAATGCTCCTGTTGAAAAATCAGAATTCCCTAATAATTGCGCGCTCAAAATAGAAATACCTCCTCCTGCAGTTCCAACGTTTGAAAAATGATTTGGATTTGGGATCTCTACACCTTCCATTCGCCATAACAATCCGTTTGGTGAATTACCACGAATGGAAATGTGATTATTTCCATCATCGCCACCAACAACACCTGCAAAAGAAGTAGCCATTCTAGCAGGATCATTTACTGCTGCCGCAAATTTTTGCGTTTCTTCAACCGAAAATGCACGAGTACTTACGGCCGACATAATATTTAACGGTTTATTTTTATCTGCTTTTGCAATAACTTCTACTTCGCTCATTTGAGTGATCTCTTCCTCCATGCTTACGGCAATAACCAATTCTTTTCCAGCATTCACCGTTAAATTTTGCATAGTTACTTGTTTATAGCCAAAAAAACTTATTTTGATGCTGCGTTTTCCAACAGGAACATTTTGCAATTTAAACTGTCCGCTCACATCAGACGAAGAAACGATGATTGGTTCCGATCCCAACACATAAACTGCTGCACCAGGCAAAGGGGTTTGCGAAATTTTATCTACAATCGTTCCTCGAATTGTTTGGGTTATTTGCGATCTTGAAATCATACTTAGTAAAGTAAAAAATATGATAATTTTTAATCTTTTCATTGTTTTATTTTTTTATCACATCCTCCGCCTTCGGTCACTCCAAAAGAGAAAGATAGTTTCGTTCCAAGAAATTTAAATTAATCCAAATTGATAACTTTTCCAGAACCACTTATTTGTAGATCTATTTTTGGAGTACCGTGGTATTTTACATTCCCACTTCCCGAAATATTTACACTTAAACGATCGGAAGTGCTTAAGTAAACATCTCCTGAGCCGCTTATGTTTGCCTCAGCAGTTTTACCTAAAACAAATTCCGCTTTAATAGAACCGGACCCACTCACCGAAAAGTGTTCGTTACTTACGTTTCCACTATTTACTTTGATCCATCCCGAACCGCTTACTCTTGCTGTTAAATTTTGAACACTTACTGTAGGGACAGAGATGTTTCCTGATCCGCTAACTTTCAATTCAAGATCAGAAGTAGTTAATGCGTTTTGAACATTCATATTTCCGCTCCCATTTATTTTTATTCGCTTGAGTGTTGGTGAATGAACAATTAAACTAACCTTGTTATGTTCGCAAACATTCCGTTTAAAATCGATACACAGATCACCACCTTCAATTTTTGTTTCCAACACCAATAAAATGTTTTTCTGCGCAATTACTTCAACCTTGTAAACTGAATCGTTTATATAAGAAATATCAGCATCAATTGAAGAATTAATGCCGCTGAATCCATTAATATCTCTTACTTCCGCGATATTATTTCCTTGTCCTTTTATTCCCCACATACTTCCTTTTCTGCATGAAGCAAAAGCAAGAAGGATGATCATGTATTTTAGTATTCTCATTTGTTACTGTTTATTATATGACATTTACATTGTTGCTTACCCCTACTCTTATAAAAACCGAATAGCAATTTTTCCACCAACCCAAGCCTTGTAATTAAAACCACTTGAGTTTGTTTCATTTAAAATTGTATATGGTCCAATATTACTATACTTCGCTCCGTAATCGGGTAATAGAGCGTCTCCCAAATACAAATTAAAAGTTGGACCTGCAGCTATAAAACATTTTTTAGCGAGCTTATATTCTACACCAAAATACAATCTATATAACTCACTAGTGCCATTGTAAAATAAACCCTTACTAACGTGGTGACCGGTAGCTATGATATCAGCCCGCATTTTTTCATTTACTCTAAATGATGTTCCTGCGCCATAACCTACATGCCACAAAGTTGTTCCATTAACCGGGGAAAACCCTGCGGAAAGTATGTTGTAAAAACCATAACCACCAGTTCTAACACCAACGTTTGTATAAAACAATTCATCTGCAGAAACTTCAATTTGATGTAATCCTTTTTTCACAAAACTTAAGAAACCTATAGAGGCTCCATCAACAGAATCAGCGATATTAATAAAGCCTAACTGCGCACCTTTTACTTTTTTTGCATAGTTAAAAAACCCCGACCCTTGAAATCCTTCAACATTTCCTTTTACTATATTTCCGAAGCCGGAAATTTGAGCGCCTTTTATATCACCTAATGATACATTTATAAAACCAGCGCCTTGAAAGCCTTCGGTGCGTTGGTGATTATAATTACTAAAGCCGGCAAATTGCGCGCCTCTCATTTTACCTTTATTTAAATTACAAAAACCTGCAAACTGTGCACCTTTCAAATTGCCCATGCTTACATTGGTAAATCCGGCAAATTGAGAACCTGTTACATCTCCTAAAACCACATTTACAAAACCAGCTCCCTGTATGCCTATTACATTTTGCATGGTTAAATTGGCAAAGCCAGCGCCTTCTATTCCATTAACACCTTTTGAGGCGCCGGCTAAAATATTTATCGAAATTCTATTGACTATTTTTGGGGATTCGATACCGTTTGTACCAATGGGCGTGATCAAACTGATCTGGAAATTCCGTTCTTGATCCTTTTTTAATGTACTATCTGTTTGCGCTCGCAATCCATAAGTCATAAAAACGGCTGCGAAAAATAAACCTACTTGTGTCATAATATTACTATTTGATACTATGACAAGAGAAGAAATGTTTACCCCTACTCTCTTTTAAAAAAATCTTAGAGCAATTTTACCGCCTATCCACCCTTTTAGATTAAAATCATCCTTGGTGGTATGGTTGTATTGAGCGTATGGTGCAACATGACTATAGGTTCCTTCGTATTCAAGTGCAATTGCATCACTTACATATAAATTGATTGTTGGTCCAAAAGCGAGTGACATTTTTTTAGCGAGTTTATATTCTGTACCTATATAAAGTTTATATAGATCACTTGTTCCAAAATAAAAACCGCCGCTATTTACATGATGCGTTGAGAGGTTAATATCCGAACGCCACTTATTTACCAATTTAAACGAAGTTCCTAACCCATAACCGAGATGCCAAAAATTTTGGCCTGTTGGTTGAATGCCGTATGAGAGTATGTTATAAAATTCTTTCACTCCGGTTCTTACGGATACATTGCTATAAAACACTTCATCACTCGAAATTTCTACTTGATGCAAACCATGTTTTACAATGCTTAAAAATCCAATAGGGATTCCTTTTGCAGAATCGCAATAATTAAACATCCCAATTTGAATTCCGGTAAGCATTGGCGTTTTGTTTAGGAAACCTGAAATTTGTAATCGACTCGAACCTTCATGTGTTATATTGATAACGCCTGCCACTTGAAAATTATCCTTCGCAAATTTTGCTACGTTCATAAATCCGGCACCCTCAATAGATCGCTTGCTTGCTTTATTTATATTCATAAAACCTGCCACAGTTGCGCCGTGTAAGGTATCGCCACATACATTCATAAAGCCTGCAACGGCCAATCCTTGCAATTTACCTGCATTCAAATTCATGAACCCTGCACCGGTAACTCCATTTACTTGTTTAGCGTTTAAATTCATAAAGCCAGCGGCTGTAACTCCATTTACATTTCCAAAATTCGAATTCATAAAGCCGGAACCTTGAAAGCCTTGGATCGATCTTCCAGTAACATTTACAAAACCTGCAAACTGTGCACCTTTAACTGAATCGCCAACAATATTAAACATGCCGGCAAATTGTGCGCCGTTCATATTCTCTTTATTAATATTGAAAACACTACCTACTTCCAACAATTTGTTTCCGCGAGAATAACCTCCAAGCAGATTAATTGAATAGCGGTTATAAACATTACCCGACATTAAGCCATTTGTTCCAACAAAAGGCATTAATGAAAATTGAAAATTCCGATCCAAAGTATCTCTTACATTCAAAGTATTTACATACCCTTTAAAGCGTTTAAAAAGATTATTTGTCTTTGTACTATAATCACCAATTCGTTTTTTCCATAGAGAATCTCGTGAATTTTTTATAGGTGAAATACTAAAACTAGTGATGCTTCCTTCTTGTAATAATGGAAGACAGGTGTCTTGATAGTTTTCTTTATTAACGGTTAAACACTGGTTTTTTGTTGGCAAGGTGATAGAATAGTAACCATATTCATCTGTGGTTACTGATTGTAAAGTGGTTTTATCATAAATGGTAACGTTAGCCAGTTTTTTGTCGGTACTAGCATCGTAAACATAACCACTTAATTCTGTTTTTGCAGCAGGCTTTTCCAGTGGACGCTCCTTAATAATAATGTAACTATTTTTTGGTTTGAATATGAGGTTTTTTGGAAGTATAACGCTTAATACCTCCCGAATGGATTTACGATCAAATTTTGCAGTGATTGGTGCACCACCATTTAGAATATTAGATTGATATGAGAATACTGCACCAGTTTGCAATTTTATTCGCTCAAGTACACCAGCGATAGGCTCATTACTGAAACTCAAATTCACTTCCCTTTCCAAAACAGGTATATCCGCTTTTGAGAAAAAGCAAGCGAATACAAAAACGATAATGAGGCTGAGCTTTGACATTATTTACGGAATTGGACAATTTCCTCCATTTAAAATAATAATCCCGTCTTTCTTCTCAACTTTCATATCAAGAGTTTCGGCAATAGTGCTTGCAATAAAATCAATGTCCTTTTTATCAAAACTAACAGTTAACGGACAATTGGCCATTTTTTGATCGCCCAAACGAACATCACATAGATAAATTCCATTTATTTGTTCAATAGCATCCTTTAATTTAGTGTTGTTGAAATTAAATACTTTCGAACGATAAGCACTGGTATTATCAAACATACCAGTACTTATTTTTTCAAATCTTTTAGTTGACTTAACATATCTTGCTTTTTCTCCTTTTACAAGCGTTACACCCTCATTGTTCTCTGAATAAAACTTCACTTCTCCGCCTTCCACTAACACTTCTATTACATCACTTCCCGGCAATGCTTTCACGTTAAATTCAGTTCCAATATCTTTGATTAAAATGTCATCCACCGAAATAACAAAAGGTTGCACCTCATTATGAACTACTTCAAAAAACGCTTCGCCCTTTAATTTTACTTCACGCACATTGTTTTTATTTATAGAGAATGATACTTCCGAATTTTTATTGATAAATACTTTACTTCCATCTGGTAATTTCGTTTCTACAACAGATCCATTTGCAGTGAACACTTGATGTTCTACCTTATCGCTATCTAAGAAAAACTGTATGAAAAAACCCAAAGCAACCAACAAAACAACGCTTGCCGCAATGCGAACAAAATCACGTTGTTTAAATAAAGGAATTACTTTTGCTTCTCCGTTAACACAAGTATCCAATTTACTCCAGGCAGCGTTTGTATCCACTTTAATAAATGGTATTGCTTCATCTATACGCGAAAATAATTTTCTAGCATCACTAACAAACGCTTTATTATACTCCGATTCTGAAGCCCATTTTTTCAGATAAACCTTCTCTTCATTAGTAGCTTCATTGGCCATTACTTTTGCGATCAGATCATCGATATGTTCAAACTCGTTCTTCATTTTAATTTAAGTTCAATAAAAATATAAGAAGCGGTAAATAGTCTTTTAATTGTACACGCAAAAGTTTTAAAGCTTTACCCATGTGGTTCTCCACTGTTTTTACCGAGATTCCTAAATACTCAGCTATCTCAGCATATTTCATATGCTCGAAACGACTCAATTTAAAAACATTACAACATTGCTCGGGCAAACTATCAATGGCTTTATTTATTTGGCTGCTCAATTCTTTTCCTTGTAATTTTTGTGATGCATCATCATAACCAACATTGGCGGTTGCTTTATAATCTGCCGCGTATACTTGCCTCACTTTGGCGTGCTTTATTTTATTGAGGCAATCGTTATGTACCGCACGGTATAAATATGCTTTCAGGTTTTTTACTTCCAGCACATCCCTCTTATTCCAAATATTAAAAAATGTATTTTGCACGACCTCTTCAGCTTCATCCATATCTTTAACGGTCGAACAAGCATAATTGCATAATACCTGGTAATACGTTTTGAAAACATTCTCAAAAACGTCCTTATCACCACTTTGTATCTTATGCCAGTATTCCGGTCCGTTAAATTCCACCTTTAAGGTATTTACCGCAAAGATATGATTTAACATATATAGCTAAGACAACTTTAAAAGAGTTAACCCCTATTTTACATAAAACTTATTTTCAAAAGCCTCGGAACCAAGGATTAACAGATGTTTTCGATTTTTTCATACTTTTAAGTTATTATGGAAAAAACCCTCTTCAATAAAAAACTTATCATTCAAAAATATCCGGGCAAAGGAGGCTGGTGCTACGTAGTAGTAACTGGAATACCTCCCAATAAAAAACGAAAATTTGGTTTTGTAAGAGTGAGTGGAACAATTGATAACTACAAATTAGAAAAATACAATCTCATGCCCATGAAAGCAGGAACTCTGTTTTTACCTATACGTGCAGAGATACGAAAAGTGATAAAGAAAAAAGAAGGTGATACTATTCATGTAACATTATACGAAGACAATACACCACTTGAGATACCGGAAGAGCTAATTTTGTGTTTAAAAGAAGAACCTAAAGCTATAAAAGCATTTTACACTATAAGTGATGCCGAACAAAAACAATATTTGGATTGGATCTACTCCGCCAAAAAAGAAGAAACAAAAATTGAGCGAATTGCTTCTACCATAAATAAATTACTCAAGGGAGAGAAGCTTTATCTTCAAAAGCCTTAGGTTAACTACACTTATACCTCGTAACCCACCACTTATTCGCTAAAGCTTACCACTTATTATGGCTTTATCATAAATCCCTTACAACAGCGTTACTTTGCATTCTTTTGTACTTATATCTACCAAATGACCCAAAATAATATCACGGAGACTAGAATTGCAAGCGCTTATAAAGACGAGAACGATATTATTATTATTACCATGAAGGGTTGTGGAAGAATAGATGAGTATGACGTGGTTGATTTTAATTTAGTACTGCGCCATATAACACTTGGTAAACCGGCTTTAAAATTATTGGATGGAAGAGCTAATTGGAGCATGGACAGAAAAGCCAAAGAAAGGGCGAAGCTTGAAAACAATTCTCAACATACAATTGCAAGAGCAGTGCTAGTTTCTAATTTTATTAAAGCGGCTTTGTTCAAATATTTACATGAGCTTGGAAAAAAAGGATTTCCTCAAGAATTTTTTACAGATAAAGAGGAAGCTTACAAATGGTTATTAAGCTTAAAGCAAAAAACTAAAGATTAATCTAAGAGCATTTCAGCCACTCGTTTATCAATAATAAGTGTTAGATCATCAGTATTTAATTTATCTAAAGAGATCCATCTAAATGATTGCGCGCCTTCTTTTATTTTATAATCGTGGGCTTTAGAACTAAATGATTCCGTGATAGGCTTTACTGGTTTTACTTTATAATAAATGCTAATTACCTGGTTATTGGGAGCAAAAGCAGATGCAACAAAAAAATCAGTTGTGTAAAAATGCGATTCCACTTCTATTTCCAAATTCAATTCCTCCACAAATTCACGTTTAACGCAATCTACAGTTCCTTCACCAAACTCTAATCCCCCGCCCGGAAATTTTGTGATATGATTGCCTTTAATATATTCGTCGCTTAACAAAACTTTATTGTTCTGTATTAAAACGCCGTATATGCGAACATTAAAACGATTCATGGATACAATATATTTAAATTATTAATAATTGAATGAAGGACGAATTACGAATCCTTGCGCCTCATCTTACTCCGTCACTCGTTAGTCTAACTTCTTTATTCCCCTTGTCATCTCTCTCTTCCCTGTTGCCTCAGGTATTTCTTCTACTTCAAAGCCTGCTTCTTTAAGATTACGTTTAAATTGACCTTGGGTACAAGATGTAACCAATACCCCTCCCGGATTTAATGCCTTATACATTTCTTTGAAAACTTCTAGCGTCCACATATAAGGCACTTGCCGCGGTGAAAATGCATCGAAATAAATAACATCGTAATTTTGCCTAAAAGCGGTATCCTTTAATGAAGCTAACGATTTAATGAGCGTAAACTTCTCATGAAGTTTTATGGCAGTATCGTACTGCATATTATTAATATGCTTTATAAGGTCGCTATACGTTGCATCAAAAAAAGCGGCATAGTTTAGTTCGTCTACCAATTCACGTGGGCATTCGTATTTATCTATTCCCGAATAAATCACTTCCACGTTGTTCTCAACAGCATAAACTCCGGTAAGTATTGCATTTAAACCCGTGCCAAAACCAATTTCTAAAACCTTAATAGTTTCTAAATCCTGCATATGTTTATACACCAAACCATTTTCAACAAAAGTATATTTGTTTTCGGTTACAGCTCCGTACCACGAATGATAGGATGTATCAAACACTTTACTGAACAAACTTTTTGAACCATCCTTAGTATTTACGATCTCCAGATCCATTTATTGTTTAGACTTAGGTTTACGGTAAATTAAGAACAATAAAACGGGTAATAAAAATATATCTGCCAACACCGCAACAATAATTGTGATGCAAATTAAAAATCCAAAATAATAAGTGCTTTGGAAATTGCTGGTCATTAAACTCATAAAGCCTCCCAATAAAATAAAAGTGGTAAGAATGATAGGTTTACCTGTTTCAAAATACGTACGTTTAAAAGCGTACATCAAACTTTTTCCGTAACCCAATTCAATTTTTAAGCGAGAAATAAAATGTATGGTATCATCGGTAGCTATTCCAAATGCAATGCTAAACACCAAAGACGTTCCAGCCTTTAATTCAATTCCCATATAACCCATTAATCCGGCAATGATCACTAAAGGAATTAAGTTTGGCAATACAAACACCAATACCATTCGCCAACTGCGATGAAGGAAAAAAGTTAGAAGGGCAATAATAATTATCGAGAAAGCAAATCCTTGCGTCATATTACTCACCATGTACTCATTGTTCCTATCCATTAAATGGGCTGCTCCGGTTATATTGAATTCGAGCAGATCCTTCTTTACATTCTTATCAATAAACTCGAAAAGATGTTTGTTATGCTCAGCTATCAACATACTGCCCATGTCGCGCGTTTTCGCACTGATCTTGGTTTGGTTGCCTTCTGCATTTATCAACTGCTTTAAATCTCTATTCTTTCTATTATTGATTATAGCGTCTTTAATAGCCAAGTATTCTGTCTCCTTGGGCATCGAATAATCATTGCCCATGCTGCGATGAATGCCTTTTACAATTTGCGGTAACGATAAAATAAATCCTGCGCCATATTCCTTTTTAATGAATTCGTCTACTTTATTTATTTCCACTAACACATCTCTATCCCATACCTTTTTGCTTTTATCCTTTAAAGTTATCTGTACTTCAAAAGGCCTTACACCGCTATAATTCTCATCAAAGAAATTGAAATCGCGTTTTATTTTTATTTTATCACTCAGATCTTCCAATAAAATATTATTTACTTTCACCTTAAAAATACCTATCACCGAAAGCACCATAACCACGGCTGTTATCACCAAAATTGTTTTTTGATTCCGAAAGATCCAAAACAAACCGTTACGCATCACATTTGTTGCTTTATTATTGGCACCATGAACCGTTACCAACTTTTTTGGCGTGAAAAAATAAAGTAACGCAGGTAAAAACGTATAACTCAAAACAAAAGCGATCACTACACCAATAGAGGTATAAATACCGAAATCTCTAATGGGGGTAATACTTGAAAAGAGCAACGACAAAAATCCTACTACTGTAGTTATGAGTGTTAGAAATGTAGGAAAACCAACTTCCTTTAAAATGAGTGGATAGATATTCGCTTTTGGAGTTCCTTTGGCCACTTCTTCAAAATACTTTGTAAAAAAATGCACTACATCACTCATGCCAGCCACAAACATCATTGTTGGCAACATCACCGTCATAATATCAATTGATTTGCCTGTAAATTTCATAATTCCTAGCGTCCATAATATAGAAACCAAAACAATTACCACAGGAACCACCACTCCATATAAACTTTTAAAAGAGAACCATAGAAAAATAATGATCAGTATAAATGAAAACACAATAAAAATCACAAACTCCCTCTGTAAATTCTCTAAATACACTTTTTGTCCAAACACCCTACCCACAAAATGTACTTCATCAAAACCATAGCTGTAAATAGCTTTTTCAATTGTTGTTGCCAGCGTATCGCTTTTACTTTTACTTAACAGGTCTTTTGTTTTTGCAAAAATACTTAGCGACTTTGCATTTTTAGGAAAAAAAGACCCCACCAAATGCGGTGTATTATATATCTCAATGCTATCTTCTTTGTATAATTCCGGGTCTTCAAAATGCATTACCCGTTTTTGAATTGGCATCAATCCTCCCCAAGCAATACTTTTTAAATTAGTTGGCGAATTTACGCGAACTATATTCTCAATACTTCCCAGTTCCTGTGTGAACTTGTCAACCTTTTGTAAAAAATCCTTTTGAAAAATGCCTTTCTTGTTCTCAAAGCATATCAGTATAAATTCATTATCAAAACCAAAAGTGGTTCGGTAATTATTGTATACTTCTAATTCCTTATCCTCATTAGGGAAAAACGCTTCAAAATCGTAATCAAACTTAATATGCTTTAAATTAAAAAAACAGAGAAGTGAGAAGAGTAATACTACGGCAATTACAGAACTATAATATATCCGAAGGCGATTGATACTGCAAAACTACTACATAATTCATTACCAATTCTAAAACAGCACAACTATATTACACGAACCCCAGGCATGAGCGAGACCTTCTTTAATTTCGGGACTAATAAAAGCATTTGAATACGTTAAACTCAATCTTTTTATCGAAAAAGTAATTCCCGCATTTAGTTTATAAACCAGTCGTTCGATCTTATCTGCTTGCAATACATGAACACTTTTGGCCCAAGGAACACCTTGCAAAACACCGTTATGGTAAACATAAGTTGCCGTTCCTCCAACACTGCCATACAATTCCCAACTTTGTTGCCTTTGTTTGGTGCTTCCAAAATATGAGCGCTTCTTTCCAAAACGGGTTAACAATCCAAGTGTTCCGTTAGTATTTAAAACGCCCGCCTTTAATCCGGCCTGGCCAATAATATCTATCCACGGCAATAACAAACCGCCTTTTTCATAAAACAAATTATAATTTACCATAAAACTATTTGCCACTTGATTTTCCCAACCTATTGGTTCATCATTGCGCGTATGTTTATGAATGAATTTTTGCTGCTCCTCACCAACAGCAGCCGGGCCAATAACTCCAACGTCGATACTTGCACTTAGTTTTGCCCAACGCCCTTGCGACACTGATGTTTGCGAAAAATAAATTGCACCCGCGTAAGGCCTGTCAGTTGAATCTAATGTTTTATTCAAAATACTTTTTGGGGTAAACACATCTTGCCGAAACGCAAGGCCATACATGCTGTTTTTGCTGTGATACAATTTCAACAACAATTTTGAAATAGGAGATCTTCCAAAAACAGGGTGTCGTAATTCTATAAAAGATCCTTGTGTATAATACCTATCGGTTGATGTAAAGAGATCATTTTCGTAAGTATAATGAAAACTGCGTTTATAATCTTCAAAGCGCTTTAGAGAATCGTTGACTTGAGCCCTGACTCCAATAGAAATTACTAAAAAAACGTTGATAAATATCTTTGTAATTCCTTTCAATTCAGGTCATTATCAAATCATTAATAATTTACATTTTTACTTGTAGTTTATAGCAATTACAGGTAAATTTGATACTCTTTTAAAATTACAAAATTACATTCAATATGCCTAAAGGAATTTATAAAGTACCCGTTCCACATAACGAACCGGTAAAACAATACGCAGCAGGAAGCGCTGAAAGAAAAGAATTACAAGCTATGCTTAAAGAATTGCGTAGCAAAGAACTTGATGTCCCAATGTACATTGGCGGTAAAGAAGTGCAAAGCGGAAATAAAGTTCGCATTGCTCCGCCACATGATCATAAACACACGCTGGGGCATTTTCATAAGAGTGATAAAACACACGTTACTCAGGCTATTGATGCGGCCTTGGCAGCAAAACCAAAATGGCAAGCATTAAGTTGGGAACACAGAGCAAGTATATTTTTAAAAGCTGCTGAATTAATTGCAGGGCCTTACCGCGCAAAATTAAATGCGGCAACCATGTTAGGGCAAAGTAAAAATGCCTACCAAGCCGAAATTGATAGCGCTTGCGAGATCATCGATTTTTTAAGATTCAACGTGGCGTACATGACCGAAATTTATGCCGATCAACCTATTTCATCTCCGGGTGTTTGGAACAGATTAGAATGGCGCCCGCTTGAAGGATTTATTTATGCATTAACTCCTTTTAATTTTACAGCTATTGCCGGAAATTTACCAACCTCATGCGCCTTGATGGGAAATGTGGTGGTTTGGAAACCAAGTAATACAGCGGTATATAGCGCTAATGTATTGATGGAAGTATTTAAAAAAGCAGGAGTTCCTGATGGCGTAATTAATTTGATTTATCCGGGCGGACCCGACGCTGCTGATGTGATATTTAATCATCGCGATTTTGCAGGTATTCACTTTACAGGAAGTACCGAAGTATTTCAAGGCATTTGGCAAACCATTGGAAATAATATTCATAAATACAGATCATACCCTCGCATTGTTGGCGAAACCGGAGGAAAAGATTTTATTATGGCGCACAAAAGTGCTGATGTAAATGCATTATCAGTTGCTTTATCACGTGGTTCGTTTGAATACCAAGGGCAAAAATGTTCGGCGGCCTCACGTGCGTATGTTCCTTCTAATATTTGGGAGCAAACAAAAAAATTAATGCTCGCTGATCTTAAAACCATGAAAATGGGGCCAACAGAAGATTTTACCAATTTCATTAACGCCGTAATTGACGAAAAGAGTTTTGATAAATTGGCAAAGTATATTGATGCTGCAAAAAAAGATCCAAACGTTGAAATAATTGCCGGTGGAAATTACGATAAGAGCAAAGGGTATTTTATTGAGCCAACCATTATAGTTGCAAAAGATCCAAAGTACGTAACCATGTGTGAGGAATTATTCGGTCCGGTATTAACACTACACGTTTACGATGGCGATAAATTTGAAGAAGCGCTAGAATTAGTTGATTCAACTTCTATTTATGCTTTAACAGGTGCTATTATTGCGCAAGATCGTTATGCTATTGAACTAGCTACAAAAAAATTAAGCAACGCAGCAGGTAATTTTTATATTAACGATAAATGTACAGGTGCTGTTGTTGGCCAACAACCTTTTGGTGGCGCTCGCGGAAGCGGAACAAATGATAAAGCCGGTGCAAAAATTAATTTATTGCGCTGGGTGAGTCCTCGCACTATTAAAGAAACATTGGTACCGCCAACTGATTACAAGTATCCATTTTTGCAGGCAGACTAATGAAAAAATTAATTTTATTCGCCTTCCTTATAATTTCAATAGGATTTAGGTCCCAAAATATCGACTCTTTGATCAGGTTGGTGCCAACCATTGAGGATAACGAAAAAAAATTAGATCTTTTTTATAAAAGCTTTTCTAAAAAAATGCGAAAGTCTTCGCAAAAAAAGATCATTCACGTACTTGATAGTTTTTCTGTAAGCATGAAATCGGAAAAGGACAAAGCTAATGCCTTGTTCAAAATCGGTACTTTACAATATCTGATGCGCGAATTCAACGAAGCCTTAACGAGTCTTTTTAAATCACTTCAGCTATTTGAAAAAGATAAAGACCTTGCCAAAATGGCTAAAATCCATATGGAGATGGGCAAAAGCTTTAATGAACTTAAAAATGCCAAATCAGCAATTGCTCATTTCTATACCTCCTTAAAATTAAACGAAACAGTAAAGGATAAAAAGATGATAGCAGGTTGTCATGTTTTTTTAGGGAATATCTTTAAAGATGGATCGCTCATCGATAGTTCGCTCGCTCATCATAAAATAAGTCTCGATTTAAGCCTTGAATTAAAAGATAGTAGCGGTATAGCTAGCGCATACAACGACATTGGCCTAACTTATAAGAAAGATAAGAAAAATGAACTTGCCCTTGAATATCTGATAAAAGCATTAAAGATAAGGGAGCTTACCAATAACGCAAGAGGGATAGCCGGAAGTAATATCAATATTGGAAACGCATTAAAACATCTTAATCGAAGCAAAGAGGCCGCGCCATATTTTAACAAGGGAATTGAAATAGCCAAACAGAGCGGAAATAATGATTTTTATTTGAATGGAATCATAGGAAGGGCCAAAAATGCCAGCCGCATGAAGGACTACAAACAGGCGGCACAGGATTTTGGAGATTACGTGGAAATGAAAGATTCATTATACAAACAAGAAATGAATCAAACATTAAGTGAGTTAGAAGTTACTTATCAATCGGAAAAAAAAGATGCAGAAATAATTATACAACAAGAACAAATAAAAACAAAAACCGAGCAGAACTCTAAACAAAAGATCCTGATCGTTGCTTCAAGCATTGCTTTATTAATGGCCATTATAGCCATTTTTGTTGTGTACAGAAGTTACCGTCAAAATAAACGGAACTCAAAAGTGCTTGCAGCCAAAAATCACGTAATTGAAGAAAAGAATAAAGAGATCACCGATAGTATCAATTACGCAAAACTTATTCAACAAAGTTTATTGGCTTCGAAAGAAATGTTGGATAAGAATTTACAAAGCTATTTTATAATTTACAAACCAAAAGATATTGTAAGCGGCGATTTTTATTGGGCCTCTGAAACACCAAAAGGATTTTTAGTGGCTTGTGTTGATTGCACTGGGCATGGTGTTCCGGGTGCTTTTATGAGTTTGATAGGCAAAGAGAATTTAGATAAAGCTTTAACTAAAACCGTTAACCCGGGTGAAATATTGCACGAACTTAACATCAACGTTAAACGTTCGCTGAATCAAAACGGAACTAGTGGCAATAAAGACGGAATGGACGCCGCTGTTTTAAGAATAGAGCGCGACAAAAATGGAAATGCCAAAGTTGCTTATGCCGGAGCTAACCGCCCACTATATATTTTAAAGAACGACCTTAGCAGTGTTGACGAGATAAAAGCAACAAAGCAAGCGGTTGGTGGTTTTACAAGCAACGAACAAATTTTTGAAGAACACACCATTCATGTAAAGAAAGGTGATACACTAATTATTACAACCGACGGCTACGCCGACCAGTTTGGAAGCGAAAGCAATAAAAAATTAACAACCAAACGCTTTAAAGAATTATTGGTATCTGTAAAAACAAAAACCGCCAACGAACAAATGAAAATCCTTAACGAGTTTTTTACAATTTGGAAAGGCAACCGCGAACAGCTGGATGATCTGTTAGTGATTGGGATAAATGTTTAACCCATTTTTCAGAGGCAGTAACCGCAATGAACGCAAAGGAAGCGCAATGGTCGCTATGTTGCATTGCGACCATTGCGTTTGCCTCTTTCATTGCTCCCATTGCGGTTAAAAAAATCATTAAATTTTTCCTAACAAAATACTCCGACCACTTATTCAGCAAAACATACCACTTGTTGCTTTTCATTACAAATTCCTTTTTACCCCCCCCCATTTCTTTTTTTTGTAAATTTAATTTATGAAGATAAAATTTATTCTATTTTTTAATGGCAAGTACATTTTGTTTTTCCCAAAACGGAAAACCAAGCGGTGTATTAAACATGGAAGATAAACTAAAAGGCATGTTTGAACCCAAATTGTATGCCAACTCGGCTAAAACTTTTTCGTTAACAAAACCGGTTTCTTTAACTCCACCTATTGACTTACAAAAAACAAATCAACCTATACTTAGTAATGTTTTTTATAAACTAACCAGCTCTTATGATATTTTTGGAAACTTATATAGCCACAGCAAACCACTCCAGTACAATTGTTGCTTAAGTGCGTATTCATTTGTAAGCCGTAAAAGTCCGAGTTATAATCCCATATCAAATGGAAATGAAGAGACCATTGTTGGTTTTATTGGAAAAAATGATGCTAACACAAATAGTATTTCTAGCTGGGATAGTATGTGTATGTGGACAAGCACATTAAATATTGCCCGAGATGTTCAAGGTGCCTTATGGAATTCTTTACCGGGATGTGCAGATGCAAATATAGCCAAATCATGCTTGGTTGCCAGTGGTTCAACAAAAAGTGGTACCACAATTTCTGGCAGTTTTAGAGCAAACAAATCAACTACTGTAGTTCCTGTCAACGCACCGGGAGTTGATATGCAGTTTTTTTCAAATATAAATTCGTTTTCTTCTACCACTTCACCAGCAATGACCAAGCATGACCTTCCTAGCTTTTCGTTTAATTTGTGTGACAATTGCGCGTATTCTATAGGGCCTATTTATAATGATGTGAATGCAACAACTGATGCAACAAAAGGTTTGCGTGGCGCTTTATGGACAAAAGGCAGTTTTAATTCAGGGGTATTTGTTTGGACAAGTGATTCTATTATTCCACCTACAGTTCTCAAAACAAACGGCTCAAAACAATTATGGTATCAGCCATACATGACTTTTGACCCAAGCGGAAGTTTTGGATATATAGTCGAACCTCAAAAAGTATTTTTATTATTTGGGCGCCTTATCGGGCTATCACTTCAAGCTTGTTTGTACTTTGCTATGTTTGTCGCACTGCGGGGTCTGCGCAGAAAAAG
>Ga0163149_10000037_pt1 | contig 148088 bp, 145 predicted proteins | sample OliLakLV19MP5G1_FD_148604 | JGI IMG/M metagenome (GOLD analysis project Ga0163149, IMG submission 148604) | Freshwater microbial mat bacterial communities from Lake Vanda, McMurdo Dry Valleys, Antarctica - Oligotrophic Lake LV.19.MP5.G1 | ecosystem: Environmental > Aquatic > Freshwater > Lake...
ATGTGCGTGGCGGTTGAACGTCCGGATTTGAACGATCGCTCTGCCCCCCGCCCCCAACCCCCGCCCGGCCCGATCGGCAAGGCCGATCAGTCATTGATTGACGGGATCGCTGGGCGATCCCGTGCGGGCGGGGGCGTTTCGAAGATCCCGTTTGACGCTCGCGGCTTTTTGTCCTATACATAGGACATCACTTTCGCAGGGAGGGCAGCCGGTACCCTGTTCTGTCGGCGCGGAGGTGTGGTGATCGAGCGTGAAGGCCTTCGCACCGGGGGGACGAGCACCCCGGAGGAATGCGAGGGAAAACCGGGGCCCGGAAGGGACCTGAGAAGTCTGTCGGGGGATCTGCGACGAACAGCGCGGACCTGCACGCGCGTCGGCCGTACTGGACATGGGTCCTAACAAAGGCCCGGAATCATGCTGGCGCGAAACGATCACGGGGACGCGGACGGTGTCTGCACCTCACTACCAAACCAGTTCAGCGGATTTCGTCCGCGTCCCCGGCCCTCCCATTTGTGCCCGCAGCGTGAAAACGCGTGCGGCACTCGGTGCTGGATTGACCCAACGGCGCCGTTGTCGCGGTCGCGGCGTCGGCCTAGCTTGCCTGCAAACAAGATGAGGGAGCCGCGTCATGGACTTCAACGACACCGCCGAAGAAGCCGCGTTCCGCACCAAGGCGCAGGACTTCCTCAAGAAGGTCGTGAAGCCGAAGAGCGACGACAGCGCGGGCCTCGCGCGCACGCTTTCCGACGCCGCGTATCTGAAAGCCGCCAAGGCCTATCAGAAGGCCAAGGCAGAAGCCGGCTTCGCGGGCATCACCTGGGGCAAGGAGCAGGGCGGCCAGGCGCTCTCGCCGATCTACTCGGTGATCTTCGGCCAGGAAGAAGGCAAGTTCGATGCGCCCGCCGGTCCGTTCGCCATCGGCCTTGGCATGTGCATCCCGACGATGATCGCCTTCGCGACCGACGAACAGAAAAAGCGCCACGTCGGCCCCGCGCTGAAAGGCGAGGAGATCTGGTGCCAGCTCTTCTCCGAACCGTCCGCCGGCTCCGACGTTGCGGGCCTCAAGACGAAAGCCGTGCGTGACGGCGATACCTGGACCGTGAACGGCCAGAAGGTGTGGACCTCCGGCGCGCATTATTCCGACTGGGGCATTCTCCTTGTGCGCACCAATCCCGACGTGGCGAAGCACAAGGGCCTCACCATGTTCTTCCTCGACATGAAAAGCTCTGGCGTCGACGTGCGGCCGATCCACCAGATGTCGGGCGGTTCGAACTTCAACGAAGTCTATTTCACCGACGTGAAAATCCCGCATGCGCAGATGCTCGGCGCCGAAGGCGCGGGCTGGAACGTCGCCCTCGTCACGCTGATGAACGAACGTCTCGCGGTCGGTGGCTCGTCGGGCCCCGACTACAAGGAAGTGCTCGATCTCGCGCGCAACCTCACCGGGGTGGACGGTTCGGCGCTGCTGACGGACAAGTCGTTCCGCGCCAAGCTCGCCGACTGGTATGTGCGCGCCGAAGGCTACAAGCTCGGCAAGTACCGCACGATGACCGCGCTCTCGAAAGGCCAGACGCCGGGGCCGGAAAGCTCCATCGGCAAGATCATCAACGCCAACCAGATGCAGGACATCGCCAATTCCGCGATTGAGGCCGAAGACCACTTCGGCATCATCTCCGACGGCGCGATCGCACCGATGGACGCGGCCTTCCAGCAGGCCTTCATGTGGGCGCCGGGCCTGCGCATCGCCGGCGGCACGGATGAAATCCTGAAGAACATCATCGCCGAACGCGTGCTCGGCCTGCCGCAGGACATCCGCGTCGACAAGGACGTGGCGTACAAGGACCTGCCGACGGGGCGGTGATCTAGGCCGGAGCGCGGGCGGCCTCGCCTGCGTCAGTCGCCAACATAAAAAAGATCGGGGCGAGGTCGCCCCGACCCCGGGAGAAATGCCATGCGCGGCCAGGCCATCACGCACTTCACGAAGCCGCTTGAGGAAATCACCGTCGAGTTGCCCGCGCTGAAAGGTGCCGAGGCGCTGGTGCGCGTGACCGGCTGCGGCGTGTGCCACTCCGACATCCACATCCACGACGGCAAGTTCGACATGGGCAAGGATGCGCCGGCGGTCGAGCTGCCGGACGCGATGCTGCCGCTGATCATGGGCCACGAGATCGAGGGCGTCGTCGAAGCGCTCGGCCCCGATGCGGCCAAGCAGAATCCGAAGGTGAAGGTCGGCGATCGCGTCGCGGTGTTTCCGTGGATCGGCTGCCACGAATGCGCGGCATGCAAGCGCGGCGAACAGCATCTGTGCGCCAACAATCGCGGCCTCGGCACGCGCATCCACGGCGGCTATGCGGACTACTGCCACGTGCCGGTCGCCGAAGCGCTGATCCCGTGCGGCAATCTCCCGCCGGGCGCCGGCGGCGTCGCCATGTGCTCGGGCCTCACCGGCTACAGCGCCTTCAAGAAACTCGAAGGCATCGAGCCGGGCTCGGCCATTCTCCTCGTCGGTCTCGGCGGCGTGGGACTCTCGGGACTCGCGGCGGCCGTCGCCCTGCATGATGGCCCGATCATCGCCGCCGATGTCAGCGAAGGCGCGCGCAAGGCCGCACTCGAACGCGGCGCCACCGAAGCCGTCGATCCCTCTGATCCGAAAGCGCTCGAAGCGCTGATCGCGCGTGGCGACGTGGCCGGCGCCATCGACTTCGTCGGCTCGCCCGCCACGCTCGGCTTTTCCATCGGCGCCATCCGGCGCGGCGGCCGCGTGTTCGTGGTCGGCCTCTACGGCGGCGCGATTCCGCTGCCGATTCCGTCGCTGCCGTTCAAGGCGATGGTGCTGGGCGGCTCCTATGTCGGCTCGCTCGACGAGGCCCGTGAACTCATGGCGCTGATGCGCGAAGGCAAGATCGCTCCGCCGATGATGCGCGAACGTCCGCTCGCGGAAGCCAACGACGCCCTCACAGAACTGCGCGGCGGCAAGGTCGTCGGCCGGATGGTGCTGACGCCGTAAACTCCTCTAGGATCGCCCCATGACCGATGGGGCGACATCCTCGACAGCGCAGCCGCGACGCCACGTGAGCGAAGCCTACATCGTCATGCTCGCCGTCGCGATGGTTGTCGGCGCGGGCATCTTCAAGTCGCCGTCGCTGGTCGCAGAGAATGCGGGCTCCACGGAGTGGCTGTTCGCCGCGTGGCTCATCGGCGGGCTCGTCTCGCTCATAGGCGCGCTCTGCTACGCCGAACTCGCGAGCGCGTTTCCCGATGCGGGCGGCGACTATCACTTCCTCAAGCGCGCCTATGGCCGCGAAGTCGGCTTCCTGTTCGCGTGGTCGCGCTTCGCGATCATCAACACCGGCTCCATCGCGCTGCTCGGTTTCACCTTCGGCGACTACATGCAGGAGGTCGTCTCGTTCGGCGCGCACGGCGGTGCGATCTGGGCGATCCTCGCGGTCGCGGCGCTCACGATCCTCAACCTGCGTGGCATGAAGCGCGAAGGAGCGGGCGATTTCGCGCTCACCGGGCTTGAAGTCGTCGGCGTGCTGATGATGGGCGTCGCTGCGATCTGGATGGTGGTCAACGCCATGCCGCCGGCGAGCGCCAGCGCCGCCGCCACGGGCGGACCGCCCGACAGCTTCGGCTACGCGCTCGTGTTCGCGCTGCTCGCCTATGGCGGCTGGAATGAAGTTGCGACGCTGTCGGCGGAAGTGCGCGATCCGAAACGCGGCATCGCACGCGCGCTTATCGTCAGCGTGCTCGTCATCACCGCGCTCTACATGTTCGCCGCGTGGGCGTTCTGGCGCGGCCTCGGCATCGAAGTGTTGGCGAAAAGCACTGCGCCTGCCGCCGATCTGATGGCGCAAGCGTTCGGCCCGCACGCCGGCTGGCTCACCGCCATCGCGATCGCGTGCGCCGCGTTCACCTCGATCAACGCGACGATCATCGTCGGCGGCCGCACGACCTACGCCGCTGCACACGACTGGTCGGCGCTTGCAAAGCTCGGCCGCTGGGATGGGGAACGTGCGATCCCGACGGCGGCCTACATCGCGCAAGGCGCGGTCTCCATGCTGCTCGTCCTGCTCGGCGCATTCTACGACGGCTTCTCCACGCTCGTGGACTATACCGCGCCGGTGTTCTGGCTGTTCATGGCCGCGAGCGGGCTCGCCGTGATCGTGCTGCGGTTCCGCGAGAAGGATGCAATCCGTCCGTTCCGCACGCCGCTCTATCCAGTCCTGCCGCTTGCGTTCGCGGGCGCGTCGATCGCCATGGTATGGTCCTCGCTCGCCTATGTGCGTGAAGGCGCGTGGTTCGGGTTCGGCGTGGTGGCTGCGGGGGGTGTCGTGATGGCGGCGCTGAACGTGATGGGGAAGCGAACGGCATGAAGCGGCGTTTCTGGATTGCGGGACTCCTGCTGCTCGTCGCCGCCTGCGCCGGCGCGCGTGATTTTTTCCGCGGCTACGGCAAGGCGCAGTCGAGCGCGCTCGAAAGCTATGATCTGTCCGCCATGTCGCGCGAGACGCGGGGCGGGGTGCTGTTCGCCGTCGGCGACTTCGGCGCGCTCGATACCGATGCGCTGGAATCCCACGCGACGCCGTGGCGCCTCGCCGGTACGGCGCTCGTCATCACGGAATCAGAACGCAGCGGCGCGCCCGTCGCACCCGAAACGCTGCGCGCGGTGATGACGCGCTTCGGCTTTCTCTATCCGACGACGATCAGCAATTTCCCGAAAGATGCTTCGCCGCCTGCGCTGTCTGCGCCGCTCGGCCTCAACCTCGGCGTCGTCACGCGCACGGTGCCGCAGATCCGGCTGACCGTCGCCAACCTTGGCTGCGCAAGCTGCCACGCGGGGCCGACGTTCAACGCCGATGGCGCGCCGCAACCCGATACCGCCTGGCTCGGCGCGCCCAACACCTCGCTCGATCTCGAAGCCTATGTGCAGGCGATCTACACGTCCTTCGCGGAGGAGGGCGACGACATCGACGCCCTCATCGCCACCGTGCCGCAGGTGTTCCCGGACACGAGCGACGCCGAACTGAAGACGCTCCGCAGCTTCGTTGCGCCACGCGTGAAGAAACGGATGGACGCGCTGACCGCAGCGGGCGGCGGGCCGCTGCCCTTCGTCAACGGTGCGCCGGGTCTCACCAATGGCGTTGCGGCGCTGAAGATGCAGCTCGCGCAGCTCCACGGCGACGGCCACGCGACGGAGCATGGCTTCACGTCGATCCCCGATCTCGGCGAGCGTGGCATGCGTTCGTCCCTCCTCTATGACGGCGCCTATGCGCCCGCTGGTTTCAACGTCGATCGCATGATGCGCCGCAGCGACGTCACCGATGCGCACCTCGATGATCTCGCCACGATCACCGCCTTCTTCACCGTGCCGAGCATGGGCGTGGCGCCGGTGAAGGCCCGCGCGCATCTCGATGAAGCCAGGGACGTGTTCCGCTTTTTCGCGACCTACCGCGCGCCGCGCTTTCCCGGTCGCATCGACCGCGCGAAAGCCGCGCGGGGGCAGGCGCTCTACATGGCGCAGTGCGCCTCATGTCACGGCGCCTATGACGACAGCTTGGACGCGCCGCAGCTGCAGTCGTTCCCGAACCGTCTCGCGCCGTACGACACCGATCCCGCCCGCGCCGCCGCATTCACGCCCGCGCTCGCGGCAGCGGTGAAAGCCTCGCCCTACGGCGATCTGCTCACGGCGCGCGCCACCGGCGGCTATGCTGCGCCCTCGCTTAGCGGCGTGTGGATGAGCGCGCCCTATCTCCACAACGGCTCGGTGCCCACGATGCGGCAATTGCTGACGCCGTCGGAGCGGCCCGCGCGCTTCAGCGTCGGCGGGCATCGCCTGAACTTCACGACGCTCGGCATAGACGGACGAACCGACGCGCGGGGCTTTTATGTTTACCCGGAGGGATATGCGCCCTGGTCGAAGCCGCAGGTGATCGACACCACGCAGCCCGGACTCTCAAATCGCGGACACCTCGAAGGGTCGACGCTCAGCGACATTGAAAAAGCCGCACTGATAGAATATCTGAAGCTGCTCTGATCAGACGATGAGTTCTTCTACCGGCAGCCGCACCCGTTGAGGCAAGCGCGCATTCTCCGGCAGGCGCCCCACGCGAAACGCGGTGACGAGTTTTCTCTCTTCCGCAATACCCCAGGTCTTCTTCACCTGCGCCGCCGCATCCGCCGAATCCGCGAGCACGGACATCGGGCAGAGCACAAGTCCGCGCGCCGCGATTTCCAACCATACGCGATAGAAGCACCGCCCGGTCTCGTAGTCGCTCTCCGTCGCAGGGCGATGAAACAGCACGACGCCGGCCGCGCCCTTCACTTTCGCGCCCTCGGCGATCATCGAGCCTGCGAGGCCCATGCGATCCAGCGCGCGAAACGCCTTGCCCATCACCACGTCCGCGCCGAACGCCTCGAACGACGACAGCGCCATCGCCTCCGCGTTCAGCCCGTCCCGCGCCCAGTCGGGATGGCTGCGCGCGAGCCGCATCCACGACACCAGTTCCTCGCGATAGGCGTTGTCGCGCAGCGTGAGCAGGCTCACGGCGTCATAGAGCGCAGCGATGTCGGCGCGTTGTGAGGCGTGAGTTATGACAGTCAGATCGTCGAAGCGCGCGAGGTCGCTAAGCGCGCGCGCATCGGCGATCGAGGCTTGTGCAAACGCGCCGCGCCACGTTGCACGCTGTGGGACGTGGACGCGCAGCGGATCGGGCGCCGCTTCGGCGTCAAGTTCGACGCGCACGCCGTCGCCGAAGCGCACCTTCGCCGCCACGTTGCGCGCCGCAAGCGCCATGACGAGTCCCTCTGCCGCCGCGCCGAGGCTCTTGCGGTTGTCCGCGCCGGTCGGGTCGCCCACGGGGATGCGGCGGCGGGGATGCTCGACGATGTGGATCGCGCCGTCCTCGGCGAAGCGGAATTGCGCGGGCTGGATGTTGTGCACGGACGGCGCGAGATTGGCTTCCGCCACCAGCGCGCGGCGTTCGTCGTCGTCGAACAGGGATCGCGCTTCGATCATCGCGCGGCGCCTGCTGCGGCGGCGAGCTTCTGTAACAACGTGAGTTGCACGGCGACGTCCGGGCCCGACGACAGGCCCGGCATGTTGACCACGAGCAGGCGCAGCGGCTGCATCGAGATCAAAACCGCATGCGTGGCTTCGTGTGCGTCGAGCAGGGCGGTCAACGGTTCGCCTGCGGCGCCGATAAGGCGGGCGTCCGCCATGGAGAGCACTGGCCGTGCGCTCAGCGCACTGCGCAGCTTGTCGCCGTCATAGTCGGCGAGGCTCGCGCCTTCGAGCACTTCGGCGCGCTGCAGCGCCGGGGAGTCGAGCACGCGGTCGACGAACGCATCGAGCGGCCCGGCGGGCGCATCCGCCAGAGCTTGCAGCAGCGCTTGCCGTCCGAGCGCGGCGTCGCGTTCGCGCAGCGCCTGCACGATGAGGATGACGAAGACGATCCCGAGGATGACCAGCAGCCACGCGCCGCCCGTCACCAGATCCGGCGGGCCGACCAGCGCCACCAGCGTCATGAACGCCACGCCCGCGCCGAAGAGCGCAAGTGCAAGGTCTGCCAGCACCGCCGTGCCGCCCGCGCCGGTCACGGTCAGTCGCGCCACGGCATAGACGAAAATGAGCAGCGCCAGTCCGCCGCCGCGCCAGGGCGAATAGCCGGCGGCATAGAGAAAATCACCCGCCACGAACGGCAGCGCCACCAGCAGTCCGAGGCCCAACGAACTGATCGCGGCATTCTCGGACGGCGACAGGGAACGGCGATCGCGCAGGAAGAGAAGCAATGCGGTCGCTGCGAGTCCGCCGGCCGCCAGTACCCCCAGCGCGATCGTGAATTCAATGCCGCTCGATGTCGGCCGAAGCAACGCGACCAACGCCACCGCGACCGCACCGAACAGGAACACGCGTTTCATCAGAGGCGGCGCGTGACGGCGCATCAGGCCTTCCGCCAGCACCAGCGCAAAGAGCGGCATCGCCGCCGCCAGCGCTTCCTCGATGCGCCGCAGGAACGGCGCCTCCAGCGCCCAGCGCAGCGCACGCACGCCGACGAGGCTCATCAGCAGCACGATGACAGCCGACAGTCGCGTGTCCACGGGCGAGCGCCGCCGTTCGTCGGCGTGAAACAACAGGAATGCGCCGGCGCCGACGAAGGCGAGGATGTTCAGCAATATGCCGGCAGATTCAGCCGTGCTCATGCAGCGTCCATCTTCGCCATGAAGCGCCGCACCAACGCGCCTTTCGCCGCCGACAGCGGCCACGGCAGCGGACGCTCCACGCCGGGCGTATGCGGGTTGAAGAAATAGCCGCGATGGTCCGCGCCGCCATCGCGTCGGAGGATCAGGCGGATCGCTTCATAGGCCATCAGCGCGCCCGTCGAGACGACCATCGGTGCGAAGGAAAAGCGCTTGCGCTTGCCGGCCGCGAGTTCGGCGGCGATGGCGAGGTCCACATAACGGTGCGTGTTCGAATGCGTCAGCGCCCATTCGAGTTCGCGGTTGAGGCACTGCATGCGGTCTTCGTCGGTGATCGCGGTCCAGTCCTTGCCGACCGTCGGATAGCGCAGGCGCTCTTCGGGGCGTGGATCGTCAGGCCGCACCACATAGACCGAGGGTAGCGTGGCGGCGTAGGCGTCGATGACGGTGGCGCGCTTTTCACGCGCGACCCGGTACATGCGCACGCCGGCTTGCGCGTCGTCCGTGCCGTTGACGATGACGCGATGGCGCGCAGCGATTTCCTCGATGCGGTCGATCCACTCGCCGCCCATGACGTCGAGCTGGACATCGGGATTGATGCGCCGCGCGCCCGCTGCAGCCGACTCCACCTTCGACTGGCCCACCGTGTCGAGCGTCGCGAAGAGCTGTCGGTTGAGGTTGGACACTTCGAAGGTGTCGATGTCGGCGATGGCGAAATTCCCGACGCCCGCACGCACCAGCAGCATGAACGCCGCGCCGCCCATGCCGCCGACGCCGGGAATGAACACGCGCGCCGCCCGCAGTTTGGCCTGTTCCTCGGCGGTGACGAATCCCAGATTGCGCGTGACGAATTCGTCGTAGGTGAAATCGCTCATGAACGCGCGCTCCGCCAGGGCCTGAGCGATCCCCAGGGCTTTTTCGCATCGAGCCAGTGAAGCAGCGGCAGGAACACAGATTGCAGGCCGAGAAAGCCGCCGCTCAGTACGAGACCGGGCAGGCTGTCGCGCGGCACTTCCGTGAAGGCGTATTTCTGCGCCGCGGTCATGTTCACTTGTCCCACCTGCAGGATGTCGTCGCCGCGCGCATAGTCGAGAAGGCGTGCGCAGAGGTCATTGTATTTCGCCTGACGGTGCTTGGTCGCCTGTTCGAAGGTCTTCTTCAGGTCGTCGGAGCCGCCGGTATATGCATTGGTGATCACCGCGTGTGCCTCGTCGAAGCCCGCATCCGCGCCGACGCCGAAGACGTGGCGGTGATGACGCATGATCTGGCGCGCGATGAGCAGGTGCTCGAACGTCTGCGGCGCCTCGTCGGGCGTCGGATAGACATGCGCGAAGCTCTCCGTGACCATGCCGACGACGGCCGGCACCTGCGTGACATTGGAAATCCAGATCGGCCGCATGCCGCCGCGCGCGAAGAGCAGAAAGCACGTCAACCCGTAGAGGATCCACGACAGGCCCTGGCTGCGCGCCGTCGGCGACACCATCACGAGCCCCATGTGCAGCACATCGACCGCGCGCCCGCGCAAACTCATCGGCATCCACGCCAGCGCGTTGAACGCGATCGGCGCGCGCGTCTCGGCGTCGTAGATGATGGTGAGGACGCTCGCCTTCAGCCGCTCGGGATCACCGCCGAGCACGCCGTAGTTCAACTGGCCCGCAGGCAAGGTCTCGGAAGCGACCGCGCGGATATCGGTGACGAGCTTTTCCATCGCCGCCGGCGCCATCCATAGTCCCGGCCGGTCCACGATGCGCGCCCGCACGCCCCGCGCCGGGGCGAAGGCGAGGTCGAGATGGCTCTGGAAGAGTCCACGCAGCCACAGCATGCCGGTCGTCGCCGCCCCTTGTTGTGGCTTGGAGGTGCCGGAATCCGCGATGCGGCGCAACCGGCGGGGCGCGCGCATCGACTTCCATGGGTGGCGACACTATCTGAGCAAGGAAACACGACGACCGTCATTCCAGACGCGCCGCAGGCGCAACCGGAACCCAAGAGGATGTCCATGATCAGCGACCAATGGCTCAAGTCCGCCTGTTACATTGATGGCCGCTGGGTCGGCGCCGATGACGGACAGACCATACCGGTGACCAATCCGGCGACCGGCGAAACGATCGGGTCGGTGCCGCGCTGCGGCCGCGCTGAGACGGCGCGCGCCATCGAGGCGGCGTCGCGTGCGTTCGTCACCTGGCGCGGGTTTCTCGCCAAGGAGCGCGCCGACCTCATGTTCGCGCTCGCAGATGCGCTGATGAAGGAAAAGGCGGCGCTCGGCGAATTGCTGACCCGCGAGCAGGGCAAGTCGCGCGCGGAGGGCGAAGGCGAGATCGCGGGCGGCGCTGCGTTCTTCCGCTGGTTCGGCGAGGAGGCCAAGCGCGTCTATGGCGACACCATCCCTTCGCCCTGGCCCGGCAAGCGCATTCTCGTGACGAAGGAGCCGGTCGGCGTCGTCGGCGCGATCACGCCGTGGAATTTTCCGCATTCGATGATCGCGCGCAAACTCGCCGCCGCACTCGGCGCGGGCTGCACCATGGTCATCAAGCCCGCGAGCCAGACGCCGCTGTCGGCGCTCGCGGTCGCCGCACTCTGCGAGAAGGTGGGCATTCCGGCGGGCGTGGTGAACGTGCTGACGGGTTCGGCTGCACCGATCGCCGCCGAGATGTGCGAAAATCCGGCCCTGCGGAAGATCACGTTCACCGGCTCTACGGAAGTCGGCAAGGATCTCGGCGCCAAGGCGCTCGCCAACATGAAGCGCGTGTCGATGGAGCTGGGTGGCAATGCGCCGTTCATCGTGTTCGACGACGCCGATCTCGATGCGGCGGTGAAGGGCGCGATACTCTCGAAATTCCGCAATTCAGGCCAGACCTGCGTGTGCGCGAACCGCATTCTTGTGCAGGCGGGCGTATATGATGCGTTCGCGGCCAAGTTCGCCGACGCCGTGCGCGCGCTGAAGATCGGCGACGGGCTCGCACCCGGCGTCGAGCAGGGGCCGCTGATCGACATGCACGCCATCGAAAAGGTCGAGGAGCATATCAGCGACGCCAAGGCCCACGGCGCGCGCGTCGTCACCGGCGGCGTCCGGCACTCGCTGGGCGGGACGTTCTTCGAACCTACCGTGCTCACCGGCGTCACCGACGCGATGAAAATCGCCAAGGAAGAAACCTTCGGCCCCGTCGCGCCGCTTTTCCGCTTCGAGACGGAGGCCCAAGCCATCGCTATGGCCAACGCCACGGAGTTCGGCCTCGCCTGCTATTTCTACACGAGTGATCTCGGTCGCGCGTGGCGGATGATGGAGGCGCTTGAGTACGGCATGATCGGCGTCAACGAAGGCCTCGCGTCCACGGAAGTCGCGCCGTTCGGCGGCGTGAAGGACAGCGGCATGGGACGCGAAGGCTCGAAGTACGGGCTCGAGGATTATCTGAACGTGAAGTACGCGCTGTTCGGCGGCCTTGGACTCTAGACGTTCATTTCCGCGACGGCGCACACATGGGCGTCGCCGATGCGCCAGACACGGAAGCGCGCACCGTGCGCCGTGAAGCCTTCATGCGGATCGACGTCCGGCATACGCCGCGCGAGCGCCGCGAAAAGATCGATGTCGGCGGCCTTCTTCAGCGCCTCCTTCGCCGTCCAGCGCCAGGCAAACGAAAAGCCGGACGGGTCCGCCGCAATCGCTGCGGCTTCACCTTCGCCGAAGAAACGCTGCGCCATGGCCACGGGATCCTTGGATCGGCCCAGTGTTTCGATGTCGACGCCGATCGGACGCGGGCCAAAGGTGATCGCGATGGCATCACGTGTGTGGGACAAGCTGACGTGCATGTCGGCGTAGGGCGGCAAAAGGCGTGGGCGATCCAGCGGCTCTTCGAACGCAATGGCTGTCGGCGGGATTCCCAGTGCCGCGCCCAGCGCCTCGCGTTTGATCACATGAGCCGCCATGCGCACCGCCCGCGACGCGGGCGCGATCATCCGCGCGCCCTTGCCCGCTTCGAACGTCGAGAGAATGTCTGCGCGCGCCAGTATTTCCTGCATCTCGTGATGCTCGACACGTATCTGCGGCGCATCCCCACGCGCATCGACGATGATCGCGTTAAGCGGCGCCGACGTGGTCACGCGAGCGCCGAGAGGCGCGCGTCGATGTCGGCGGCGAGGTCGGCGATCTCCGAGAAGGGCTCCGACACGCACGGCCGGCGGATCACGTCGAAACGCGCCGCGAGCGTCTCGTCCATCGGCGCCAGCGCGTCGGCGATGGGCTTCATCTCGGCCATGTCGCCATTGCAGTGGCAGACGATGTCGCAGCCGGCTTCCAGCGCATTCACGGAGGACTCTTCGACCGGCGCCTTCAGCGCCTTCATCGAGATGTCGTCCGTCACCAGCAGACCCTCGAACCCGATCCGCTCGCGGATGATTTCGCGGATGATCTTCGCCGACGTCGTGGCGGGATGTTTCGAATCGAGTTGCGGGAAGAGCAGGTGCGAGACGATGCCCCACGGCAGATCGTTGAGTTCGATGAACGGCGCGAGATCGATGTCGAGTTCGCTCGCGGGCACATCGATGACCGGAAGGTCGTAGTGGCTGTCGAGATTCGCGCGGCCGTGGCCGGGCAGGTGCTTCAGGCACCCTTGCACGCCGTAGAGCGCCATGCCGTCGATGAAGGCGCGGCCGAGGGCGGCGACGATGGCGGGATCGCTGTGGAAAGCGCGGTCGCCGATGGCGTCGTGCGTGTACGGAAACAGCACGTCGAGGCACGGCGCGAAGTCGACGTTCACGCCGCATTCGCCGAGCTGCGCGCCGATAGCCGCGCCGGTGTCCTTCGCCAATTGGATCGCGGCGTCCATGTTCTTGTCGGCGAGCTTGCCGATGGCGCCCGAGGCCGGCGCCTTCCACCACACCGGCGGCCACATGCGGCGCACGCGTCCGCCTTCCTGGTCGATGAAGATCGGTGCGAGCGGATCGTCGATGACCTCGCGCATGGATTCCACCAGCGCCTGCGTCTGCGCCACGTCCACGCAATTGCGCCGGAAGAGGATGAAGCCGCACGGCCGCGCGGCGGTGAAGAAGGCGCGCTCGTCCTCGGTCAGCACAGGGCCCGCGCAGCCGAAGATGACCGGTTTAATGTGTTGGTGCATGGCCCCGGTCAGTCGCGCAGACCGGGTGCGGCGTCAATCACCTGTGGCGGCAGGAATGGGCGCCAGTGCGTCCGCCAAGGCGGTGATGGTCTGGCCGGCGCTGATTCGGTCGAGATCGGCCTCGAGGCCGTGCGCGCGCTCGGCGTCGTCGATGGTCAGGGCGAGCATCCGGGAGTCCACGCCGTAGCGATAGACGGGCGTGTCCGCGTCCACCGCCGCCTCGCCCGTCTGCGCCGCGATCCGCGCAATGAGCCAGTCGATGAGGGTCATGCGCGGCGCTTCTGGAACGCCACGCGCAGGAGCTGCAGCGTACCGATGTCGAACGCGCCGGCGGAGGTGCGGAAGTAGCGGCCGAGATCGTCCACCCGGCGCGCGCCGACGAGGGCGACGGCCTCATCGCGGCGTGCGCGCAGACGGTTGCGCCAGATCCGTGCGGTGCGGGAGTAGTGGCGGCGGTCGTTGCGGATAATGACGGGCTCGAACATCGCGTCGGCGGCCTCCAGAATTTCCGTCAGCGTCGGCAGGTCGGACTCCGGAAAAATGCATTCGCGCACGAAGGCGCCGTAGTCGGTGGCGTCGTAGGCGGCGCGATCGAAGTCGGAGGGGTAGGCGATGGTCTGCACCGTGAGGCGGCCGACAGTTGCGAGCATTGCCGCGCACTTTGCGAAGAAGCGGCGATAGGCGTCGACGCGCACCTTGCGTGTCAGACCTGCTGCGGCGAAATGCTCGAAGGCGCCGACGGAGGTGATCGCGTCGTAGGGTGCAACGGGGGCGTGATCGGCCCAGTCTTCAAGCCGCACTTCCAGACGTGCATGGCCCATGGACGCCACATGCGCCGCCTGTGCGGCGCTCAATGTCAGTCCGGTTGCGTGCGCGGCGTCGCGCGATCGGACGGCGCGCTCGATCAGCGCGCCCCAGCCGCAGCCGATATCGAGCAGACGCTTGCCGGCCGTGACGCCGGCGTGGTCGAGATGCCAGTCGATCTTGACCAGCTGCGCGGCGTCGAGATCGTCGTCGCCGTTGAACAGCGCGCAGCTGTAGGTGCGCGTGGGATCGAGGAAGAGCGCGAAGAAGGCGTCGCCGGCGTCGTAGTGCGCCTGGATCGCCTGTGGCGTCGCGCCGACGCGCAGCACGGCGCTCATGCGGCGGCCGCCAGGTGACGGGCCAGTTGCGAGACGGACGGATGATCGAAGATCGCCTCCGCATCGATCTCGCGGCCGAGGAAATCCTCCAGTTCGCCGGCGAGTTCGACGGCTTCCAGCGACGGCAGGCCGTAGGCGTCGAAGTCGCGATCGTCGTCGAGCGTGTTTTCCGCAACCGAGAGCGCGCTTGCGAGCGAGGCGCGGATGGCGGTGCGGATCTGCGCTTCAGAAAAGGCGGCGGGCATGGGCACTCCTTCAGGCGGCGGCGGAAACAGGACGGCGCCAGAGCGCGCGGATCGCCAGGGTGTTGGCGCGCCATGCATCGCGGGTGGCGGCGCGCGCGGTCTTGCCGCTGGTGGTGAGGCGCACGGCGCCGGGCGCACACAGTGCGATGACGTCGGGGGTCAGGTCGAAGGCGGCGGCGACGGCGTCAATCAGTTTCGCAATCACCGCATCGGGGGAAGCGGTTGCGTGTTCGACGATGATGAAGATGTCTTCGTCACCCGCACTGTCGGCCGTAGCGAAGGCTGCGCACGCGGCGCGCTGCCCAAGTGCGCGCACGACCACCGCTTCCACATCCGCAGCGTGCGTCTTGCGACCGCTGCGGATCAGCACGTCTTTTGCGCGCCCGCAGACATGCAGGCGACCATCGCGCAGGAAGCCGATGTCGCCGGTGCGCAGCCAGCCTCGCGCATCGCCCTCAAGCCGGCCGCCGAAGTGCGCGGCGCTGTCGTCCGGCGCATTCCAGTAGCCGGCGGCAAGGCTCGCCCCCGTCACCCAGATTGCACCGGCGAGGCCTTCGGCCACCGCCGCACCCGTCGCTTCATCGACGACTTTGATGTCCGCGCCGAGTCCGGGCGCACCACAATCGACCGGCGCATCCTCGTCTGCGTAAAGATCAACAGGCGGATCGTCCGCGCGCCGCGCACTGACGAACAGCACGGCCTCCGCGAGGCCGTAGCCCGGCGCGAACGCGTCCGCTCGAAAGCCGTTCTCCGCGAAGCGTTCCTCAAAGCGCCGCATGGTGCGGCGACGCACGGGCTCCGCGCCGTTCACCGCGACACGCCATGTGGAGAGATCGAGGTCGTCCGTGTCGGCGCGCGGGGCGCGATCGGTCGCGAGGTCGTAGGCGAAGTTCGGGCCGCCGCTGAACGTGGCGCGTCGCGACGACACCAGCTCCAGCCAGCGCGCGGGACGCTGCAGGAAGGCGGCCGGATGCATCAGCGTGGACGGCACACCGAACGCGAGCGGCGCAAGGATCGCGCCGACGAGGCCCATGTCATGGAAGGGCGGGAGCCAGAAGACGCCGTGGTCGTCGCCGGTGAGACCCCATGCATCGCCGATGGCTGCGATGTTGGCGCGCAGGGCGCCGTGCGTAATGACCGCGCCGCGCGGCGCTTCCGTCGAGCCGGAAGTGAACTGAAGGTAGGCGATGTCTTCGTCGTGTGGCGCGTCGACGAAGGCGTCGGCGACGGCCCCGGGCGTTTCGGCCGGGCTGTCGCCGCGTGTGAGCACGAGGGTTGCATCTGTCGCCGCCGCCAGCCGCTCCACCGCCGCGCGGGACGCCGCCGTCATCGGCGCCGGCGCGGGGACTGCGATGCGCCCCGATGCGAGACATGCGAGAAACGCCGCAACAAACGCCGGGCCCGGGGGATGCGCGACGACGACGCGATCCCCAGCCACCGTACGACCGGCGATCAACGCCGCTTCTGCGCGTACGACCGACAGTAGCCCATCGCGCGACCAAGTCTGGACGTTCTCTTCCTCGCCGCGCCAGCGCACGAACTCGAACGCCGGGGCCGCGCACGTCGCGCCCACAGTCATCGCAGTGATGACGCATGGTTCGCTTGAGGCGAAAAGTGTCGGCGAAATACAACCCATACGGGAATATACGTACCGTTCGCCGTAGGCGTGTCAACCGCCCCGATACACCTCCGCGTGCATTGACCCGCCGCTGCGGCAATCGCCACGGTGGCGCGAAACGGAGGCGCCGTATGACCGATCTCGATTTCACGGGAAAGACCGTCCTCGTCGTCGGCGGCTCAAGCGGCATCGGCAACGGCATTGCTCACGCCTTCCGCACGCGCGGCGCGTCGGTCCATGTCTGGGGCACGCGCGCGACGGCGGCGGACTACGCGAACGAAGAGGGTTCCGACCTTGCGGGCCTCGGGTATGCGCAGGTCGATGCGTCGGACTTCGATGCGGTGGCGGCGGTGAAGCCCGCGTTCGACACGTTGGATGTGCTCGTGCTCGCGCAAGGCACAGTGCTCTACAAGCGCGGCGAGTTCGTCATGGAAGGCTTCCAGAAGGTCATGGACGTAAACCTCGGCAGCCTCATGGCGTGCGCGACGAAATTTCATCCGATGCTGAAAGCGGCGCAGGGCTCGATCATCACCATCAGTTCGACAGCGGCGTTTCACGCCACGATCGGCAATCCCGCGTATAATGCTTCGAAGGCCGCTGCCGTCGCGCTGACGCGTACGCTCGCGGTGGCGTGGGCCGGCTACGGCATCCGCGTGAACGGCATCGCGCCGGGTCTCGTCGACACGAAACTCACGCGCGTGACGACGAAAAATCCCGAAAGGCTTGCGGCTTCGCTGCAAGGCATTCCCGCCAAGCGTCTAGGCACGCCCGAAGACATGGCCGGCGCCGCGCTCTTTCTTGCGTCGCCGCTGGCGGCGTACATCTACGGGCAGACCATACCGGTCGACGGCGGCCTCATTCTGACGTGAACTAGTCGAGAAGCGCCGCCGTGATGCGCCTCATGACGGCGGTCGCGGATTTCGCGCTGAGGCGTTGTTCCTGACGCAACCGTCGCCACGCCTCGAAGCTGAGCGACAATTCCACCGCCTCGAACAGCGTGCGATCCTCGCTCACGGTCTTCGGCACGATGAACAGCAGTACGCCGCGCAACATGCGTGTGATCTCCGCGTGATCGGCCTGCAGGAAGGGCGATTGGCCGCGTATCGCGTCGGACGCCGTCTTGATCGGCAGCATTTCCTCGAAAAGCCGCGCACGACGTTCGATGACCTGATCGAGGCGCGCGCGCCATGTGGCGCCGGAGATGGGCTCGTCGATGATCGGCGCCACGCGCGCGAGCATCACTGCATGCGCCTCGCGATAGACGCCTTCCATGTCGTTGAAGAGCCGGAACACCGTGCGCCGCCCCACGCCGGCCCGATCGGCGATGCGCTCCGCGCTTGGCGTCATTTCGCCTTCGAACACAAGATCGAGCATGGTCTCGGCGATGCGGCGACGGTTGGCGTCCGAGCGCAGGCGGCGTCCGTCCGGACGCGCCGCCGCCTGTTCGGGCGCGGGTTTGAGTTTCGCCTTGGTCATCGACAGTGTCCCTGCGCCGATCCGGGCGCGCGTCCTTCTTCCGGAGAGAGCGGACGATAGTCGTCCTGCGAGACGATCTCAAACCGGTCGGTCAGCATGAACACGGAGCGTATTGTCACGAGAAAGTGAGCGGCTTCATCCAAGTGCAAATCGGCCCTCCTCGTCCATCAACGCGATAAGCTGCTGACCCGTCACACAGGGGCCCTCCGGCCCCGCGATCGTGAACTCGTAGAGCAGGCCCCCGGCAGTGGCGCTGAGACGAGTGACGCGCACGAGCAGGCGCCCTTCGATGTCGTCGAGGCGTGGCGCCGTCCAGCGCACCCCCGTCAGCACCGCGAGATAGCCGATCGGCGGATTTGGCTTGGGATCGGTGATGAGGGCGGTATGCGTCGCGATGGCCTGGGCGGCGTACTCGACGCCGGCGCTTGCGGGCAGGACGCCGCCGACGCGAAGGGGATGGTCTGCGGCCCTGTGACCATCGGCCCAGGCCTCGAGCGAGGTCTCGTCCAGCGCGGTCACTTCGGCAAGCAGGTGCATGCCGCCACTGTGGGGGATCAGGCCTTGGATCTGCGCCTTGGAAAGCGGCATGGGCGGGAAGGGGCGCAGAACGGTGACCTTTTCAGTTGCCCGACGGGCCGGCGTCTATACTCCGGTCCAGCCCTAGGATCGAAGTACGAACATGCAAGCGGAATGGACCCTCGACGCTGCACACCCCGCGCTTGCAGGACATTTCCCCTCGCACCCGCTGGCGCCGGGCGTGGTGGTGCTGGACCGGGTGATCGCGGCGGTGGAAGGACACCTGCCGGACCAGTACTGTGTCGGGGTGCGGCGCATGAAGTTCCTGCGGCCGTTGCGGCCCGGCGAGACCTTTGCGCTCGAGATCGAACCGCCGCGCGCCGGAAACGTGCGCATCCGCGCCACGGTGGATGGCGAATTGCTCCTGGAGGGGCAACTTGTGCTGGCGGACCGCTTGACCGGCGCCGCCTGATGCCTGTTGAAGCGCGTCAGGATCAACTGGGGCGGCCAAGGGGATGAAGGGGGCGATGAAGAAGGTACTGATCGTCCACTATTCCCAGACCGGGCAGCTCAGCGACATCGTCGAGGCGATCGCTGCGCCGGTGCGCGCGAGCGCGGAAGTCTCGGTGGACTCTGTCGTTATCAGGCCGACGACAGCCTACCCGTTCCCATGGCCCTTCTGGCGCTTCTTCAACACCTTTCCCGAGACGGTCTATGAACAGACCGACCCCATCGAACCACCCGCCATTCCATCGGACGCCGAGTACGATCTGGTGATTCTCGCCTACCAGGTCTGGTTCCTGTCGCCCTCGCTGCCGACCGTGGCGTTCCTCGAAACCGACGCGGCCAAGCGCGTGCTCAAGGACAAGCCCGTCATCACCGTCATCGGTTGCCGCAACATGTGGCTGATGGCGCAGGAGGTGATGAAGGAAAAGCTGAAGGCCCTCGGTGCGCGCCTGATCGACAACGTCGTCCTCACCGACAGCGCCCACAGCGCGTTCACGTTCGTGTCGACGCCCGTGTGGATGCTCACCGGCAAGCGGGGGCCTTTCCTGAACGGGCTCATTCCCGCCGCCGGCATCCTGCCGCACGACATCGCCGCCTGCGCGCGCTTCGGCGAGGCCATCGCGGACCAGCTTCCGAACCGGCCCGCCGGCGCCGACAATCCCATGCTCGCGGGCCTCGGCGCGGTGAAGGTGAACAAGGATCTCATCGACAGCGAGAAGATCGCAAAGCGTAGCTTCAAGCTCTGGGGCGGTCTCCTCCGCGCGGTTGGCCCGCCCTCGTCGTTCTTCCGGCAGATCGTAATGGCGCTCTATGTGGTGTTCCTGATCGTGCTGATCCTGACCGTGGTGCCGCTAACGGCGATCCTCAAAAAGCTCCTGTCGCCGCTGACCCGTGCAACGGTCGCCCGCCAGCGCGCCTATTTCGCCGCGCCTTCGGGCGAATAGCCATCAAGGCAGCGTTGCGATGGACGCCCATGCCTTCCTGTGTTGAAACGAAAAGATGACGCCTCGGTCGGTCTATATCACGCAAAGCGCGGCTTTCCTGCCGAACGCGCCGGTCGCCAATGACGCCATGGAAGCCGTGCTCGGCCAGGCGGGCGGCAAGCCGTCGCGCGCGCGCCGCACCATCCTGCGGTCGAACGGCATCACCGCGCGGCACTACGCCGTCGACCCTGAAACCCGCCGGCCGACCCACACAAACGCGCAGATCACCGCCGAGGCGATCCGCAAGCTCGCGAGCGCCGACTTCGATCTCGCCAAGCTGAGCTGCCTCGTCACCGGCACCTCGATCGCCGATCAGCTCATGCCCAACCACGCCGTGATGGTGCAGGGGGAGCTTGGCCTGCCGGTGTGTGAAGCAGTGGCGACGAGCGGGGTATGCCTCGCGGGGCTCACGGCGCTCAAGTACGCCTACATGGGCGTCGCCAGCGGCATGCACGCAAACGCCGTGGCGACGGGATCGGAGGCGGCGTCCGCCGTGCTGAGCGCGCGCAATTTCGAGGCCGAGTCCGAGGCGAAGGTCGACGCGCTTGAGCATCATCCTGAACTCGCCTTCGAAAAGGACTTTCTGCGCTGGATGCTGTCTGACGGGGCGGGCGCCCTGTTGCTCGAAGCGCAACCGCGCGGGCACGGCCGCAGTTTGCGCATCGACTGGATAGAGACGTTTTCATACGCGGGCGAAATGGAGCCCTGTATGTATGCGGGGGCCGTGAAGAATGCCGACGGCACGCTCTCGGGTTGGACGCAGATGAGTTCGGCGGACCGTGAACTGGATTCAGTGATGTCGGTAAAGCAGGACGTGAAGCTGCTGAACGCGAACGTTATCCGTTACACCGTGGAAAAGCCGTTGCCGGGCCTTGTGGAGAAGTATCAGCTCCGTGTCGACGACATCGACTACTTTCTCCCGCACTATTCGTCGGCGTTCTTCCGCGACAAGGTGCGCGACGGCATGATCGCGGCGGGCTTCGATGTCCCGCAGGAACGCTGGTTCAGCAATCTGTCGACGAAGGGCAATACGGGCTCGGCGTCGATGTACATCATGCTCGACGAACTCATCCAGACGCGCGACCTGCAGCCCGGTCAGCGCGTACTTTGCTGGGTGCCGGAAAGTGGTCGTTTTTCCAGCGGGTTCATGCATCTCACGGTGGTGTAACGCCGATGAAGACAGACGACGTTCCCCAGGACGAGGCCCGCACCTACGGCGGCGCGAAGAAACTGATGTACGCGGTGCGCGAGGACGGCGAGTACACCGGCGTGAAGTCCGCAGGGTGGGAGGTTGAAACCTACGCCACCGTCAGCGCCGTGGAGGAACTCGACCGCCTGCGCGATGACGCCGTGGCACGCGCGAAAGCCGGAGCCACGTCGCCGCTCGAAGCGCACATGTATGTGCGGCGCATGGATCTGGCGACCTTGTCGGCGGTCACCGGTGTCTGGGAGTGGCGCGTGAAGCGGCACTTCCGGCCTTCGGTGTTCGCAAATCTCTCGCCTGCATTGCTCGCCCGCTACGCGCAGGCGCTCGATCTCGATGTAGCTACGCTCAAACGCGCTCCGGATTGATCATGGCCGACTCCGCCGCATCCCCGCGCTTCCAGCACCGCCAGTCCGCCCATTGCGAGAGCGGCGTCGTCGCGAACCTGTTAAGCCATAACGGCCTGAAGATCAGCGAGCCGATGGCGTTCGGGCTCTCGTCGTCGCTCGCGTTCGCCTACATCCCGATCGTTAAGATGGCGGGGCTGCCGCTGATCGCCTACCGCATGCCGCCGGGCAATGTGATCCGCGGCGTGGAGAAACGCCTGAACATGCGATGGGTGCGCCAGACATTCCGCGATCCCGCCGAGGGCGCGCGCGAACTCGATGCGCAGATCGACCAGGGTCGCGCCGTGGGCCTGCAGACCTGCGTCTACTGGCTGCCCTACATGCCCGAGGACATGCGCTTCCACTTCAACGCGCACAATCTCGTGGCTTACGCACGTGACGGCGCCGACTACCTCGTCAGTGATCCTATCTTCGAAGACTTCAATCGCTGTGATTCCGCGTCGATGCAGAAGGCGCGTTTCGCCAAAGGCGCGATGGCCTCGCACGGCCTGCTCTACTACCCGACGCAGGTGCCCTCCGAGATCGACTACGAGACCGCCATTCGCGGCGCCATCAGTCGCAATTACAAATACATGACCAAGGCGCCGCTGCCGGTGATCGGCGTAAACGGCATCCGCTATCTCGGTCGCACCATCGACAAGCTCGGCAAGGACCCCGCCAAGCGCGAGAAGTATCTTCCCGCCTTCCTCGGCCACATGGTGCGCATGCAGGAAGAGATCGGCACGGGCGGGGCGGGCTTCCGTTTCCTCTACGCCTCGTTCCTGCAGGAGTCCGCCAAGCTTCTGAACAATGCACTGCTTGCGGACGCGGCAAAGGACCTGACGGACGCGGGCGACGAATGGCGGCGTTTTGCGCTCCAATCGACGAAGATGTGCCGTGGCCGCGCGAAGATGGATACTGCGCCACTCGTAGCCATTCTCAACGACATCGCCGATCGCGAACTCGCGGTGTGGAAGAATCTGCGTGCGCTCGGCTAGGCTGGCTCGTCGTGCAGGTCGGACTTTTCCGTCTTCATACCGAGCCGGCCCTTCGCGGTGCGCTGAGACCCGCGCGCCACAGTCAGTGAACCCGCTTTCCCAAGACCGTGCGGCGGCATGTTCACGTAGAGGTTTTCATAGTCGCCGCGCCGCACGATGTAGGTCTCGTGCCATGTGCCGACATCGCCGCTGAGCGCGATGTCGCGATTCATCTTGCGCCAAGCGTCAACGTGCAGTTTGCCCTGGTTCGTGGCATATGCGTGCAGGTGGGCGAAGGAGCGCCAGTACTGCACTACCATCACATTCCTGAGCCCGAGATGGTTGCGATAGTGCAGGAGGCCGAGTGCGGGATCGCGCGCAAGCTCGCGGTTCATGCGCGGCATCAGGATGAAGACCGGAAGCCACTTCCAGACCTTCCAGAACTTGTTGATGCGCATGCCGGTGAGGAAGACGACGAACTCGCCCTCGATCTCCGCCTTCATGTAGTTCGTCAGCACGCCGCCCATCGTCGCCCTCCGACGCAATTCTGCTACGGCGGCGCGGTGCGGACAAGCATGACGCCGTAGCGTCCGTCGGGATCGGCGTTGACGTGGACCAGGGCGCCCGAACCTTTGTCGAGAAAGGCCGAAATGACGGCGCCGCTCTGGCTGTCGTAGTGCGCGCGGCCGGCGCGATAGTCGAAAGTCTCAGGCAAGCCTGCATCGTGCAGGAACGCGGCGCCGTCGCCGAACTGGCCCGTTGCGCCGGCCGTCGCAGACCCTGCGCGCGCGAGGCCCAGCGCCGCCGCGCGATCGCCGAACACAGCCGCCGCCGTGATCGCGCCGCGCGCGCCGTTGGGGTCGGCGCTCAGCAGCAACCAGTGGCTCGCCTCCGCGACGGGCGTATCGGGTGGAAGATGCAGGCGTCTGCGCTGCACGCTGAGCGGTGGCGTCACGATGTCCACCGATCCCACCAGCGCGTGCTTCACCGCGCCGCTGGCGAGATCGAACAGCGCGAGCTGCAGCGTCGTCTCGAAGCTGAAATAGCGGTTGCACAGAAACGTGCTGCGCCCGTGCAGGCCGAAATGCTTCGAGATGTAGAAGCACGCGGCGTTCGACACCGTGTTGATGAAGTGCAGGGGCTTGGGCGCCTCGCCGTCGCGGAAGAGCGCCTCCATCACCTCGACGGTGACTTCCATATCGCCGCGCCCGGAGGTGAAATAGACGGCTGTGTCCTCAGGCGCCTTGCGGCCGCCGAGGCATCGTCCCGCGCCGATCAGCGCGAGCTGGATGAACCGTCCCACGCGCCGCACAGGCTGGCCTGTCGCCTCTTTCACCAAGGGCTTGAGATCGACAAGCGCATCGTCGGTCTCGACGGCGGCGTAGTAGTCGCCGCAACCATGGATGAAGGCCTCACGCATTGGCGACCACCAGTGCGGAATTGTTGCCGCCGAAGCCGAAATAATTGAGCAGGAACGCACCGGGTTCGACGGGCGTGGGCGCTTGCGTCAGCGTCACGCCGAGTTCTTCGCTGGTTGCGCCGATGTTGGGCGTGCCAGGAATGAAGCCGCGCTCGACGGCACCGCACAACAGGATGAGTTCGTTCAGGCCGCAGGCACCGAAGGTATGGCCGATGAACGGCTTCAGCGCGCACACCGGCGGCGGCGCCGGGAAAACCCGCAGCAGCCCGGCCGCTTCCGCTTCATCGTTGAGAAGGCTCGCCGTGCCGTGCGTCTTGATCGCGCGCAGGGACGATGCATCCAGTTTCGCGGCGCGCAGGGCATCCGCAATCACCGACGCGATCGTGGAGCCGTCGGGATTGGCGGCCGATATCGCGTAGGGGTCGCATGCATTGGCGCCGCCTTGCAGACGAAAGCCCTTGCCGTCGCCCATGCCGACCACGAGCGCCGAACAGCCTTCGCCCAGAACCAGCCCGCGTCGTCCGGCGTCGAATGGCTTCATGCCGTCGCGCGCGAGCAGATCGAGGCTCTGGAAACCGAGCGCCGTGATCGCGTTGAACGCCTCGACGCCCAGAACAAGCGCGGTCTTCGCGTGGCCCGCGCGCACCATCGCATCGGCGTAGAGGAGCGCGTTGGCGCTCGCCGTGCAGGCGGTGTTGAACGTGAAGTCCGGCCCGCCGAGACGCAGCGCGCGGCGCAGTTCGTTGCCGAGATTGCCCATGCTCGAATTGGACGTCAGCGGATGCGCATCGAGCCCGGCGGCGAGTTCGCGGCGATAGACCGCCTCGGTGATCGAGATGTCGAGCGACGACGTCCCGACGAAGAGCGTCGTCTCGCGTCGCTGCGCCTCCGTCAGTCCTGCCGCCGCGATGGCGTCCTCAGCCACCTCCACCGCCACGCGCATCAGGCGCGTTTCGAAATCCGTGAGCGGCGCATCGCAGAGCGGCATGCTCGGCACGTGCTCCACACCCGCGCCGAGCGGCACCGGCGTCAGCACCGGCGGCGGGGGCGCGCGTTCCAGCGCGTCGAGATTGGCGGCGACGCCGCGCCCGAGATGGGTGTGCAGTCCCGCGCCCAGAAATCTGACGCCGCTCATTGCGGCGCGTTCTGTCCCGCAATGATGAAGTCCGCAAGGCTCGCCACGCTCGCGAGCGCCTTGCGCGCATCCGGGCCGCCCTCGATGCGCACGCCGTAGTGCTGCTTCACCGCCATCGAAATCTGCAACGCGTCGAGGGAATCGAGATCGTGCTCGCCGCCGATAAGGCGCGCCTCGTCTTTGATCTCTTCGGGCGCGATATCCTTGTCGCACTCGGCGACGATCATCGCCTTGAGGTCGGCCATCAGCGCGGTGCGGTCCTCGATCGCCATCACTTCCTCTAGTCACGCGTCCGGTAGATCAGCCACGCCACGACCAGCGCCACGGCCCCGAAGCCCCCGAGCTTCATCAGCTCCGGCGCGATGGCGGCGGTATCGCCGTCCCGGAGCAGGAGATCAAGGAAGCCGTCCAGTCCCCAGGCCATGGGCGACCACGCTGCCACATCCTGCATCGCCGCGGGCATCACGAACTTGGGAACCATGATCCCGCCGACGGCGGCGAGCACGATGTTGCCGAGACCGCTGAGCATGGTCGCCTGTTCGGTGGTCCGCGCGGCGACGGCGATGAGCAGCGCAAGGCCGAGCGCCGCGAGCGACACCGCCGCCGACAGCAGTATCAGCGCAACCGGAGAGCCCCGGATCTGTAGCGCTTCCCCGCCGAGCAGCGGCACGAGGAACACGCCCACCGCCAGCATCAGCGCCACCTGCAGCTGGTTGATCGCGAAGTAGGGGATGAGCTTGCCGAAGAATTGCGTGACCGCGCTCACGTTCGTGGTGCGCAGGCGCCGGTGCGCGCCGAGTTCGCGCTCGCGCACGAAGGTGTTGGAAAAGGGGATCGCCACGAAGAAGATGGCGAAGACGAGCCAGGCCGGCACGTTCTGCTGTACCGCGCTCGGCGCGGCTTCGCGCGCGAAGGCGTAGGTCGTGACGATCTGCGCCTTGCCGGCGGACTGGTCGCCGCCGCCTGCGCCGACGCGCTGCAGGAGGAGATCGAGGCGCTGACGCCCGACCGCCTCGCGCAGCACGCCGAGGAAGATGGCTTCGGTCTGCTTGCTCGCATCGGGCGCGACGATCACGGTGAGCAGCGGTGGTGCGCCCGGTTGCGGCGGCGTCAGAACGGTCGCGCCGTAGGTCTTGCTGACATCGACGGCGAACGAGAATTCGCCCGCGCGCAGGCGCTGCCGGAGGCGTTCCTCGCTCGGAAGCGGCGTCGTCTGCGAGATGCGGAACGCGCCGTTGTCGGCGAGACGTTGCGTCAGCGCCTTGGCCGCATCGCTGCCGTCGCGGTCGATGACGAGCACGTCGATCGCGCGTCCGCCGCGCGCGGCGTAAACGTCCTGCAGCGCCAGCGACATCACGAGGATGAACACCAGCGGCAGGATGAACAGAAGCGCGAGGCCGTGGACGTCGCGGCCCAGCAGTCGCAGTTCCTTGACGATGCAGGCGATCAGCGCGGTCATGGCCCGCCGTCCTGTTCGAGGAGGCCCAGATAGATCGTCTCCAGCTTGCTCGCGCCGTAGTCGAGCCGCGCCACATGCCCGCCCGCCGCGCGGATGCGCGCGAGCCAGCCTTCGAGCGCCGCTTCACCATCCAAGGTCACGTCGAATCGAGCGGCGTCGATCCATTGCGCCGGCACAAGGCTCTGGCGCGCCGCCTCATCAAGCGGCGCCGCAAGCGTCACGCGCAATCGCCGCTCGGCGCCGCGACGTACAAGCGCTTCCGTGCGCTCCAGCGCGATCAGCGATCCCTTGTCGATAACGGCGACAGAATCGCAGAGCGCCTCGACCTCTTCCATGTAGTGGGAGATGTAGATGATCGTGAATCCGGACCGCTTCAGCGCCGCGATCGCGTCCACGATCAGCGCGCGCGACCGCGCATCGATGCCCACCGTCGGTTCGTCGAGATAGAGAATGCGCGGCGCGCCTACGAGCGCGATGGCGAGGTTGAGCCGCCGCTTCAGGCCGCCGGAATATGTCTCCGCGCGACGGTCGAGCACGTCGTCGAGCTGGCAGGCCGCGCTCGCCTCCGCGATCCGCGTCTTCCGCAGCGCGCCTTCGACGTTTTGCACGCCCGCGAAGAACTCAAGATTTTCGCGTCCCGTCAGCGCCGGATAGAAGGCAAGCTCCTGCGGCGCGATCGCGCTCGCGGCGCGCACGGCGGGGAGGTCAGTGCGCACGCTTGCGCCCATGATCTCGATCTCGCCGTCCTGCAGTTTGATCGCGCCGGTGAGCAGGCCCAGCAGCGTGCTCTTGCCTGCGCCATTGGGACCGAGGAGGCCAAAGCAGGAGCCTGCCTCGATCGAGAGGCTCACCCCCGCCAGCGCGTCGCGATCAGCGCCGCGATAGCGGTGGCGCACGTTCGAGACTGTCACGATGGGTCCGTCCGTCGTCATGTCCTGCCAGAGTCCTCGAGGTCGCGCCCTGTAGAGCCTGAGCCGGGGGCTTGCGTCCAGATGTCGGCGACCGGTCGCGCGGAGCGTCCTTGGTTCGGACCGTCTGTTTGACTCCCTCGCTGCCGCCGCTCTAACCCTCGCCGCTGATTTTCACCCCACCACAGCCAACCAAGAGACGCCCCGATGAAACGTTTTGTGATTGCCGCCACGCTCTTCGGCGCCCTGGCGAGCACCCTGACCGCCTGCGCCCCACCCGCGCCAGCCCCCAAGACCGAAGCGCCTGCGCCCAAGGTCGAGCCCGCGCCGTCCATCGAAGGCATTCCGGCCGGGACGTACAAGCTCGACAAATATCACGCGAGCCTCGATTTCCGGGTCAGTCACCTCGGCTTCTCGAACTACACGGCGCGCTTCACGCGTTTCGATGCGACGCTGGAACTCGATCCCGCCAATCCGGCGACAGCGTCCATTACCGCAACGGTCGATCCGAACTCGCTTGCGGTGCCCACGCCGCCGGCGGGCTTCCTCGCCGAGCTCAAGGGACCGCAATTCCTCGACACCGCCAAGTTCAAGGAGATTACTTTCAAGTCCACAAGGGTGGAGCCGCTCGCGGGCGGCCGGGCGCGTATCACCGGCGATTTCACGCTGCACGGCGTGACGCAGCCGCTCGTCCTCGAAGCACGCTTCAATGGCGGCTACCCAGGCTACGCGCCGATGGACCCGAATGCTCGAATCGGATTCTCGGCGACCGGCGTCATCAAGCGCTCCGCGCATGGCATGGGCTACGGGGTGCCTGCGCCCGGCACGCGCATGGGCGTCGGCGACGACGTGAACGTGACTATCGAGGCGGAATTCACCGGCCCGCCGTTGCCGGTAACCGACCCCGCAAAGTAATGACCTGAAGCGGAAGCGCGGCGTCAGAGGACGTCGCGCTTCTTCTTTCTCGATCTGTCCCAGACCACGCCGGGAAAGCCCTTCAAAGGCACGAGGCGTTCGCCAAGATAGGTCCACGGCGCCATCTGGTCGATGGCGATGTGGTAGCGCGGTTCGCGGCCCGTGCCGTCGTCGAACAGTGCGCGGGGCAGGTTGATCATGGCGGGTGCGTGCGCGCGCTCGTACATGAGAGGTGCCCCGCACTTCGCGCAGAAGCTGCGTTTCGCACCGGTCTTTGCGTCGTCGTGCGTACTGATGTGCCTGTCGCCTTCGACCACGCGACAACGACTGCGATAGGCGCCGACATAGGTCGCGTAGGCCGCGCCGTGGGCACGCCTGCTGGCGGGTGAATGGTCGTGCCAGGCCCAGCGCGCCGGGACGCCGATCTCGATGACGACGGTCCCGCAGAGGCAGCGCCCAGTGATCGTCATCGCCGGCTTCGCCATGCCGCTACACCGGCACGGTGACGTGCTTGCCGCCGAACACCGCCTGCCAGTTTTCGATCTCCGAGACGACGATGTCGTCGGCGGCGTGCGCGAGATCGGCGACCAGGCTGTAGTCCGCGCCGTCGTCGCCCGCCGCCAGAAGCAGCGTGATGCGCGCATGCACGGCGTTGAGCTTCTCCGCCGTGACCTCCGATATCGCGGCAAAGCGCTCGAAGTCGCCGAAATAGCGGATGCCCGCGATGGACGCGCCGAACGTCGGCAGCAGCACGCCCAGGAAGGTGAACATCTTGGTCGTCGGATAGACGAGTTCATGGACATCGTCGGCCAGCAAAGCGAACGCCGTGAGGCCGAGAAACAGCGCCACGGAGATGACGGCGAGGATGAAGAGCGCTTCCGACAGCCTGTCGAGATTGTGGTGCACGGTCGTGAGGCGCTGCGCTTTGGCGTGATGGTAGTCGCGCTGTCGCACGACATGGTCGTCGAGCAGCGTCTGCAGCGCCGCGCGCAGATAGGGGCGCGTCACCACGATCGCGGGCAGTCCCACTTCGCGCAGGCCCTGACGCGCATACCATTCCGGCCATGACGTCTCGGTGCCGCGCGGCCACCGCCCCGGCGCGCGCGCGACGCCAAGCGTCAACAGCAGCGGCGCATGTCGGAAATACTCCGCCACCCGGCGTGTCTCGAACCAGCGGCCATGCCACCGTCGTCGCTGACCCAGGGTCGTGATCGTGATGATGGCGGCGAGCATCAGGAATTCGATGGCGGCGAAATATCCCTTTTCGTCAGCGGTCGCGAAGGGGAGGTAGGCGATGCCGATGACGATGGCGAGCGCCGACAGCACGAAGTTCGCCACCATGCCGCCGCGATAGACGTCCGACAGATGTGAGGAAACGCCATCAGCCCACGCATAGCGGCGCAGCACGTTTTGCTCGATGCGCTCGGCAAAAGTCGGGTCCGCTCCGGGCAGGGCGCCCGCCGCCGCAAGAACCACCGCGCCGCTTCCGGCGGCGATAGCGTCGGGCGTTTCGTATCTCGCGGTGAGCGAGCGAAGCGGCGAACGCTTCTTGTCGCCGCCGAAGAGCGCTTCGATGCGGCGATAGGCGTGCCAGAGCCCATTGCTGCGCGCATGCCAGCGTTCCTGCGCTATGGTGGCAACGCCCTGCGACGCCGGCTGACCGCCGCGCGCCTTGCCATGACTTTTCCTGTGCGCGTCGCTGCCTGCTTCAGGCGCCAGCACCGCGCAGATGATCGCCTTCAGCGCCGCAACACGTTCATCCACCGATGGCGGCGTACCTGCGAGTGAAGTCAGTGACTCCGGCGTGCGCAAGATGCGCCACGCTTCCGGCGTATCCGCATCGACCCAAAGCACCGGCGCGCCAAGTTCGAGTGCGGCGGCCACAGTATGTCCTGTGCCGCCGACGAAGAAGTGACTGACCCCGTCCCACACCGCCACGATCAGATCGGACTGCTCGATCATGACCCGCGCGGCGAGCGCGACGCGCTTGGAGGAGAGGGCTGCAAAGCCCTGAGCCTTGGCGAGATCCTCGGGCGCCGACTGCGTTGCGAGGAAATGGCGCGTCACCGCGTCATCGTGATCAGCGAGTTCAAAAAGACGCGCCGATGCATAGAGCGCGCGCACATTGTCAGCCCGCGCTTGCACGGCTCCATCCTCTGCATCGCCGCCGTCGAGCAGCGCGCGCGCATCGTCGGCATTGGCGGGCAGGGCGTTTATGGCGGCGTTGAGCGCGCGTCCGAACGGCAGCGGAGCCACAAGCTCCCAGCCCCGCGCCAGCGCGCTGCGCGCCGCGATTTGGTCTGCGCCGTCGGCGAGCATGGAATGCAGGCGCGTTGGGGCGATGGAGCCTTCGCCGAAGGGCGCGGGCGCTGCGGCGACAGCGGCGTCGATCGCATCAAAAATTTGCGCCAGCACGGCTTCGATACGCGCCGCGTTTGCGACAAACGCCGTGTGCCCCGCGCGGTGGCCCGTCACCCCGAGTGACAGGCGCACGCGCGGGGGCGGCGGCGCGGAAACGGTCTCAGGTTCGCTCATGGAAGCGGGCGCGCTTTCGGTCTGGAGAGGAGGGGGAATGCCCGTCCCCGCGCGCCGGCGCAACAGGATTGCGCGCAGGGATTCGCCACGCCGCATCAGGTCGTATCCCTCATTGATCTGATCGAGCGAGAGGCGGTGACTCCGCCAACGTCCCCGGCGTTGACGAACTCGGTGGCGCCGCAGCGCTGCGCGGCATTTGCCTTGGTCGCGTTGACGTCGACGCCGATACTGCGTTTGGCGCCCGCCGGGCGTGCGCCCTGCAGGACGTTCAGTCCGATGCCGCCCAGCCCGATCACAATAACTGCGGAGCCACGGCTCACCTTCGCGGTGTCGAGTACAGAGCCGATACCTGTGGCGACGCCGCAGCAGATCAGACACAGCACGTCAAGAGGCGCATCGCGGCGCACCTTGGCGAAGTGGGTCTCCTTGATGACGTTGAATTCCGCGAACGTGCCGAGGGACGCGAAACGCGCCAGCGGCGCGCCCTTGAACGAAAATGGCGTCTCGGTGGACATCATGTCGGGATAGGGGTCATCGCAATAGTTGGTCTTCGGTATTCTGCAGCCGCTAGAGTGGCCGCACTCGGGCATGGAGAAGGGGATCACGTGATCGCCCGGCGCGAGACCGGTAACCCCCGGCCCGCACTCAACAACCGTCCCCGATCCCTCGTGTCCCAGGATGAGCGGAAGTGGATCGTCTCGGCGATCGTGGGGCGTTGGCGATCGGCCTTGAAGTAGGCGCTGGCGGCGTCGAAGAACTTGCCCATGACGGGATCTTCGGGATCGTGGCAAGAGACTTCAGCGCGGACATGCACGTCGATGGCGCTGATTTGTGCGAGGTCGATCATTGCCGCTGCTCCGGGTGTGCGTCCACTCATCCACCTGGATGCGGGAACGGGTTCGCTGATCTAAAACGCGATGACCACCATGTTCAACTCGGTGTGCGCCTCTCGCGCCTGTTCGCGCGCATTGCCCTCCCGCCGCGCAATTTGTCTCTCCGCGCTCAGCTGCGCCTTGCGTGGCATGAGCGCGAGGAAATAGGAAGCAACACGTACAATCTCCGGATCCAGCCACTGGACGCACCAGACGACAATGCCGATACTGATTGATCCCGTCGCCACCCACGCCCGCACGAAGCCTGCGGCGCTGGCGGTGGGTGATCTGGAAAATGGCCGACGCTGGTCCTACCGGGAACTTGATATCGCGATCGACCATGCTGCGGCTTGGCTTGTCGAGCGGCTCGGACCCGCGACGGGACGGCGCGTGGCGACGTTGTGTCAAAATTCACCTGAGATGCTCATCCTGCAGCTTGCCTGCACGCGCGCGGGAGCCATCTTTGCACCGCTGAACTGGCGCCTCGCCGAGCCCGAACTGCGGGGGCTGTGTGCGGACTGCGAACCTTCGCTGCTGTTTTGCGATGGCCGCTTTGCCGACGTGGCTCGCGCCGTCTCCGATGCATTGTGCACGGTGTTTGATCTCGACGCGGCTCCGGGGCGCCTGGTCAGCATCGTCGGCGAAAGTGCGAGCGGTCCGCCGCACGGCGCGCGCCGGCCGTTCGATTCGTGTGCGACGCTGCTCTACACATCCGGCACAAGCGGACGACCGAAGGGCGTCATCGTTACAGAGGAAATGGCGTTCTGGGGCTGCACAAACTTCATTCTCGGCAACGATGTGTCGTTCCGCAGCGTCTTCCTGTGCGACATGCCGATGTTCCACACAGCCGGCCTGTATGCGGCCGTACGCACGCCGCTGATCGCAGGCGGGACGGTGCTGATCTCTTCCGGGTTCGACGCCATTCGAACACGCCAGCGTCTCGCCGATCCCGCACTTGGCGTGACCCACTATTTTTCGGTGCCGCAGATGGCGCAGATGATGTGGCAGGCCCCCGGATTCGATCCCGTCATGTTGCGCGGTCTGACGGTCTACGCCATGGGCGGTGCGCCAAATCCCGCAGCGCAGATCGAACGTTTCGTGCGCGCCGGCATCCGCATGTCCGACGGGTTCGGCATGTCAGAGACAGGCTCGAATTTCGGCATGCCGGTTGCCGACTTCGATGTCATCCTCGCCAAAGCCGGATCGTGCGGACTGCCGTATCTTGCCGTTCAGGCGCGCATTGTCGACGAGGCGGGAAGCGATTTGCCGCCGGGTGAGGCGGGCGAACTCTGGCTGCGGGGACCAAGCATCACGTCCGGGTACTGGAACAGGCCCGAGAAGACGGCCAAGGCGTTTAAGGACGGTTGGTTTCGTACGGGCGACGCCGCCTATCGTGACGTGGACGGATTTTATTTCCTGATCGACCGCAAGAAGGACATGTACATATCCGGCGGAGAGAACGTTTATCCTGCGGAGGTGGAGGCGGTCGTTCTGGAGCTCGACAGCGTTGCGGAAGTGGCGGTGATCGGCGTGCCTGACGCGCGCTGGGGTGAAGTGGGTCGTGCCTATGTCCTGGCGCGGGCCGGTATTGCGCTGGAGTCCGATACCGTGATCGCGCACTGCCGTGCACGGCTCGCGAAATACAAGATTCCGGCCTCGGTCGTAATCACCGACGACATTCCGCGCACCGCCTCCGGCAAGGTGCAAAAGCACCTTCTCAAGGCGCGCGCGCTGGATGAGTTGGAGAAGCGCTGACGCGGCGCACGAACGGTGGCTCGCAAAGGCTGACCGCGCCCTTCACATGTCCAGGCCGGCCCTCAGGCGAAGAATGAGCGGGTGATCGCCGGCCAGCGCGCGCCCATCGCAGCGAGCGACGGTGCGGATACCCTGGAGCGCGTTCGTGATCGCGACGGCTTCAGCACGCGCGAGATCGGCTGTTGTGAGCGGTCGGACAACCAGACCGGACGCCATCAACGCAGCGCGCACCGTGCCGGGCAAGGCGCCGTCCTCCACGCGCGGCGTCACCGCCAGGTCGTCCAGCACGCAGATCAGGTTGGTGCGTGCGCCGCATGCTAGGTTGCCTGCAGAGTTGAGCAGGAGGGCTTCCTCTGCGCCGGCGCCCAACGCCTCGTGCAGCGCCATGACGTTGTCGATGCACGAGAGGGTCTTGTGTCGGGCAGAGGGGGCGGTTTCATTGCGCCGGATCCGTGAAGTGGCGAGCGTTGCCGGCGTCTCAAGACGCGCCGAGGGTGCAACCGACACGATGAGCATCGGCGCTGCCTGATCCGGTCGCGCCAGACCACGGGCTGCAGCACCCGCTGACCAGGTGATGCGTACCGCTGCGCGCGCGTTGGCGATCGCGTTCTTGCGCAGTGTCGTGACCGCGAGCTCGGCGAGAGCGTCCGCAACTGGCGGCGGTGGGAGATCAAGACTCCTGGCGCTCGCGTGCAGGCGCGCCGCATGGAGGTCAAATCGCAAGAGACGATCGCCATTCCAGAGCACCGTCTCGAAGATGCCGTCGCCCAGCGTAAGTCCGCGATCAATCGCAGGCGCAGCTGGCTTCCGTTCGTCAATCCATTGCCCGTCGCACCAGATGATCATCGATCGTCACCCTCGATAGCGCGGATCAGGTTGAGCGCCTTCGCCTCGGTTTCGTCTACCTCAGCGTCCGGATCGGAATCGATGGTAATGCCGCCGCCGACGCGGAATTCGACATCCCATCCCGCGCCACGCTCAAAACAGGTGGCCGTCCGGATCAGCACGTTTGCATCCATGGCGCCATCAGCGCCAAACCATGCAATCGAGCCATAGTTGGCCTCGCGCGGGCCGCCTTCCAGCGCGTCGATCCACTGCATCGCCTTGAGCTTGGGCGCGCCCGTTATGGAACCTGCGGGAAACGCGGCGCGCAACAATTCGCAAGCACCCGCATCCGGTTTGAGCAAGCTCTCCACACAGGAGACCAGATGGTGGACGTTCGAATATGACTCAACGGAGAAGAGCGTCGGCGCCCGCACGGTTCCGGCTTGCGAAATGCGCGACAGGTCGTTGCGCATCAGATCGACGATCATGAGATTTTCGGCGCGTTCCTTCTCGCTTCCCACGAGGTCGGCGATCAGCCTCGCGTCTGCGGCAGCGTCATGTCCCCGAGGACGGGTTCCCTTGATCGGAGCGGTCGTCGCGCGCAGCGCCTGCCCCTCAAGTCGCAGGGATACAAATCGTTCGGGGGAGTTTGATACGATGGCGGCCCCGGGCAGACGCATGTAGGCGCAGAAGGGCGCCGGGCTGAGCGCGCAGAGGCGGGCGAACAGGTCATAGGGATGATCTCCCGCGCCCAGTTCGCCAGCGTAGAGGCGCGAGATGTTGGCCTGGTAAAAGTCACCGGCGGCGATGCGCTCCAGCAGCACGCGCACGCGCGATGCGTGGCTGCTGCGGGTATCGATCGGGGAAACGCGTCCTGATCCCGTCGCGCAGGTCCAATCAGGCGCCTCGGCCGCCACGGCGATTGCGTTGAGTACGTCCGGGTCCGGCGGGGCGTCGCGAGACAGGGAAAAGGCGCGTCTGGTTGTATTGTCGAATGCGATGACATGGTCGTAGAGGCCGATCGCGGCCTCCGGCAGGCGACCGCCGCCACGCTGCGGCATGGCGGGATCCAGGCGGGCGCCGAATTCGTAGCCGAGGAATCCCGCCGCGCCGCCGGAAAAAGGGGAACCGATCCCGTCGACGCTGGACCGTCCCCGCCATGCCCGCAGACGCTCAAGCACGGCCTCTCCCGGCCCTCGCGAAACAAGGTGCTCCACGGCGCGCGGCAGCAGGTAGCTCCAGCGCGCCGACGGTTGATCGCCGCAACCGTGCAACAAAATGCACATCGGGTCGTCGCGAAACGCGTACAGCGCCCTGACGGGGTCGCAGTAGGGCAAGGAGGTGACGCGCATGATGTCTGGGGCAGTTACGCGCCTTCTGTGTCCCACAGGGCGCGAAGTCCCTTCAGAAACCCCTTCCTGCAGTCCGCTGGGATGCGCGCGATGAGTGCGAGTTCATAGGCTTCCATTTCTGTGCGCACGGCGCGCGCCATTCGCATGCCTTCGCGGGTCAACGTCAACGCCTGCGTGCGCCCGTTGACCGGTTCACGGCGCAGCAGGTCGCGCTCTTCTATTCGCGAGATGAGGGGCGCCATGTTGGCGCTCGCGACGTCGAGGAGGCGTCCGACCTCGCTCTGGCTGATCCGCGGATTGGCGTCGATGACCACCAGGATCGAAGCTTCGCTGGGACGCAACTTCAATGGCGCCAGCCGCTCGGCCAGCCCGGCCATTGCCGCAGCGGAGGCCCGGCGGAGCGCATAGCCGGGAAAGTCTTTCATCGGGTCGGTGGTCATCGGCGTTGGCCGTTATAGCGCGTCTATCGCGGCCCTCGACCCATCGTCGTTGCCAAACCGGCTCTAATTACTATAGAGTATAGCAATAGACAACCGTTTGGCGCGGAGGAGGTGCATGCAGTTCGAGAGGGTCAATCCCATCACGCGTCAGGTCGCCAGCACCTGAGGTGCACGTGATCAAGCTGCAACTCGATTTACCAGCGGTAGTGAGGTAAACTTGCCGGATGATCGGCTCGGAGGCTTCAACATGCGCGCTCGCCTCTTCGCTCTGACGATCGCCGCCTTCGCCTCGGTCGGGTTTGCCGAAGCGGCCTCAGCTCAGATGCACAGCCGGTTCGCTGCGCCCGCGCCGGCGGCGAAGATGCGAACCCTCGCTCAGGAAGAGGCCCGAGCGCTTTCTGAGACGCGAGCCGTCGTGGCGGAGATGCGCCGGCTGGCGCTGACCTCCGAGGAACGGGCGCTAGCGGAGGCGGACGGGCAGAACGTCGAGCGTTTGGCCGGGCTGATCGCTGAACGCGGGCGGCTGAGAAACGAAATGGCGGCGGCGCGGGCGGCGGGAACTGCGGGTCAGGACCAGATCTTGGCCGCGACACGAAAGATGCAGGAGACGCAGATGAGCTTCAACCTGCAGTATCTGCAGTTGCAGAGTCAGATGCAGCACGAGAATCGCAGCTACACGGCGATCTCGAACATCATGAAGACCAAGCACGACACCGTGAAGAACTCGATCTCAAACGTGCGCTGACGGGTGCGAGAGGGAGCCCGCAGCGTCGAAGGGCTAAGCCTCGGCGGCGGAAGAAGTCGATACATGTGGCTTAGGGCCAGTGAGCCTCGTGCGCCTCGGCCTCCAGACCGGTCCCGTTGGTGACCCAGGCCGGCTCGAGCGCCCGGCCGCCCATGTCGCGGATCATTCCGATCAGCCGAAGGAGATGGCATTCGCGCCTCCCGCTGCGCCGCTACGAGGCGCAGCGATATGACGCTTTTCGGCGAGAACCGGCCTTAGCGGCTGCAGCATGGCCAGCGGCTGAATTGCAGCGCGCGAGCCGCTCGTAAATAAGCGGATCGCCGTTCGTCGTCAGCTTCCGCGGCCGGCCGTTGGTGGTGACCGTCGCGCGCGCTGCGCGCGGCGCCGCCGCGCCGGCGATCATGATCCGCCTCGAAGCCTAGGGTCGCCCGCCGTTTTGCCCGCGCGGCATGGAGTCGTCGCATACGAAATCGTCGGGGCAAGGCCGTCCGGCAGCGATGTCTGATGAGTTATCGGTAGCGGGATGGGACAATCCAACTGCGACGGAGGAGACATCCTCCTGTAGTTACGACCGGCGGCCCCAGCAGGGTGAGCTAGGGTCCAGACAGTATGATTGGGGTGTCCGTGCGGCTCTTGTGTCACGAGTTAAATGGGGCGCAACGATCTAAGAACTGCAATCTCGTCGTAGGTAGAATCGTGTGTGCGCCGCGACCCGCGATGGCTTGGGCGAGACAGTGGCTTGAGGAGTCTTACCGGGTTTTGTCTGATACCGGGAACTTCGTAGTCTTTGGCGGTCTACAGTATCAGGGGGAGGCGGGCAGTGGGGATTTGCTCTCGATCATCCATGACGTTCGCCAGTCTCGGCTTTTCAACATGGTCAATTTGATTATTTGGAACTACGCGAACGGCATGAGTTCACACCGGTTCTTTGCAAATAGGCACGAGGAAATTGTCTGGTTCACTAAGACGAAGAAGTATTTCTTTGATCTCGACGCTGTGCGAGAGCCCTTCGATGAGGAAACGAAGCGCGCATACATGAAGGACAAACGCCTTAAGCCGGAAAGTGTGGAGAAGGGGCGCAATCCCACCAATGTGTGGCGCATTCCACGACTTAACGGAAATTCCCTGGAGCGAGTGGGGCATCCTGTTGTTGCCATCCTTCTTCCTTGGGTCTTTGCGGTTGGTGACCTCGATCGTGCGTGTACGCGGGTCGAGCGTCAGAGGTCATCCTCGGGGCGGGGTTGCCGGCGAGTGCGGTGCGCCACCGGTCCTTCTGGGCCAACGACAACGAAGGCCACCACCCCCACGCCCGCGCCTGGGCCGACGCCGGCTACCGCGTCGCCTGGATCGACCGCGAGGACCGCGTCGTCCGCTTCGAACGGACCCGCTAGGGCAGGCCCCGGAAACTATTCCTATTGACGACCGCCAGTGCTATGCTGGCGCCCAATCAAGCCGCCTGCCGCCCAAACCCGCTGCGAAATCTGGAAAAGTGCGCAACGATGGAAACATTGTTGATGCATCCCGCACCCCCCGACTCCAGACTCCGTCCCGGAGGACGATGAGATGCCGCTACCGCTCGCCGAACTGCACCTGCATCTCGAAGGCTCGCTGGAGCCCGAAATGCTGTTCGCGCTGGCGCAGCGCAACAAGGTCGCGATCCCGTTCGACAGCGTCGAGGCCGTGCGCGCCGCCTACAGCTTCTCCAACCTCCAGGACTTCCTCGACATCTACTACCAGGGCGCCAATGTCCTCCTCGCCGAGGAAGACTTCCACGATCTCACCGCCGCCTACATGGACCGCGCGAGCGCCGACGGCGTCACCCACGTCGAAGTGTTCTTCGATCCCCAGACCCACACCGACCGCGGCGTTTCCTTCGACACCGTGATCAAGGGCGTGCTCGGTGGTCTTGAAACGGGCAAGGCGAGGCACGGCATTTCGAGCGGCCTCATCCTCTGCCTCCTGCGCCACCTCGACGAGGACGCGGGCCTCAAGACGCTGAAGCAGGCCGAGCCGTGGTTCGATCGCCTGATGGGCGTCGGTCTCGACTCCAGCGAAGTCGGCCACCCGCCGTCGAAATTCGCCCGCGCCTTCGCGCTCGCCGGCGAAGCGGGCCTCAAACGCGTCGCCCATGCGGGTGAGGAGGGGCCGCCGGAATACGTCTGGGAGGCGCTCGACGTGCTGAAGGTCGATCGCATCGATCACGGCAACCGCGCGCTGGAAGACCCGCGCCTCGTGGATCGCCTGCGGGAAGAGCAGATGACGCTGACCGTCTGCCCGCTCTCCAATCTCTCGCTGTGCGTGGTGAAAACGCTCGACAATCACCCCCTGCAGCAGATGCTGAAGCTCGGCCTGCGCGCCACCATCAACTCCGACGACCCCGCCTATTTCGGCGGCTATGTGGGCGCCAATATCGCCGCCCTGTCGCTCACCGAGGACGAGAAAAAGACCCTCGCCCGCAACTCCTTCCTCGGCTCCTTCCTGCCGGAATCGGAAAAGCAAAAGCGCCTCGCCGCGCTCGACGGATGAAAGGAAAACCCAGGCGCAAACTCATGCTCGGTCTCGCGGCGGCGCTCCTGCTCGGCGGCTGCGCGTCCACGCTCGATTCCATCTGGGAAGACGAGGCCCGCCGCAATTGCCAGGGCGAGCAGGGCCCCTCCCGCCAGAGCGACTGCAACGACCGCGTCGACGACCAGATGCGCCGAAATCGCGACTGACGGTCCAAAGTCCGCCTGAATCAGTGTCTTGATGGCCCCGTGGGATCGATCCAGCGGAGTACGGACATGCGGAAGATGATGATGGCGGCGGCGCTCGCCATGGCGACCATGGGCGGCGCAGCAGCGCTCAACGCGACACAGGCCGAGGCGCAGGTCGGGACCGGCCTCGCGGGCGACTGGCAGGGCGGCTACATCTCGTCGGACGGCGCCGACGTGAACACCTTCAACGTGAAGCTCGCCCAGGCGGGCGGCGCCATTTCCGGCACGATCTACGAAGTGAACGCCTTCGGCGACACCTCGCGCGCGCTCTTCCTGACATCGACCTTCAACGGCACGGTGAGCGGCCGCCAGGTGCGTTTCACCAAGACCTACGACGGCTCCGGCGGCGCCAGCCACTCGGTCACCTACAGCGGCACGCTGGAGGCCAACAACCGGCGTGTCCTCGGGACCTACAACGCCAGCGGCGCTACCGGCACGTTCGAAATGGTGCGCAACTAGCGGGTCGGATTGGCTTCGAGATACCGCAACGCCGTCAGCACGTGCGTGCGCACGCCGACGGGCAGCACCTTCTCGTTCACCGTGAACTGCGGCGAGTGGTTGGGCGGCGTGGTCGCGGGATCGACGCCGTCCGCGCTTGCGCCGAGGAAGTAGAACACGCCCGGAATCTTCTGCTGGTAGGAGGAGAAGTCCTCCGAGACCGTGGTCGGGCGCGAGAACGCGTTCACGTTCGCAGCCCCCGCCGCTTCCTCCAGCCACGGCTGCACGCGACGCGAGAGCCCGGCGTCGTTGAAGGTCAGCGCGCCGCTCGCGCGGAAGTTCACCTCCGCCGTCGCGCCGTAGCTCGCGGCGAGGTTCGTCACCGTCGTCACGATCCGCGCCTTGATGCGCTCGCGCTGCGCCGCGTCGAAGGTGCGCAGCGTGCCGGTCATGATCAGGTCTTCGGGGATGATGTTGTAGCGCACGCCGCCATGGATGGTGGCGATGGTCAGCACCGTCGGCGTCGCCGTGACATCCACCGTGCGCGCGGCCACCGTGTTCAGTTCGGAGACGATCGCGCTGGAAAGCGAGATGATGTCTATGCCCTGCGAAGGCCATGCGCCATGAGTCTGCTTGCCCTTGAGCTTGATCTCGATGGCGTCCGCAGCCGCCATGAAGCCTTCCGCGCGGTAGTAGATCGAGCCCGGCGCGCCGGGGCCGACATGCAAGCCGAAGATCGCCGCCGGTGCGGGGTTCGCAAACACGCCTTCCGCGATCATCATCGGCGCGCCGCCCTGTTCGCCCGCAGGCGGACCTTCCTCGGCGGGCTGGAAGATGAAGACGATTGTGCCGGGGATTTGCGCCTTCATGCCCGCAAGCACTTCGGCCGCGCCCATCAGCATCGCCACGTGCGCGTCGTGCCCGCACGCATGCGCGACCGGAGTCTCGGCGCCGTTGAACAGGCCCTTGGCGCGCGACGCGAAGGGCAGGCCTGTCTGCTCGAGCACCGGCAGCGCGTCCATGTCCGCGCGCAAGGCGACGACCGGCCCCGGCAATCCGCCGCGCAGCACGCCGACCACGCCTGTGTGCGCCACGCGCTCACGCACCTCGAGCCCGAGCCGCCGCAGATGCGCGGCCACGAGACGCCCGGTGCGCACTTCGCTGTTGGCGAGTTCCGGGTTGGCGTGAATGTCGCGCCGCCACGTCACCACCTTCGGCGTCACGGCGTCGATCCGCTGGTTCACGGTCGCGAGCGCGACGGGCTCGGCGGTCGCCGCAACGGGCGTGAGCGCCAGCAGTACGGCGGCGAAAGAGGCGAGGGCTTTCAAGGCGTTCTCCTGAGATTTTCCGCACGATGCAGGCTCAGGGCTCGCGACGCAATCGGTCAGCCCTCACCCGGTTTCTCGCCCGCGCTCTCATCCTTCACGCCCAGCGCATCGGCCAGCCGCATCTTCGCGCTGCCGGGGGCGAGCGGCTTCTGCTGGCTCTCGTGCGGGCTCCAGCCGGTGGCGGTGACGATCTCGAAGGTCGCGGGCATGCGCCCGTCGACCTCGAATTTCTCGGCATAGATCGCCATGGCGCGAAACAGGATCGCGCGCGTCAGCGGCGGCGCGCGATCCGCCAACGCGCTCGTCTCGCCCATGGCGCGGAGATCACGCAGCAGATGCAGCGGATCACCGTAGCGCACCGTCGTGGTGTCGCGATCCGCGACGGGCAGCGCAAAGCCTGCGCGCTGCAGCAATCCCGCCATGTCGAGCGCATCCGGCAGCGGCGCCACGCGCAAAGCGGCGCCGCCGCGTATCTCGCTTTCCGCCGCCAGCAGCGCCTCGCGTAACTCATTGAGCGTCCTGCCGCCGAACACCGTGCCGAGGAAAAGGCCGTCCGGCTTGAGCGCGTGCCGGATCTGGATCAGCGCGCCGGGCAGGTCGTTCACCCAGTGCAGCGCGAGGATGGAGACGACGAGATCGAAACGCCCCTCGGCGAAGGGCAGGTGTTCGGGATCGATTTCGACGCCGTCGTTTTCGCCATGCCAGTCGGCGGCGACGACCCAGTCGATTTTCTCCCGCAGCGCGGGCCGTATCGCGACCGCCGAGCGAAACTCTTTCGCGCCGCCGATCACGAGCACGCGCGCGAATGTGCGGTTGACCCCTTCGAGACGGTCGGCAAGATCGTCCGCGACGGCCTCGCGCAGGAAGGCGGCGTCGTGCGGGGATGCTGCGGCGCGCGCGCGGTGGCGGCGCACGCGGCGCGCGTCGAACATGCGGGGCGCGGTCATCGGGGGACTATACAGGTGGGCAGCCATCCGGGTCGACGATCATTGCTCGCGCGCGCCGCCGACATCGTGTGGCCGCCGCGTTCGCTGCTGTCGGACAAGATCGTCGATCGCCCCGGTTCGATCGAGGCGGCGCTGTGGACGGACCTTCAGTTTCTCGGCCGGCCCTGCTGCGCGTGTTGCGGCTTTCCGTTCGAGACCGAAGCGGAGGAGGCGGCGTTGTGCGGCGCGTGTCTCGCCGACGCGCCGATGTTCGCGAGCGCCCGCGCCGCGCTCGCCTATGACGACCACGCCCGCAAGCTGGTGCTCGATCTCAAGCGCGGCGGGCGGCGCGACGGGCTGAAGGCGTTCGGCGGCTGGATGGCGCGCGCGGGCGCCACGGCGCTGGCGGAAGCCGATGTCGTGGCGCCGACGCCGCTGCACTGGACGCGCCCGCTGGAGCGCCGGTTCAACCAGTCCGCCTGGCTGGCGCAGGCCGTGGCGCGGGAAAGCGGCAAGCCGCTCCTCGTGGATGCGCTGGTGCGGCGACGGCGACGCAAGAGCCAGGGCGGCCTGACCGCGAGCCAGCGGCGGCGCAATGTCGAGAGCGTGTTCCGGGTCGCGCCATGGTCGGCGGCGCGTGTCGCCGGGCGAATCGTGGTCCTCATCGATGACGTGTTCACCACCGGCGCCACCGCCGAGGCCTGCACCAAGGCGCTCCTGCGCGCGAAGGCCGCCAAGGTGCATGTGCTGACGCTGGCGCGCGTTGTGCGGCCCGTGGACGTGGTTATATGACGGACCGAAGGAGCTTCGCCGCATGGTCGCCGTGACCGTCTACACCAAGATGTTCTGCCCCTACTGCGACCGCGCGCTCGCGCTGCTGGCCAGGAAGGGCGTCGCGGTGACGGAAATCCCTGCGGCGATGGACGCGAAGAAGAAGGCCGAAATGGTCGAACGCTCCGGCGGCCGCACGACCTTCCCTCAGATTTTCATCGGCGACCGCCATGTCGGCGGCTGCGACGACCTGCACGCGCTCGACGCGCGCGGCGCGCTCGACTCCCTGCTGGCGGGCGCCTGATGGCGCGAAAGCTCCGCGTCGCCGCCGTCCAGCTCCGCTCGACGCCGGACGCCGCCGCCAATCGCGCCGAAGCGGCGCCCTTCATCCGCGAAGCCGCCAGCGCCGGGGCGCGCTTCGTGGCGACGCCGGAGAACACGGGTCGTCTCGACCGGGATCGTCCGCGCCTGCTCGACAATCTGGCGAAGGCCGACCTCGTCGCCGAAGAGCGCAGCTGGGGCCGGCTCGCGGAGGAGCATGGCGTCTGGCTGCTCGTCGGCTCCGTCGCGATCCCGGCCGGGCCGGGGAAAGTCTATAACCGCAGCCTGTTCTTCTCGCCCGCCGGCAAGCGCGTGGCGACCTACGATAAGATCCACATGTTCGACGTCGATCTCGGCGCCGGGGAAACCTACCGGGAATCCTCGGGCGTCGAGGCGGGCCGGCAGGCGGTGGTCGTCGAAGGGCCCATGGGCGCGAAGATCGGGCTGACCATCTGCTACGATCTGCGGTTCGCGGAGCTCTACCGTAAGCTCGCCCGCGCCGGCGCCGAAATCCTCACCATCCCGGCCGCGTTCACCGTGCCGACAGGGCAGGCGCATTGGGAGACGCTGATCCGCGCCCGCGCCATCGAGACGGGCTGCTTCGTCATCGCCCCCGCGCAGGGCGGCCTGCACGCGGACGGGCGTTCCACTTGGGGACACTCGGTGATCGTCGGCCCCTGGGGCGAGATCGTCGGGAAGCTCGATCACGACGAGCCGGGGTTGCTCGTGGCCGACCTCGATCTCGACAAGGTCGCCGAGACGCGCGCGAAAGTGCCGGCCTGGACGACCGACGCGGATTTTGCAGGGCCGTGACGTCATGATCCGCTATGCGCTGACCTGCGCCAACGAGGACCAGTTCGAAGGCTGGTTTGCGTCGAGCGACGATTACGACGCGCAGGAAAAGCGCGGGCAGATCGAATGCCCGATCTGCGGCTCCACGGCGATCCGCAAGGCGCCCATGGCGCCGGCCGTCGGCCGCTCGCGCGAAGGCATGGCGGAGATGGCCGCGAAGGTCCGCAACCATATCCGCGAAAAGTTCGACTATGTCGGCGACGGCTTCGCCGACGAAGCGCGCGCCATCCATGACGGCGATGCGCCGGACCGTCCGATCTGGGGCGAAGCGACCCCCGAACAGGCGCGGGAGATGGCTGAGGAGGGGCTGCCTGTGGCGCCGCTTCCGGCCGCACTCGCGCCAACGCCGCCGCGCAAGCTGAATTAAGCAGCACGCTGCGCCGCAAATCCGCCGCGCGGCGGTCTCACCCGCGCCCTGTGCACCTTCCAGACGTGACCGTCCCATGAAGGGATGGTAATGCTTGTGCGTTTCTTGCAGGACGGGGCCGGATGCCTGAGCAGTTGATCACCATCGCGGAGAACATCCGCGCCCAGATACTTGCGCTCGCGCCGGACAGCGTCCGCACGATCGTCGAGGGCCTGCCGCCCGAAGGCGTGCTTGGCGTCGTCGCGGTCGTGGCGTTGCTGTTGCTGTGGATCATCTTCGCGCTGCTCGGCGCAGTGTTCGGCGGCGGCAAGAAGCGTCGCGCTAAAGAAGAGGCCGAGGACGAATATCTTTCCGAGCGCGCGCCCGAACGTGCTTCTGAGCGCCCTGTCGATCGTGCGCAGCCGCGCGCCGATCCGCCCCGCGCGCCGCAGGGCCAACCTGCCGCCCCCGCATCGGGCGGAGACCCTCGCGCCCGGTTCGAGGACGCTGTGGGCCGCGGCGACAAGCTCTCCCAGGCCAACGATCACGCCAGCGCGGTGAACACCTACAAGCAGGCGCTTGACTACGCCCGCCAGGTCGCGTTCGCGCAGCCGGATTCCGCCGATGCGCAGCGTCTGGTTGCGAAGGCGCTCCACAAGGTCGGTGATGCAAGCGCCCGCGCCGGCGACGGTCAGGTCGCGCGCCAACACCATGAACAGGCGCTCGTGCTGTTGCGCCGCATCTATAACAACAACACCCGCGACGCGTCCGTGGCGCGCGAACTCGCGGTGACGCTCGAACGTCTCGGCGCGGCGGCTGCAGCGAGCGGCGACCGCCACAATGCGCGTCAGGCGTTTGAAGAAGAGCTTCGCATCTCCAGCGCCATGGCGGTGCAGGAGACGTCGGATCTTTCGTGGGTGCGCTTCAAGGCGGTCGTGCACATCATGCTCGGCAACCTCAACGATCCCGACAGCCGCGCGCACTATGAGCAGGCGCGCCAGTTGTTCGAGACGCTCGAGCGCTCCGGTTCGATCCAGAATCAGGACGCCCAGACCCTGCAGCAGCTGCGCGGCGTTCTCGGCGCGGCGTAACCCGGTTTTCGACAGGAACCTGCCGACAGACCGGTCGTTGCGCCGCGAGAGCTCGGCGAGACGTTGGCGACGACTGCTGGTTGAAAGCGCGCGTTGCTAGGGAAGGCGCGCGCCCCTACACACGCGCACCTCGCACTCGGGAATCACCACCTTGCGTCTGAGCCGCGCCACTACCGGACCATCCGCGCGGCTGACGCTCGTGATGTCGGCGCTGTTTTGCTGCAACGGGATCACGCTGCCGTATCTCGGCCGCTGGCTTGAGGAAACGCACGGACTCTCCGGCGTCGAGATCGCCGCAATCGTCGCCTCCGCCCAGCTTACGCGCGTCATTGCAGGGCCTTTGATCGCTTCGTGGGCGGATGGGTTCAAGGACCGGCGCACGCCACTGCGACTGCTCGCCATCGTGTCCGTCGTGCTCTACTTCGTCTTCTTCAACGCGCAAGGCTTCCTCGCGCTCCTCCTGACAGGTTTTCTCGCGCAGACAGCTGCGCAGGCGATCACGCCGCTCGTGGAGGGGGCGCTGCTGCGCGTGTCGGGGCATGGTGGTCTGTCGTATGGAGTCGCGCGCGGCATCGGCTCGATCGCCTTCATTTTGGGCAATGTGGGCGGTGCGACGCTGGTCGGACGCTTCGGCGTCGAGGCGGCGGTCATCTGGGCGCTTGCGTCTCTGGGCGCGGCGGCTCTTTCGGCGGTTTTTGCGCTATCGCCCGATCTCGTCGACCAGGGCCCTACACAGAGTGGATTTCGTGGACGGTTGAAAGAGGGGCTTGCGCTCTTCCGGAAGCCGTCATTCGCAGGGCCGGTCGCGGCGGCAAGTCTCATCCAGTGCGCGCACGCATTTTACTACGGTTTCTCCACGCTGGTGTGGACCAAGCAGGGTTTCTCCGATCCGATCATCGGCTGGCTCTGGGGTTTCGGTGTGATTGTGGAAGTGGGCCTGCTGCTCACCTTGCCGCGTTTTGAGCGTCGATTTTCGCCTGAAGCGCTCATCACTATCGGTGGATTCGCTTCGGTGGTGCGCTGGACTGCGCTCGCTTTCCTGCCACCGGCGTGGATTGTGTGGCCGCTGCAGGCGCTGCACGCGCTTTCCTTCGCGGCTGTGCATGTGGGCGCGCTACGTCTGGTGCAAAGAGAGGCGCCCCTGGTGATCGCGGGCGTCGCGCAGACGCTCTATGCAGCGCTTGCTTCGGGCACGTTGGCGGGTCTGGCCATGCTGCTGGCGGGCGCGCTCTACGATGGCGTCGGCGCTTGGGGCTATCTGGCGATGGCCATACTTGCCGCGGCGGGTGTGCTGATGATGCAATTCGCGTCACGCGGGCGCGTGGCGCCGGCACGTGGAACCTGAGCGCACCCCACGCCTTACCCTTCCTTCCCACAGGGGCGTTTCGCCTTCTGTCCCAAGTGTTTTCTGTTAGGGATGCGTTAAGATCGTGGCGGTCAGCAAAACGTTGTTGGAGTTGTCAAGAGCGGATGCAGGCGGCGTTCGAAGTTCGGGAAGAAGGGCAGGAAACAATCCTTGCGCTGAGTGGCGACTGGACGGTGTGGACCGTCTCGGACGTCGATGCGGCACTGCGCGCGCTACCTAAACAAGCTGAGCGCGCACTGACGGTGGATGTTTCAAACCTTGGACGCATGGATGTCGCCGGCGCCTGGCTCGTCGAGCGCACTGCGCGGGCGGGCGATGCGCCGCTGAAAGTTGTCGGTGCGCACGACGCTGCAGAACGCCTTTTCTCCACGACGCGCGCCAATGCCCGGGAAACGCCAATGGCGCCGGAGTCGCTGCACGGCGTTGTCGCCGTACTCGACAGAATCGGGCGTTCCGTCGCGAACCTGCGAGGGGAGGCGCTCCGCTCGCTGGAGTTTCTGGGCCTCACCCTCGTCACGCTTGGCCGCGTGATCATGCAACCGAAGAAAATTCGCTGGGTGTCCATCGTCAACGTGATGGAGCAGGCGGGCCTGAACGCGCTGCCGATCATCATGATGCTGTCGTTCTTCATCGGCGTCGTCGTGGCGTTCCTGGGATCGCGCATTCTCGGCGATTTCGGCGCCAGCGTGTTCACCGTCGAACTAGTGGCGTTCTCCGTGCTGCGCGAGTTCGGCATCGTCATCACCGCCATCCTGCTGGCGGGCCGCACGGACAGCGCGTTCACGGCGCAGATCGGCGCGATGAAGATGCGTCAGGAAATCGACGCCATGCGCGTGCTCGGCATCGATCCGATGGAAGCGATCGTCGTGCCGCGCCTGATCGCCATGCTGGTGATGACGCCGATCCTCGCCTTCGCCGCAGTGATTGCGGGCCTATTCGGAGGCATGCTCGTGTGCTGGGTCGCGCTCGGCGTGAGCCCGGTGATGTTCATCACGCGCATCCAGGAAGCGGTGCCCGTGCAGCACTTCTGGGCGGGCATGATCAAGGCGCCGGTGATGGCGGTGGTGCTCGCGCTGGTGGGCTGCCGTCATGGTCTCGAGACCGGCACCGATGTCACGTCGCTCGGCAAGCGCGTGACGTCTTCGGTCGTGCAGGCGATCTTCCTCGTCATCATCATCGACGCCTTCTTCGCCATCTGGTTCCTGGAGATGGACTGGTGAGCGAAACCGACGGCGTCATCATTCGCGTTCGCGGGCTCGTCACGCGGTTCGGCGACCAGATCGTTCACGACGGTCTCGATCTCGATGTCAAGCGCGGCGAGATCATCGGTGTGGTCGGTCCGTCAGGCTGCGGCAAATCAGTATTGCTGCGCGAGATCGTGGGGCTGGACAAGGCCACCGAGGGCGACATCGAGGTGTTCGGCAAGAACCTCGCCACGTTGTCCCGCGAGGAACGACAGGGCGTGGAAATGCGCTGGGGCGTGATGTTCCAGCAGGGCGCGCTGTTTTCTTCGCTGACCATTCGCGAGAATGTCGAAGCGCCGTTCCGTGAACACACCACGCTCGCGACCGCGCTGGTGGGCGAACTTGCATCCCTGAAGCTCGTGATGGCGGGACTCGACACGCCCGATCACTTCAAGACGCCCGGTCAGCTCTCCGGCGGCATGAGCAAGCGCGCGGCCCTCGCGCGTGCGCTCGCACTCGATCCGGAGCTGCTCTTTCTCGATGAACCGACGGCGGGTCTCGATCCAGTCACCGCAGGGCGGTTCGATGCGTTGTTGAAAGAACTGGCGGCGGCGCTGGATCTGACGGTGTTCCTCGTCACCCACGACCTCGACACGCTGGCGGCGGTCTGTGACCGCATTTGCGTGCTGTACGGCGGCAAGGTCGCGGCCATTGGCACGCTCGACGAAGTCAAAAGTGGTGCAACCGGCTGGATCGCCGATTATTTCTCGGGCCCGCGCGGACGCGCGGCGCTCGAATCAAAGGGAAGGTAGAACCATGGAGACGCGGGCGAATTACGCGCTTCTCGGCGGCATCACGATCGGCGCAGTGGTGCTGGTCATGCTGTTCGCCATGTGGCTGGCGCGGGCGAGCTTCAATCGCGAATTCGCCACCTACGACGTCGTGTTCGACGGCGCTGCGCGGGGCATTGGTGCAGGGACGGAAATCCGCTTCAACGGCATCCGCGTCGGAGAGGTGCGTCGTCTCTTCATGGATCCCGGCAACGAAAACGGCGTCATTGCGCGCATCCGTATCGGCGCCGACTGGCCCGTGCGTCGTGACAGCGTCGCGCAACTCGAGCCTATCGGCCTGACAGGCCTAAATCTCATTCAGATCACCGCCGGCGAGGAGACAAGCCCCCGTCTGCAACAGCGCCTGGGCCAGGCGCCGCCGCGGATCGACGCCAAGGGCGCCGCCCTCGATGAGCTTCTGGAATCGTCCAGCTCCATCGCGCAAAGCGCCACCGAAGCGCTCGCCGGCGCGCGCGACATTCTGAACGAGCAAAACGCCAAGCGCGTCGAACGCATCCTCCTGAACCTCGAAAAAATCAGCCAGGACCTCGCCGCAGAGCGCGGCGCGATCGCCAATGTCGCCGGCGCAGCGGATGAGTGGCGCACGGCCGCGCGTCAGGTGACGAGCACAGTGCGTGAGGTCGAACAACTTTCGGCGGAAACGCGAGCTCAGTTCGCTACGCTGGGCGCGAGCGCCACAACCGCCTTTAACAACATCAACCAGGCCGCCATCGGCGTCGAGGGCGCGGCGAACGCGGCGTCCAGCGGTACGCTGCCGGATCTGTCCAACGCCGCCAACGACATGCGCCGCCTGGCGGTTACGCTTGATCGTGTCGCCGGGAACCTCGAGCGCTCGCGCACGCTCAGCGCCGTTGGCGAGCAGAAACGCACCGTGAAAGTGGACCCATGACGATGAGAATGATCCTGGCCGCATCCGCGGCGCTGCTGGTTTCCGGCTGCATCTCGATCCTGCCGGACGCGCCGCCGCCGCCCAACGTTTATACGATGCGCGCGGGCGCAGTGGGACCTCTGGGCGCGACGCCCAAGCCGCTCGTGATTGTGGTGGGAACACCGTCGGCGCAGCGCATGGCGGCCGGTTCGGACATCGTATGGCGCACGGGGCCGGAGATCGCGGTGTTGGAGCGCGTCGCGTGGGATGACTCCGCGCCAGATCTTTTGCAGACCATGCTCGCCGAAACGCTCGATCGACGCGGCGCATTTCGTGCTGCGCTGCGCGGCGGCGGCGGCGCGCGCGGCGACTTCGATGTGCGCTGGGATGTGCTGGCGTTCGAGGTTGTCGAGGACGGCGGTCTTGAAGCGGTGTTCACCGCCACCGTGCGCCTGATCGATTCGCGTTCGCGCGTCGTCGTCGAAACCAAGCGCTTTGAGACGCGTGCGCCGATCGCGTCGCGATCGGGCCGGCTGGCGGCAGGTGCGTTGGAGAAGGTCGCGCAGGACGCTTGTCTCCAGATAGCGGATTGGGCGGCGGAGAAAGCACCAGTGCTTCCCACGCCGCCCGTTGTATCCACTCCGGCGCCTGCTGCGCCGTCGTCCGGCGCCCCGCCTCAGCCGAGCGCGGCGTCGACCAGGAGATAGGCGACCAAGAGGTTCTTGCCGCCGTTCGCGGTGGCGAGTTCCGGCTTGGCGCGGAAGGCCATCGCATAAGCGCGGGCCGCCTGACTGCGGGCGAAGAGCGCCTGCAGCTTGGACACCGCTTCGGGCGCCGCTGCGCTGACGGCCTGACGGCGCGACGCGCCGCCCTGACGGGCGCGGTTGGCGATGAAGTCGAGGTCCGGCGTCGCGAAGACCGTGCCGGCGACGACGCCCGCTTCGTTCAACAGCGCGAGTGCGTTTTCCGATGCGGAGAGTCTCGGCGCTTGCGGCGCGACCGGCGGAGCCATGGGCGCCTCGTTTCCGATTGCGGGACCGACAGACCACTCACCGGCGTAGCGGTTGGCCGCGTCCGACGTCGTGGCGTAGCCGGTCGAAGCCGGAGCCGACGGCGCGAAGGCAGTGCGCATGTAACGCTCGCCGACGCGCATCTTTTCCTCGACCATGTCGTCGTTGGCGATCACGTCGACCACCGCGGGCTTCTGGGCGACCGGCGCTTGCGCCACCGGAGTTTGGACAACCGGGGTCTGGGACACGGCCGCGGCGTGGGCGATCGCGGAGAGGCGACGCTGGATGCCTTCGGCGTGCTTGTCGGCGGCCGCTTGCGCTTCTTCCGACGCGCGGCGGGCTTCGTCTGCGGCTTCCTTCAGCTTGCAGAGCGTGGCGGTCGCGCTTTCTTCCATCGCAGCCGTTTCGTTGCGGATCATCTGCGCGACGCGGCGGGCGTCGGAGACGGCGCGACGGGTCGTGTCGCGGACCGCGCCGGCCGTGGCGTGCGCGGCCTGGGTGGCCGCATCAGCGGACTGGCGAGCCGTGTCCGTGAGCGACGTCGCCTGGCTGAGGGCCTCCAGTGCGTTGACGACAGTGGCGTCGAGACGCTGTCCGGCGGCCTTCGTCGCTTCGGCGGCCACGTTGATCGCTTGCGTACGATCGGCCATCAGCGCGGCCGACGATGCGAAGGACGTGAAGTGGCTCTGGAAGGTTTCGTCGGCGGCGACGTATTCCTGGCGCACGAGCTTGGACGTTTCGCGCATCAGACGGATCTGGCGGCTGACGTTCTCGCCCATTGAGTCGGTCTGGGCGCGCAGTTCGGTGGTCAGGTCTTCGAAGGCGAGACGCTCGTTCTTCAGCGTCGCCGTCAGCGTGCCGGCGCCGTCGCGGGCGCTGGTGACCGCTTCGTCGAAGACGATGGCGTTGCGCGCGGCAGCTGCTTCGAGTTCGGCGAAGCGATCAAGCGCGGTTTCGACAACCGTCTGCAGTGCGCCGATTTCCGCGCGGACCGTGCGACCGAGCGAGCGGGCGCGGGTCTCGGCTTCGTCGGTCGGCGAGAGAGCCTGTTCGGCGAGGCCGACGAGGCGGCGGGTTTCTTCCCGGACGCGGCGCGATTCACGCGCGGCGTTGGCGGTGTAGAGGATGAGCAGGGCCGGTGCGATAGCGATCGCGGCGATCGCCACGAACACGGCCGGGTGAAGGTCACGCAGCGCATCGGCGCCGAGCATGGCCGCCGGCGTGCCGACGGCGACTGCAACCCAGGCGCCCGCCCAGGTGAAGCCCCAGAAGCCGGCGCCGGCCGAAGCCTCCGCCTTGTTCTTGGCGTCTGTTTCCTGCGCGTCGGCTTCGAGTTGCGCGAGCACCGGCGCCATCGGCGAGTACGGCGCATCGACGATGATTGGTTGTTCTTTATCGTCGTTGAAATCGACGAAATCGGAGACGGTCTCTTCAACCGTTTCTTCCGCCTGCGTTTCCGGCTCGAAGCCATCGAAGCGGCCCTGGAATTCGTCGCCGAACGTGTCGTCGAATTCCTCGTCGAAGCTCTTCTCGAAGGCTTCCTGGAAATCGGCGTCGAATTCGTTCTCCACTGCGGAGATGAACACGGGTTCGGGCCCAACGTGGGGGCCGGTGTCGTTGGCGGCTTCGGCGAGGAGGCGGAACTGTTCCGCCAGCTCTTCATGAGTCAGGTCGTTCTTCATCGGTCCCACGCTCCAGTTAGGGCCTCTAACCGCTGCGGGTATGCTGCGGGACGAGGGTTCGCGGGACAGGGGAAGCAATTCAGGCGCCAGACGAAAAACGCGCCGGAGTTCCCCTCCGGCGCGCCATTCTGGTTCAGATCGTGGGTCGGATTAACCGAATGCTCTCAGCTCGATGCAGCATCGAGCAGGAGGAAGGCCCGCGTGGCGTCCGCGCTCATGGAGGCGCGGCCACGGCCGAGGAGGTCAGCAAGGCGGGCGCCTTCGGCCTCCAGGAAGCGCGCCGCCTGCTGGCGGGCGCCCGGATTGGCTTCGAGCAGGTCGGACAGGCGACGCACCGCGTCCGGGGCTGCATCACGCACCGCGCGGCGACGGGCCTGGGTGCCGTTGCGGGCGCGGCCGGCGATGCGGTCGAGCGCGCCGACGGAGAAGACTTCCTGCAGCTGCAGGCCGGCGACGGCGAAGATGTCGGTGCTGCGCGACGGCGGCGCTATCGCGGGCTGGGGCTGGGGCTGGGGCTGGGCTTGTGCGGCGCGTGGCGCGAAGGCCGCGGCCATCGACGCCGTAGCCGGATGTTGCTGGGGCGGGCGGCTGAGGGCGGGCGCGCTGGCGAGCGGCGCCACGACCGGCGGGACCACGCGCTTTGCCTCTGGCGCGGGTCGCATGGTGAACGCGGGACGCGCCTCGTATTCGTTGGGGGCGGCATAGACACGAGCCACAGGCTTTTCGGCCTTGGCCTCTATGACAACGTCGGTCTTCGTCTCGGCTACAGCCTCAGCGTCGATCGCGCCGACCATGTCGCGCCAAGTCCAGCGCTCGCGGTTGCTGCGCTCGGCGGCCACGGTCTCATCGAGAGACAGGCGCGCTTGCGGACGTTCGGAGACGCGGACAGCGGTCGCGCCGTCATCGCCATTGCGGCGGGGATCGGAATCCGGAGCTCGCGCGACCTGCCCGAGACGCTCGGATTCCATCCGGTCGAAGGCTCGGCGATCGGTGTCGCGGCGCACGGTCTCGCGGTCCTTCGCGCCGTTGCTATTGAAGAAGAACGGGCGCGAGGAGGGCGCCGGAACCGGGGTCGGCTGGCGCGGCGGCAGGGCGCCGGTCGCGGCGCGGGCGCCTTCGGCGGCGGTGCGAGCCATGTCGGCGGCTTCGCGGAGACGCTCCAGCGCAGCGGCGGCCTCACGCTCCACTGCCTGCGCTTCCGAGCGGATCAACTCGGCGACGCGCTTGGCGTCGTCGATGGCGCGCGTGGTGGTTTCGCGGACAGCGCCGGCGGTGGCGTTGGCGGCGAGGGTCGCTGCTTCCGTCGATTGCTTGGCGGCTTCGGTCAGGCTGGTCGCCTTCGCCAGCGTGTCCAGCGCGCCGGCCAGCGCGCTTTCGAGGCGTTGCGTGCTGTTGGTGGTTTGTGCTGCGGCCTGCGTAAGCATCGCCGTGCGATCGCCCATCATCGCGGAGGCTGCTCCAAAGGACTGAACACGGTCCTCAAGAACTTGGTCAGCTGCGCGCAGTTGCGCGTCCGCCTCGCGGGCCGAGGCGGTGATCGCATTGGTCTGGCGCCCGATGGCGTCGCTCACGCGGGCGGCCTGGGCGCCGAGGTCTTCGGAAATCTTGGTGAGGACCGCGCGCTCGCGCTCAAGGCCGTTCACAAGGTGGCCGGCGCCTTGCTGCGCCGTCAGGGCCGCCTGATCGACGGCCAGGGTCTGGCGGGCGATGACGGATTCGACCGCTTCCAACTTCGCCAATGTTTCTCCCAACGACCGATCCAGGGCCGCGATTTCACCACGCACGGAAATGCCGAGGCGACGCGCGGCGGCTTCGGCGACCGGCGAGGGGTTCATCATGCGGTCAGCGGCGTCGGCGAGGCGGCGGGCCTGGGCCTGGGCGCGGACGCCTTCACGGGCCGCGGCGCCGGAGAAGACCAGCAGAGCGGCGGGCAGGAGCGCCACGAAGAAGAGGGCGGCGGTCTCGATCGTTGTGAGCTCGGCAATCCGGCTGGCGCCGAGCACGGCGATGGCGACCGTGAAGGCCGCCGAAACCCAGATTGCGGCGAGTACGAAGGCCGCCGCAGCCATCCAGCCCCCGGCGCGCTCCACGAGCCGCATCGATGGCAGGGCGCGTTCCTGCGCTTCGGCGAAATCGGTGTGATCGGTGCGTCCCATGGCGGTCTCTTTTCCGGCCGCCCGGCGCGTCCCACGACGCGTTCGAAACGGCGAACAGCATGGCGCACACGAGAAAGCGGGCGCGTCAGCGCGGTTATCGAAACGTTTAAAAAGTGTCAGGACAAGGGCGTTCGCGCTGCAGCGCGCGATTCTCACGTTACGAGTGATAAAATGCGCGCCTGAAGGGCGCCTTTAGCGGAGGTCGCAACCGGTCGCGTCGAAACCGGCGCCGCGCTGACTGCACATGCCGGCATCCGCGCCCTTGAGCGCGCACGGCTCTGTCTTCGCAGGCTCGACGCTCACGCCGATCCAGCTCAACGCCAGAGCAATTATCATGTCACGCACGACGATCAATGCGGCGACCATGTGCGACTCCCTCGCCATCCGTGGAGGCGTTTTGCGCCTTTCCCCTGAGCTGGGCAAGGGGGCGCCGGACACACCTGACAAATTACTGACGGCTGCTTGACGACGTTCCCGCGATGAGCGAGTGTTGTCGCGTTACATTATAACGGCCAAGCAGGTGGGCAGACATTGAACGAAGCCGGGGTTCCCGCGGTGAAGGCGTTGCACGTGCATGCAACGCGCGACGCGCGCTCACACTGGGCGCACGTGGCGGTGGTGGCGATCCACACGTTGTGCTGCGGCGTGCCGATCGTGGCCTCGCTGGCCGGGCTTGCGGCGAGTGCCGCGCTCATGGGCGGCGTGCTGCGCTTCCACACCTTCCTGCATGGTCGCGAACTTTGGCTGCTGGGGATTTCTGCAGTGCTGGTCGCCGCTGGCTGGATCGCTGAGCGACGTTTCATCCGACGTACGGGGCGTGCGGTCTCGCCGCTGTTCTGGGTGTCGCTGGCGTGCTTTGCATTCAACGCAGCAATCGTCGCCGGTCACCGCATCGGCGGATAGGCGCAGACGCACCGTTCCTGCAGCGATTTCGAGAAGCAATGGTGGGTGTAGTAGGATTCGAACCTACGACCCGCTGATTAAGAGTCAGCTGCTCTACCAACTGAGCTATACACCCGTCGGTCGGAGGCGAATCGTCGCTCGCCTCTGACGCGAAGGGGGCGGACCATACAGTCGCGCTTCCGAATTGCAACACCGAGTTTCGGCCGTCCCCAGAGTACGTCCCTGTGCGCCTGCGCTTCTTCTTCGACCCCGGCTCCGGGGTATCGTTCTGGACCGCCGATGCGGACGCTCACGCGCGGTTCGCAGACTATCCGGTCGAGACCGAGAAGCTGGCGTTGCCCGAGGTTCTCGCGGCGCGGGGCGAGGCGCTGATCCTGCGATTTGACGGTTCGATCGACTGGGACGACCCCGGCGGTCCCGGCGGCTGGACGGCCGCCGACCACGCCCGGTTCGCAGCGGACGCGCGCGCCTACCTCGCCGAGGTCGCGGCCCACCACCCCGACATCGCCTTCGAGGACTGCCTGCGGACGCCCGCGGCGACGTGATATGCATCCGGAACGGCCTTCGGCTGCATCCTGAGATAGACGCGCGACGGCGCGCGAGGAGGAACCGGCGATGATGCGTTTTGGCTTGTGCGCCCTTGCAGTGCTCGGAATGGCGGCTTGCTCGCCCGGCGCCATCAAGGTGGAGACCGACGGCGGCGAGACGGTCGAGATCAACGGACGGGGCGGCTACACGCTTCAGGTGGTCGGCTCCGACTCCCAGCAGGTTTATGTCGTCACGTCGCCGGACGGGCGCTCGGCGGCGGCGAAGGTCGAGGGTGAGGTTTCCTCGCTGCTGGGCTCGGCCGAGGCGCAGAACCTCGTCGCCACCAATCAGGCAGCGCTCGCGGCTGCCGAGCCGGCGGGCGAGGACGTCAACATCTCGCTTCCCGGCTTTTCGCTCAAGGTGACCGAGAACGGCCCGAACGGTGAGAGCGGGCGGGTGAAGATGAAGGCCATGGGCTTCGACCTCGATGTCGACGCCAAGGATAGTGCTGACGGCGAGCGTGCGGTGGTGCGCATCGGCGGCGCGGATGCGAAGTCGGCGCGAGAGTTCATAGAGGGCGCGGACGGACTCTCTGCGGAGACGCGCGCGGAAATGCTGCGCAAGGTCGGCCTGTAGAGACCGGCGCCGAAGCATCCTAAGTACGGGGCATGCGTGTTGACGTGCTCGCCCTGCAACGGTTCTACGCCTCGCGCCTCGGCGCGGTGGCGAAGAATGCCGCAGCGCGCCGGCTCGAAACCTTGTGGTCTTCGAACGCCGGGCTGGACGTCCTGGGCGTCGGCTACGCCGGTCCCCTGATGGAGCCGTGGCAATGCGGCGCCCGGCGCGCGGTCTCCTTCATGCCTGCCGCACAAGGGGCCGAACGGTGGCCCGCAGACGGCGCATCGGCCGTGGTGCTCGGCGACGAGATGCGGCTGCCGTTCGCCGATTCTGTGTTCGACCGCGCCATCCTCATCCATGCGCTTGAGGAGGCCGAGGCGCCGCGTCAGTTCCTGCGCGAGATCTGGCGCGTCATGGCGCCGGAGGGGCGGCTCGTGGTGATCGCCGCCAATCGCGCAGGGCTGTGGGCGCTCGGCGATGCGACGCCGTTTGGATCGGGGCGACCCTACTCGCGACGCCAACTCGGGCGCCTGCTCGCCGAGGCCATGTTTGAACCGACGGCGTCCGCCGTTGCGCTGCACGCGTTGCCGTGGGGATGGGCAAGTCCGCTTGCCGACGGCCTGGAGCGCGCAGGGCGGCTGTTGCGCTCTCCGTTTGGCGGGCTGGTGATGATGGAGGCGGTGAAGCGGCTCTATGCCGCGAGCGCGAAGGAGGGGCGCGAAGTCTTGCTCGCCAAGGCCCCAGCCCATGCTGCACCGCACTTGCACAAAACTGACACATCGGATTGATTGCGCTCATGAAGCTCGTCCCATGAAACTTGTAACTGCGATCATCAAGCCGAGCCGTCTCGACCCGGTCCTGGAGGCGCTGAAGGAAGCCGGCGCCACGGGCCTGACCGTGACTGAAGTGCGTGGTTTCGGACGCCAGAAGGGCAAGACCGAAGTCTATCGCGGCGCCGAATACGCGGTGAAGCTGTTGCCGAAGATGAAGCTCGAAGTGGTGTGCCCGGTGGATCGCTGGGAACGCATCGTCGACGCCATCGTCGACGCCGCAAAAAGCGGCAAGATCGGCGACGGCAAGATCTGGGTAGCCGATCTCGACACCGTCGTGCGCGTGCGCACCGGCGAACGCGACGATCAGGCGGTGTTGGATTAGGCGCGCAGTTTCACCACGTCTCCGGCGGGTTTCACCGCCGCATCCGTCGCCACCAGGGCGAACACCACGTCCTCTGCGAACCAGTTCGCGCGCCAGAGCGTTTTCGCGAACGGCGACCCCGCATGGCCGCCGCTGATCGGCACGCCGCGCTCGATCATGAGGCCGAGGCTCGCGCAGAGTTCGGCGAAGTCGCGCACGGTGCAGAGGTGAATGTTGCCGGTCTCGTGCCAGCTCGACGGCAGCGACGGGTTCACCGGCATGCGGCCGCCGAAGAGCAAAGCCATCCTCGTCGTCCAGTGGCCGAAGTTCGGCAGCGACACGATCACCCGGTGGCCAATGCGTGCGAGTTCCGCGAGCACCGCACCGGGGCGGTGCACGGCCTGGATGGTCTTTGAGAGGATGACATAGTCGAACGCGCCGTCGGGGAAGAACTGGAGATCGCGGTCGGCGTCGCCCTGCACCACGGCGAGGCCCTTGGCGACGCACGCGTTCACGCCCGCCTGCGACAGCTCCATGCCGCGGCCCTTCACGCGTTTTTCCGCGATCAGCTTCTGCAGCAGCGCGCCGTCGCCACAGCCCACGTCGAGCACGCGGGCGCCTTCATGCACGAGCGCCGAGATCACCTCGTAGTCTGCACGCGCCGTCTTCATCGCGCGGCTCCCGTCGTGAGCCCGCGCGCCTGCGCGGCGGCGTCGATGAAGCCTGCGAGTGCATGCTCGAAGGCGGGTTCCTCGAGCAGGAAGGCGTCGTGGCCCTTGTCGCTCTCGACCTCGACGTAGGACGCCTCGCACCCCGAAGCGATGAGCGCACGTACTGCGTGCTTCATGCCCTCGGGCGGATAGTGCCAGTCGGAGGAGAAGGCGAACGCGCAAAAGCGCGACGGGCAGTCGTGGAACGCGCGGGGCAGCGACCCGCCGAAATCGCCCGCGAGATCAAAGTAGTCCACGGCGCGCGTGATGTAGAGGTAGGAGTTCGCGTCGAAGCGATCGACGAAGCTCTGGCCCTGGTGGCGTAGATAGCTTTCGACCTGGAAGTCCGCGTCGAAGCCGAACGAGATCTTCTCGCGCTCTTGTAAAGCACGGTCGAATTTCTGATGCAGCGACTGCTCGGAAAGATAGGTGATGTGCGCGGCCATGCGCGCCACCGCGAGGCCCTTCGACGGCCGGGTGCCCTGAGCGAGATAGTCGCCTTCGCGCCATTCGGGATCGGCCATGATCGCCTGACGGCCGACTTCATAGAACGCGATGTTCTGCGCAGAGTGCCGCGCTGCGGTGGCGATCGGCACACAGGAAAAGACGCGGTTGGGGTACGCCGCCGCCCATTGCAGCGCCTGCATGCCGCCGATCGAGCCGCCGATGACGCAGAAGAGCTGCGGAATGCCGAGCGCCTCCACCAGCATCGCCTGCGCGCGCACCATGTCGGCGACGGTGAAGACCGGGAAGCGCAGACCGTAGGCGCGCCCGTCCGGATGCATCGAAGTGGGCCCCGACGTGCCCATGCAGCCGCCGAGCACGTTGGCGCAGATCACGAAGAAGCGGTTGGTGTCGATCGGCTTGCCGGGACCGACGATACGCGGCCACCAGCCAGGACGTCCCGTCGCCGGGTTCGGACTTGCGACGTACTGGTCCATCGTCAGCGCATGGCACACCAGCACCGCGTTCGACTTGTCCGGCGCGAGTTCGCCGTAAGTCTCGTAGCCAATGGTTAACGGCGCGAGCTTCTCGCCGCTCGACAGATGCAGCGGCTGATCCTCGCCGAACGTGATGGTGCGCACGCCCCCTGTGGATGACCAGCCGCGCAGGGGCGACGCGGGAACGGTGTTGGACGCTCGACTCATGTCTTCCACGATAGACTGCGCCGCGCGGGGCGCATCCCTTTTAAGCGAGCGCCGTGACGAAAGGCACGGCACGGCTGATCCGGCTTGGCGCAGCTTGCCATGCTGCTCTAGGGTCTTCCCATCATGTCCGTACACGATCCCGTCAATCCCGAAGGTGCGTCGGCGACGCGTTCGCCGCTCGAAGAGGCGCGCGCGGCGATCGACGCGCTGGACGATCAGCTCCTGTCGCTCATCGTGGAACGTACTGCGCTTGCGGGCGCGATCGCGGCTGGCAAGCAGGCGGAAGGCGTTGGCCCCTCCATGCGGCCTGCGCGGGAAGCGGCCATGCTGCGTCGCCTGATCGCGGCGGCGCCCAAGGACATGGACAAGGCGGTCATCGTCGAGGTGTGGCGTGCTCTGATCGCCGCCAACCTGCGACGCCAGAAGCCTGTGGACGTGTTCGCCGGCGGCGCGCCGGATGTCACGCGTCACTTCGATCTCGCGCGACGACATTTCGGCGCCTCCACCCGCATCGCCCGCGCAGACGATGCGCGCGCGACGCTGACGCGGATGATCGACACGCCGTCCTCGGCGGCGGTGCTGCCGTTCCCGAGCGCCTCCGGCCCCGGCATGTGGTGGCCGATCCTCGCGGAGTCGAAGTTCCACGGCGCCGCCATCGTCGCGGCCCTGCCGATCCGTGGCACGCCGTCCGGACTGGAAGGGGCGTTGGTGATGGCGGGGGGGGCGCTTGAACCGTCGGGCGACGACACCACGCTCGCGCTCGCGTTCGATCCCCATCACAAGTTCGTCCGCAGCATGAACGAGTCCGGCCTGAAGGGCCGCGAACTGGCGCGCGCGCGCACCCTGCTGATGATCGAGTTCGAGGGGTACGTCGCCGACGACGACAGGCGTCTTGTCGCGCTTTCGAAGGCCGGCCTTGACGGCGTGCGCATCGTCGGCGTTTACGCCCGCATCTGATCCTTCGCGAAAGTCTGAAACGCCATGCCGCCGAAGCCGCTCCCCGGCATACTCGACATCGAGCCCTACAAGGGCGGCGAGTCCGTGCTGCCCGGCATCGCCAAGCCCATCAAGCTCGCGTCCAACGAAAACGCGCTCGGCGCCAGCGCTGCGGCGCTGAAGGCGTTCGCCGACGCGGCGTCGAAGTCACATCTCTATCCCGAAGGGCGCGCCACCGTCCTGCGCAACGCCATCGCCGCGCGGTACGGCCTCGATCCCGAGCGCATCGTCTGCGGCGCCGGTAGCGATGAGATTTTCCACCTCCTGGGCAGCGCCTATCTCGCGCCGGGCGACGAGATCGTGCAGTCCGAGCATGGCTTTCTCGTCTATCGGATCGTCGCGCAGACGGCGGGTGCGGCGACCATCTCGGCGCCGGATCGCGATTTCACCGTCGATGTCGACGCGATGCTCGCGGCGGTGACGGCGAAGACGAAGATGGTCTTCCTCGCCAATCCGAACAATCCGACGGGCACCTATCTTCCGTTCGCGGAAGTGCGCCGTCTGCACGCCGGGTTGCCGGAAGATGTGCTGCTGGTGATCGACGCGGCCTACGCGGAGTACGTGCGCCGCAACGACTACGAAGCGGGCGTCGCGCTCGTGTCGGAGTTTGACAATGTGGTGATGACGCGGACCTTCTCGAAGATCCACGGCCTCGCCGCGCTGCGCCTTGGCTGGGCTTACGGACCGGCCGCCGTCATCGATGTGCTCAACCGCATCCGCACGCCGTTCAACGTCTCGACCGCCGCGCAGATGGCCGGCGTTGCCGCGATCGAGGACACTGGCTTCGTCGAGCGCACGATCGAGCACAATGCAAGCGAGCTCGATCGGGTGTCTGCGGGGCTTCAGTCCTACGGGATCACGATCACGCCGAGCGTCGGCAACTTCGTGCTGGCGCATCTTCCGAAGGGCAAGGCGGCGGATGCGGATGCCTTTCTCCGTTCACGCGGCCTGATCGTGCGCCGCGTCGCGGCCTACGGCCTGCCGGATGCGCTGCGCATCTCCATCGGCACGACCGCTGAAAACGACGCCTTGCTCGCGGCGATGAAGGACTTGCCGGCGTCATGAACTTTGCGCGCATCGCCATTGTCGGTGCGGGGCTGATCGGCTCCTCGATTGCGCGCGCGGTGATTGCATCGGGCATGAAGGCGGAGGTTCGCCTCTTCGACGCGTCGGCGGATGTGCGCGCCCGCGCGGCAAGGCTTGGCATCGGCGCCGTCGCCGCGACGGCGGAGGAGGCGGTGCGCGACGCCGATCTCGTCATCCTCGCAACGCCCGTCGGCGCGATGGCCGCTGCGACCGCCGGGTTCGCCGACGCGCTGGCGGACGGCGTAGTGCTGACCGACGTCGGGTCCACCAAACGCGCCGTCGTGGATGCGCTGGCGAAGATCACGCCGGAGCGGGCCTATTTCATCGCGGGTCACCCCATTGCGGGCACCGAACAGTCGGGCCCAGAGGCGGGCTTCGCGTCGCTCTTCGAGAACCGCTGGACGATTTTGACTCCGCAGGACGATCCGCGTCCCGGCTATGCCGATGCGCTCGCACAACTGTCGGTGTTCTGGACCGCGCTCGGCGCGCGCGTGGAGATCATGGATCCTGATCGCCACGATCTCGTGCTCGCGATCACCAGCCACGTGCCGCACCTCATCGCATTCAACATCGTGGCGACGGCGGAAGATCTCGAAACGGTCACCGAGTCCGAAATTGTGAAGTACTCGGCCGGCGGTTTCCGCGACTTCACGCGTCTCGCGGCGTCCGATCCCGTGATGTGGCGCGACGTGTTCCTCGCCAACAAGGATGCGGTGCTCGAAATTCTCGGGCGCTTCACCGAAGACCTCGCGGCCCTGCAGCGCGCGATCCGCTGGGGCGACGGCGATGCGCTGCACGACATCTTCGCGCGGGCGCGTCGCGTGCGTCGCGAGGTGATCGAGGCCGGGCAGGATACGCCCGCGCCGAACTGGGGCCGCGATCAGAGCGGCGCTGATCAGGGCGGGGAAGACAAGTCGTAGAGCGGCTTTGCCGGATGCGTCGCCTGACCCAGGCGCCAGACGCCCTCCTTCGCGGTCAGCGTTGCGGTATTTTCCGCACCGGGATCAAGCGCGCCGAGAAGCGCGAGGATCGCTGCGGACTGGCCTTCGGCTTTCAGCGTGACAGCGCCTTCGGGACGTCGCTGCGCGTCGAGTCCGAGCGCGCCGGTTCCCGTCATCGTCGCGCCTTGCCACTTCATGTCGAGCGCTTCGACCGTGGCGCGGCCGCCGCTGTCGATCCAGGGGCCGAGCGGATCGCCGGGCCTTGCCGCGCGCAGGAGCGCATCGGTGTGGTCGATCACCACGCCCGCGCGCAACGCCTCGTCTTTTGATCCTTCCACGACGACCGCCACCTGCCAGGCGTTTGTTTTGCGCGGATCGGGGCGCACATGCGCGAGCAGCTTCTTCGTCGGCGCGCCTTCGAGGTCGAGCGACACGCGCGTGAGCGCGCCGTCTTTCCAGTGCACGCTTATGGCGCCGCGTACGGGATCGAGCATGTGCGTGACGCCGTCGCGTCCAGTCCAGCTTACGCCGTCCTTCAGGTCGATGATGAGATGCGACGGGTCGACGAGATTGATGGCGACCGGCAGCAATGCCGCTTCCAGACGCGGTACTGCGGCGGCAACGACGCGCACATTCGTCAGATTGAGTTTGAGATGCAGCGGATATCCGCTGGCGCGCACACCCTCATAGCTCGCGTCGACGCCGCGCGCTTTCGCCGACACGATCGCCGCGTCGAGCCGCTGGGTCGCCTGATCCTTCGCCACGAACCAGAAGGCCGTCCAACCCACGCAGGCGAGCGCGAAGAGCGTCCACGGAATGATGAGGCCGAGACGTTTGGGCTTTGTCGGGCTCATGCTTTCGACGTGTCGAGCAGCAGTTCCTGCGACCGCTTTTCGATGCGCTCTTCCAGCGTCTTCATGAATTCGTCGCGCGACAGGCCCGGCGGGATCGGCGGCAGGAGTTCAATGGTGGCGACGCCCGGACGACGCATGATGCCCTTCGCCGACCAGATGCGTCCCGTGTCCAGCGCCATCGGCACGCACGGCACGCCAAGGTCGCGATAGATGGCGGCGACGCCGGGTTTGTAATCGCCCGCAACGCCGGGTTCCTGCCGCGTGCCTTCGGGAAAGATGATGATCTGTCTGCCGGCGTCCCGTGCGGGACGTGCGGCGCGCAGCAGTTTCTTCAGCGCGCTCGCATGGGCTTCGCGATCCACAGGGATCATGCCCATGGCCTTGGCGTACCAGCCGAGCACCGGCGCTTCGAGGAGTTCGGCCTTCAGCACGAAAGCCGGGCGCTCGAACATGATGAAGGGTACGATCGCCTCGAGCATCGACTGATGCTTCGACGCGATGATCGCCGCGCCCTCCGGCGCGTGCTCCATGCCCTTGAACACAACGCGGGCGCCGACAATCCAGCGCAAACCGAACAGCGTTGTGCGCGCCCACATGCGCCCACCCGCCATGCTCCTGCCGCCGGTGGCGATCGTTTGCGGCAGGCAGATGAGGCCCGAGACGGCCATCATCAGATAGAGCCACCCGGCAAACAGTACGGAACGGACAAGCGTCATGCGGCGGGCGGAGTCTCTGTCGGCTTTTCGGCGGTCAAAAACGCTTCGCGGGCGCGGATGGCAAGATACTTCACATACTCGCCGCCGAGGGACATCGCCGCGGAGAGATCGCGTTGCCAGGCGCCGGGCGTCGAGAGCGAGGATGAGACGGGATAGGGAATGAGTTGCGCCTGCGGCATGGCTACGCGCAGCTCCGCGAGGCTGCGGGGCATGTGATAGTCGTCGGTGACGACGATGAGCCGTGAAAATCCGTTGCGACCGGCCCACGCGGCGGTTTCGCTGGCGTTGCCGAGCGTGTCCTTGGCCTGGCGTCCGAGATCGACGCAGCAGGCGATGAGCTCGGGCGCGCCTTCGAGCACGTCATAGACGTCGGCGTCCTCGACTTTCGGATTGACGCCGGAAATCAGAAGGCGCCGTCCTCGACCTTCCTGCAGCAGCTTCATCGCGGTGGTGAGACGATCGGCGTCGCCGCCGGTGAGCGCGACGATGGCGTCGGCTTCCGGCAGCGGATGCTGGGGGGCGGCGCGCTCCACGCCATTGGCGAACGCGATGTATCCCAGCCCGAGAGCGACGATGAGCGCGGTCACGACCGCCAGGAATGCCCCGCGCAACCAGCTCATCCGAGCCGGTCCGCGCCGTCGAAAGCGCCCGCCGCCCCAGCGCGCGCGCCGAGGGCGGCCGCCGTCGCCGCGAGAAGCGGCGCTGCAAGCGCGATGAAGACGTCCCAGGAGGAGAGCGAGGCGATCATGGAGGTAAAGGATATGGTCTCGCCCGCCGCCATTCGCACCCCCGGTGCGGCCACCAGCGCGAGGATCACCGCGGCGGCGCCTGCGAGGAAGGCGATTTCAGCCCCTGCGCGTCCGAAGGCGGCAAGCGTGGCGGCGCGTGTGGCGCCGAGATCGGCCCAGAGCGTGACGCGGATCCGCTCGCTGCGGGCGGCCGCGGCGGCGGCGAAATAGAGCGCCAGCAGCAGCGCGGCGCAGACTCCGGCGCCGGCGATGGTCGCCAGACGGACGGCTGCGGGGCGGCCCGGGTCGGCAGGGCCCGCATCGTAGATTTCGGCGGCTATACCGGCGGTCCGCAGTCGCTCGGTCAAAAGGGCGGGCGTGCGGACGCCGTCGCCCGCCTCAAAGAGACGGACCTCGATGAGCCTCAGAGGAGGAAGGTCGGCGGCGTTGATCGGTCGCCCGCCCCAGCGCGTGAGGAGCTGTGCAGCGCGGGCGGCGTCCATCGGCTGGGCCGTGCGGACTCCGGGGGCGGCGGCGAGCGCGGTGACGGCCTTCGCCAGCGCGTCCTCGGAGGCGGGCGGCAGCACGCGTACCGTGTAGCCGGACGTGGCTTTCGCGGCTTCGCTGGCGGCGCGCGCGCCGAGGCCCGATGCGCCCAGCGCCACCGCGAGGCCGGCGGCGATCAGGATCGCGAGGCTTATGAACAGGCCGGGCCGGAGGAAAGAGACAAGCATCAGCGGGCCGGGTCCAAAGGCTTCAGCACGCTTTCAGGCGCCAGTTCGAGCCGTCCTTCGCGGATCCGCCAGACTGCGCCCGGCAGACCGCTGACCGGCCCGGAGGCCGCAACGATGACAGCGGCGCCCAGCCGGCTGAGTTCCGTGAGGAGGCGCACCACCTTGGGCTCCGCTTCCGCGCCGACTCCGGCGAGCGGGTCATCGGCGAGCACGATGTCCGGGCGCGCGACCAGCGCGCGGGCAAGCGCCGCCAGTTTTCGCTGGCCTGAAGAAAGTGCGCCTGCAGGCCGCGCGGCATCGCGAGTCAGGCCGAGGAAGCCCAACAGATCCATCACGTCCTGTCCGGTCTGGCGGCTGGTCGGGTCGAGGTTGAGCGGCAGGGCCACGTTGTCGAAGAGGGTCTCGTCGTCGAGGAATTGGGGTTCCTGCGCGGCATAGCCGATGCGGCGCTTGAGGCCCGCGCGGGAGGCGTTTGAAAGACGCGCGATGTCGGAGCCGAGCAGGGTGACGCGGCCTTCGCGGGGCGCCAGCGCGGTGCGGATGAGGTGCAGCAGGGTCGATTTCCCGGCGCCGGACGGGCCCGTAACGATCGCTGTGGCGCCCGGCTTCAGGTCCATCGAGGCGCCGATGAGCACGTCGGGGCCGGCGTCATACCCCACCGTCGCGCCTTCGAGGCGCACGGCGGCGAGACGGTCGGGCGCGATGGCGGCGTCGACGAGGAGAGGCAACGGGGTCTGCATCAGGCTTCTGGCTTACGGCTCCGGCCAATGGGCGGACGACAGGGCGGGCGAATGGACAGCTGTCCCGGAATCGGCGCAGTCACGAAATCTAAACCGACGCAATCAAGAATTGCTTACCATGATCCTGACATGCCCGTCCTGCGCGACACGGTACTACGCCGATGACGCCTCCATCGGCGCCGCCGGTCGATCCGTCCGCTGCGCCTCGTGCGCCCATACCTGGTTCGTGGAACCCCAGCTGGTCCTCGGCGAAGACGCCCCGGCCATCCTGCGCGGCCGCGACGAGGAACGCCCGCTGAACCGTGAGCAGGTCGAGCGCCTGCGCCGGGCCGCTGGAGGCCACAGCCAGTCCGCGCCGTTGTCTTCGGCCGCCAAGTACCGCGCCATGCAGGCCGAGCGTCAGCGCAAGGATCGCATGAAGGCGGCAGCCCTCGCCTGGACCGTTACGGGCGTCGCGCTGGCCGCGACGACGACGAGCGCCGTGGCGTTCCGTGAGGACGTGGCGCGCATCTGGCCCAAGACCGCGAGCGCCTATGCGGCGGTCGGTCTGGATGTGAACATCTTCGGTCTCGAATTCGTGGACCTGCAGGTCGAGCACGTGTTCGACGGCCCCGAGCCCGTGCTCGTGGTGCGCGGCGCTGTGACCAATATCGGCCGCGACGATCGCCCGGCGCCCGTGCTGCGCTTCGGTCTGCGCGACGGCTCGTCGGCTGAAATCCAGCATGTGCTGGCGCGCATGGTGTCCCCGAACATTCCCGCCGGCGGCGCTGCGCCCTTCGAGGTCCGCATCGAGAACGCCTCGCCGGACGCGCAGGATCTGGAAGCGACATTCGCCGCGTTCGGCGAGATCGAAATGCCGCCGCAGGCCGCAGCGCTTGCGCCGCCGGCGCCGCTGCTGGACCCGCCGGCTGTGGAAGGGTCCTTGACCCTGGACACGCTCGCCCCCAGCGAAGGCGCATCGGCATCGCACGATGGGCTCGCGCCGCGGCTCAGCGAGCCGTTCGCTGAGGACCATGGCTGAACGCTTTCCCGTACTCGTCAGTGAAGCCGATATCGCCGCGCGGATCGAGACGCTGGCGGACGAACTCGCCGTCCTGATCGACGACGACTGGCGCGTGGTTCAGCTCATGCAGGGCGCGGGGCCGTTCGCGACCGATCTCATGCGCGCTCTGGCGCGGCGCAATCTGCACCCGATCCTCGACAGCCTCTGGCTCGAGAGCTACCGCGACGAGCACGTCTCTTCGGGGCGCGTGGTCGTGCGGGCGGATATCTCACGCAAGATCGAGGGCCTGAAGGTTCTCATCCTCGACGACGTCTTCGACAGCGGCCGCACGATCGCCTTCGCCAAAGCGCATCTGGAAGCCAAAGGCGCGATCGAGACGCGCGCCTGCGCCTTCATCCGCAAGCCCGCCGCCGGCGACGCGCCGATCGAACACATCGGCATCGATTGCCCGGATCGCTATCTCATTGGCTACGGCATGGATGATGCGGGACGCTATCGCGGCCTGCCTTATGTGGGCGCGCTCGATTAGGCTTTCAGGCGGTAGCCCGTCTTGAAGATCCACCACACGCCGGCAAGGCAGAGCGTCATGAAGAGCGCCGTCATGCCAAGGCTAGTCCACACGCCGACATCCGACACGCCGTAGAACGCCCAGCGGAAGCCGCTGACGAGATACACGACGGGGTTGAACAGCGTCACTTTCTGCCAGAACTCTGGCAGCATCGAGATGGAGTAGAAGCTGCCGCCGAGAAATGTGAGCGGCGTCACGATCAGCAGCGGTACGATCTGCAGCTTCTCGAAGCCGTCCGCCCATACGCCGATGATGAAGCCGAAGAGGCTGAACGTCACGGCGGTCAGCACGAGGAAGAGCAGCATCACCAGCGGGTGCTCGATCTCGTAGGGCACGAAGATGCGCGCCGTCGCCATGATGAGCAGGCCCAGCAGAACGGATTTCGTCGCCGCCGCGCCCACATAACCTATGACGATCTCGATCCACGATACCGGCGCCGACAGCACCTCGTAGATGGTGCCTGCCCATTTCGGCATGTAGATGCCGAAGGACGCGTTGGAGATGCTCTCGGTCAGGATCGACAGCATGATGAGGCCCGGCACGATGAACGCGCCGTAGCTCACCCCGTCGATTTCCATCATGCGCGAGCCGATCGCCGAGCCGAACACCACGAAATAGAGCGACGTCGAGATGACGGGCGACAGGATCGACTGGAACAGCGTGCGGAACCAGCGCCCGAGTTCGAACTGGTAGATGGCGTTGATGCCGGTGATGCTCATTGGCGCGCGCTCACAAGGCTGACGAAGATTTCTTCGAGGGAGGACTGGTCGGTGTGCAGGTCCTTGAAGTCGATGCCGGCTTCATGGAGCGCCTTCATCAGCGCGGCGATGCCGGTCTGATCGCTTTGCGCGTCGAAGGTATAGACGAGTTCCGCGCCGTCCTTGGCGAGTTCGAGCTGATAGCCGGCGAGCGCCGGCGGGATGGCCGCGATCGGCGTCTGCAGCAGCAATGTGAGCTGTTTCTTGCCGAGCTTCTGCATCAGGACATGCTTGTCCTCAACGAGAATGAGTTCGCCTTTCGAGATCACGCCGATGCGGTCGGCCATGTCCTCGGCTTCTTCGATGTAGTGGGTGGTGAGGATGATCGTCACGCCGGAGTCGCGCAGCTTGCGGACCATCTCCCACATGTCGCGGCGCAGTTCGACGTCCACGCCCGCCGTGGGCTCGTCGAGGAAGAGGATCTTCGGCTCGTGGCTCAGCGCCTTGGCGATCATTACGCGCCGCTTCATGCCGCCGGAGAGCGTCATGATCTTGTCGTTGCGCTTGTCCCAGAGCGAGAGGTCGCGCAGCACCTTTTCGATGTGGGCGTCGTCGCGCGGTTTGCCGAACAGCCCGCGCGAGAAGCGCACCGTGGCGATGACTTTCTCGAATGCGTCGGTGTGCAGCTCCTGTGGCACCAGACCGATCTTGGCGCGCGCGGCGCGGTAGTCCTTCACGATGTCGTGGCCGTCAGCGGTGACGGTTCCGGAACTCGGATTGACGATGCCGCAGATGATGGAGATCAGCGTCGTCTTGCCGGCGCCGTTCGGGCCGAGAAGGGCGAAGATTTCGCCCTGGCGGATGTCGAGGTCGATGCGCTTGAGGGCTTCAAAGCCCGTGGCATAGGTCTTGGTCAGACCCTGAACGGAAATGATCGGCTGCAACGGCGAAGGCCCCGGCGGTTCGGATGTGAAAAGGGGGCGCGTCAGCGACGCCCGCGAACAAGGACGTTCGCGCCAGCCCCGTCCCGACATAAGGGCCACCTGGCGCGGGCGCCAGAGGCTGCGGTCGATTAAGCGACGGCTGCCGCGATTCTGCGGTCAGGAGCCGGTGAAGCGGTCCAGCAGGCGCTTCAGATATTCGCGTTCCGATTCCGGGCGCGTGGTGTCCTGCGCGCGGCGGCGCAGTTCATCGAGAATTTCACGCGCGCGCTGACGTTCGGTCTGGCTGGGAACGGCCGTCTCGTCGCCCTCGTCGCCGGCGCCTAACATCTGACGGCCGAGGGGGTCTTCCTCGCCGGTGCGGCCTTCTTCGCGGCCGTTGCGTCCTTCGCGCTTGGACATCGCTTCGTTCGACATCTTTTCCGCGCCGCTACGCAGCGAACGGATGGCGTTTTCCTGCTGGCGGCCCGCTTCGTTCAGATCGCCGCGCTTCAGCGCCCGCGCCGCCTGATCCATGGCGTCGCCGGCTTCGTTGAGATCTTTTTCGCCTTCCTCGCCGCCGGCGCCGCGCGCCTTCTGTTCGGCGGCGCGAAGGTCCTCGCGGAGTTCTTCCTGCTGTTCGCCGAGCTGCTGTTCGGTCTGCTCGCCGGGTTGCGGCTCCTGTTCTTCCTTGGCGGTCTCGTCGCGCAGCGAGCGCTGGCGGCCGATCTGCTCTGAGAGATTGTCGACAGCCTGTTCGAGTTCGGAAGGCTTGCCCTCCTGTCCGCCCTGGCTTTCGCCGCCGTCGGCCAGCTTGATCTCGAGATTGTTCAAAAGTTCCGCGAGCTGCTGCAACAAAGCCTGCGCGCCGGCCTGATCGCCCGCTTCGGCGCGGCGCTGGATTTCGTCGAGCATCTCCTGGATGTCGCTCTGCGACATCTGCGACTGCTCGAATCCATCTTCCGAGACCTCTGCGCTTTCGCCGTTGCGCACCGCTTCCTGAATCAGCGCTTGCAGGTAGTTGTTGGTCGCCTGTTTGAGCGCCTCGGAAAGACGCGCGATTTCTTCTTCGTCCGCGCCGCGTCGGATCGCGTCGGCAAGCGCCTGTTGCGCGGCCATCAGCGCGCGCTTGGCGTCGGCGGCGTCGCCGTATTCGGCGCGCAGCGCCGTGCGCCAGAGAATGTCGGCGGCGTAGTCGGTTTCCTTGATGTCGCGGGCGATATCGAGCGTCGAGCGCGCGAAGCGGAAGCCGGCGAACACCGCGGTGTCGCGGAAATAGCCGTCCTGCGGCGCGAAGGTGATCGCATCGATCATGCGTCCGGCGCGGCGGATCGCGGCCGGCGCGCGGGTGATGCGCGGATCGTCGTCATCGGTGCGGATGCCGAAGAGATCGGCAGGGCCGGTGATGCGCGGCGACACGAACGGCGGATGCTTCGCGTAGGCGCGGCGCTCGTGGAGAATGACCTTGCGGATTTCCACGGCGGCGCGGGCGAGCGGCTGCAGGAAGATTTTTTCCGGCGCGCGCAGCGGGGCGCTCGCGCCCGCGCCCTTTTGACCGATCGCGTCGATGGCGACGAGGCGCGCCTCCACCTTCATGCCCGCATACGGGTGCATCGCGAGATCGACGCTGGCCTTGCCGGTGGCGGTCTTGGGTTCGCCGGCCGGAGACTCTAGCGGCGTGTCCACCGGCTCGGCGCCGACGAGGCCGGGCGGGGGATCGACCGGCGTCAGTCGCAGGGCGAGGCCCTGGACGCCGTAGTCGTCGGTGGCCGCCCATTCGAAGGTGATGCGGTCGTTTTCGCCGACGACCGGCGCGCTGACGAAGCGACCGACGGGCGCTGCGTCCGGCGTCGGCGCGATGCGCCAGCGGGCCTTGGTGTGAAAGCGTACGACGCGCAGCGTGCCGCCAGCGGGCATGGCGTAGCGGGCCTCAAAGGCGCCGTCGGCGGCCTTGGCGAAGCGCACCTTGCGATGCACCTGCTTGCCGTTCACGCGACCGTCGAAGACGAGCCATGGCGCGGCGACCGGTCCGGTGACTCGGATCGTCGCCTCCGGCGAGGGCGGGGTTTCCACCTTGTCGCCGATGCGGTCGGAGAGGCTCACCGGCGCGCCGCCGGTGTAGGCGCCGGGCGTGACCCACGCTTCGATGCCCATGGGCTGGTCGCCGACGAGCGGTCCGGGGTCCGGCAGGAAGGCGCGGGCGAGACGGTCGGGCGTGTTCTCGCCGGCGACAATGAGACCGGCCAGCAGCGCGATGGGTACGATCACGCGGAGATAATAGGGGTCGAGCCGGCGCAGCGGCAGCCGCGCAGGCAGCGCCTTGGCGAGACCGACGGCCTGGGCGGCCCGCTCCTGTTCCCGCCGCCAGAGCGCGAGGCCCATCGGATCGAGGCGGGTGGGGTTGTCCTCCAGCGAGTCGAGCGCGCCGCGATCGAGACCCGCGTCGAGGGCGAGCCGGTTGCGCGCCTCCACCATCGTCGGCTTGCGCCAGCGGGTGACGGCGCGGGCGGCGATCACCACGATGGCGAGAAGGGCGGCGATCCCGACCAGCGTTGCGGCCAGCGGCGGGATGAAGTCGTGAAGCCCGCCGAGCGAGAGCGCGATCCATAGTCCCAGCGCCAGCACTGGCAGCAACGCCAGTCCCACGCCCCGTTCGATCGCGAGCGCGCGGGCGGCGCGGGCGATCTCGCGGGCGAGAGCGTCGAGGGCGTCTTTGTGCAGCATCAGCGGTGACAGCGTACCAGCGGGCGACCCAACCGGCCATGACAATGCAGCCGGATTGGGGCGCGGCGCTGCTTGTCAGCGACGAGGGAGCCGCATACGCCTTCGCCCCTCAAAGGAGTTCTCCCGCCATGGTTGCGCCGTACCGTCTCTATGGGGCGGATCTTTCGCCCTATTCCGTCAAGGTCCGCCAGATCCTTCGCTTCAAGGGCATCGAACATGAATGGCTGCCCAGAAGTCAGGCGCGCCAGGCGGAATTCGCCCGCTTCGCGAAGCTGCCGCTGATCCCGGTTCTGGTCGGCGCCGACGATTACTCTCTGCAGGATTCGACGCCGATCGCCGAGACGCTGGAGCGGCGCTACCCGGAACCCTCGATCACGCCGGACGACCCCGCGCTCGCCTTTCTCTCGGCCATGCTCGAGGACTACGGCGACGAGTGGGTGAACAAGGCGATGTTCCATTATCGCTGGACCTACCCGGCCGACCAGGAGAGCGCCGCGCGGCGGCTTGTCGATACGATGCTCGACGGCGCGAGCGTGCCTGATCGCGCGGACGTCGAAGCGTCGGTGCGGTCGCGCATGGTCGAACGGCTGCATTTCGTCGGCTCGAGCGCAGAGACCGCGCCGGTGATCGAGGCCTCTTACGAGCGCCTCCTGCGGCTCCTCGAAACGCATCTCGCCTCGCGCAACTTCATTTTCGGCGGCCGGCCTGCGCTCGCGGATTTCAGCCTCGCCGGACAACTCGGCCAGCTTGCGTCGGACCCGACGCCGGGCGCGCTGATGGCGTCGCGGGCGCCGAAGGTGGCGGCGTGGGTCAAGCGCATGGAGCACGCGACCGTCGAGGGCCCGTTCGAGACGCTCGAAGCTCTGGCGCCGACGCTCGGGCCATTGCTGCGCGAAGAGATTGCCGGCGCGTATCTGCCGTGGATGGCGGCGAACGCGGCCGCCGCTGCAGAAGGCGCAGACGTGGCGGTCGATCTGCCGGGCGGGCGTTTCACGCAGAAGCCGCAGAAGTACGCTGCGCGCGCGTTCACCGAAGTCCGTGGCCGCCGTGCCATGGTGGCGAGCGACGGGCGCCTCGCGGCGCTCCTCTCGGAAACCGGTTGCGACCGGTGGCTCGAACCGCCCGCGCCGCCTGCAGCGACGGCACCCGAACCGGCGGCGGATGCATCGGGCGATGTGCTCGACAAATCGGCGGACGCGTAGCGGGAGAGGCGCCGGTATTCATGCCGGACCGCGCGGCTCCTGCCGCGCATGCGGCGGCGCCGCCAGACTCCGAAGAATCTCGCGTGGTTGAACATGGGTATGCGCAGCGGGAGCTGCGCGGTCCGGTTTCGACGGTCATGACGTATCTGCCGCCTCTGCGGCAGGTGCGAGCGCGGACGCGCCCAGAGCAATCATCACGGCAAGCACCGTGACGACAGCGCCGGGCGTTGCACCGTTCTTCGGCAGGCGCGCGATGGCGCACTTCACTACTTTGTCGAAATTCGCCAGCGCGTCGCGCATCTCCGCGACCGTGCGCAGGGGTATGCCGCGCGTGAACGCATGCACTATGCGCGCGTGTCGACGCTGAAAACCAAGGACGCCGTTCGGCCTGCGCGTGAAGTTCGGACGATCGACGGGAAACGTCAGGCGCGAACACATCGACAGGAAGACGAGACGTCGGATGTCGCGGCGCGCGGTGCGGATGTCGGCCTGGAATTCCAGACGCCACGCGCGCGGCAGGCGCACGCGCGCCATCAGCCACGCGACGACTTGCAGGAGCCACAGATGCAGATCGCGCGCGGCGGCGGCATAGGCTTCGCGGCGGTGACGTAACGGTCTGGCGATCTGCATGTCTGGCTCTCCTCTTCGCAACGACGGGACCATCCCGGCAGCGCGTGAGGAGGAGTGTCAGGGCGGTGGCGACCCGGTCGGATTGTTTTGGTGATTTTTATGCAGCGCGCGCGTGGGCGCGTTGCGCGCCATGAGAAGATTTTTGAAGACGCCGTCGAAAGCGAGGGACGAACGCAACCGCGATCCCCCTACTTTTCGGCAATGAACCGGAGCGGCGACGCCCCCGTCGCCGTACCGAGTCGCCAAAGACGGCGGCGAGGGAGGCGCCGATCCGTGTGTGTTTTTGGACGAGGCTCAGGAAACAGCAGCCCCGGGACGGCCGCTTGAAACGATGGTCGGAGTAGCAAGATTCGAACTTACGACCCCCACGTCCCGAAAAACATTTCCCGAAATTTCTGCTGGCCGATGTAGGCGGATAGATGCGGGCTACGGCCGAAAAAATATATGATTTTATTGAGAAAAAATCTGCGACCCCCACGTCTACTCAGTTCTTGACCGACCGAAACAGACCGTGGTTGATGGCTAATTGCTGGCCAAATGACCCCCTTTGCACAAACAAATGCAAAAGCGTGGGGGTCAAAAATTCCCTGGGTTTAGCCAGCATCAGAGGGCGTCGGTCGCCGATGCGCTCTGACGGTCGCCACAACTGGAAGGGTGTTATGCGCGGGACTGCCACTCGATTGACCCAGGCGTTCGTGAACGGAGCCGCGTCGATGGACAAGGCGAAGGCGCGGTTCTGGGACAGCGGTGTCCCTGGTCTCGTGCTCACCGTCACGAAGAACGGCGGCAAGACTTACTGCGCCGTCTATCGCGATCTTGAGGGCCGCCAGCGGGAGCCCCGGATCGGCGACGCCAAGGTGGTGACACTCGAACAAGCCCGCAAGGCCGCGATTGATCTCCTCGCCACATCGCAGCTGGAGGGGCGAGATCCAGTGGCGGAGCGTCGGGCCGCGAAGGCGGCGGCTATAGAGCGCCGGCAATGGACCTTCGACAAACTTGCCGAAGTCTATCTGACCGATGGCGAACTCCGCCGCTCGCCAGCCCGGCAGGCGATGGAGAAGATGTATGTCCGCAAGCACCTTGGCCCTCGCTTCGGAGATACGCCGCTCGCCGAACTGACTACTGCGGCACTTTCCACAGCCCTGTGCGAAATCTCAGTCAACTCGGGTCAAAGTGCGTCGAACACCAATCTTGAAGTCGTCCGTCAGATGCTTTCGTTCGCCGTCGATCGCGGATGGGTCTCGAGCAACGTGGCGCGGGGTATCAAGCCGTATCCGAAGGTCAGTCGTGAACGTGTCGCGACCGAGGACGAGCTGAGACTGATCTGGCGGAGCCTCGATGTTGCGAAGGCCGATGGGCGGATAGATTGCCGTGACGCAGCACGCGCGATCCAGTTCGCGCTGCTCACGCTGCAGCGGCGCGGCGAGGTGGCCGGCCTCCACTTCCGCGAGATCGACTGGGCGGCGAAGGTCTGGACCATTCCCGGTCCGCGCACCAAGAATAAGAAGGGCCCTCATCTCGTGCCGCTGTCGGGGGCTGCGTTGAATGTGTTGCTCGAAGCCTTTGGCAAGCGAAAGGACGGGTTTGCGTTCACGGGCCGCGACGCCGGCGCGCTCGACGTCAAGGTTATCTCGCGAGCGTTCGCGCGTCTTGTAGCAGACCTCGGCATCGAGGATCTGACAGTGCATGACCTTCGTCGGACGGGGGCGACCATGCTCACATCAGAGCGACTGGCAGTCATCGGCGAGATTGTTAGCCGCATTCTCAACCATACCCCGCCCGGCCCGGCGGTGACGTTGATCTACAACCGCAATTCCTACCTGCCGCAGAAGCGTGCTGCGCTGGATGCGTGGTCGCAAGAAGTGCTTCGAATGCTCACGATAGGAAGAGAAGGGCTGCCGGTGCTCAGCTGACCATTTGGTACTACGAATCTGGGGGTCGGGCGTTCGAATCGCTCTGGGCGCGCCATGGGACCCTTGGGGTTTATCCAGAACCCAACGTTTCCGGTTCCTATATAATGGGCCAAATATATAGGAATCGCGGAGTCGCGTTGGACGCGCCGTCCCGTTCAGCTGTCACTTTGAATTTTCAGATGTTTCTCCGTCAGGCGCAGCTGTAGGCGACAGCTATGTTGGCGCCGCGGACGCCCTCAGTTGCCTCTTCGGTACGGGAGGCACGCTCGGGAGCAGCTGCGAGCAGACTCAACTCGATCGCACGTTCGGCTGAGCCGGGCCGTGCGCGCATCCCAGCTATGAAAAAAGAACTCGTGACCGGCACCCATGGTCGCGTGAATAGCGCCCGTCATCTAACAGGCTGAGGAAATTTGCGCGAACGGCGGCCGATTGTCTCTGGTGTTGCTCGACTTCCGCCGTTTCGTTCCGTCCCGGCGTGCGACGGACGGATTCCTCCTGTCGGCGCGATCAGGCCGGTGCGGCCATCGGCGCGGCGAGCAGTTTCGGCAGGCGGACGAGATTGTAGGCGGTCATCGCGAGGGTGAATTGCCAGTCGACCTTCGCCACGCCGCGATGGCGACACTGGCGCATTCCCGCAGCCGCCTTCATCCAGCTGATCCCGCAGGGATCGCGGCTCATCGGGACGTATGATGCGGATACATCCTACGGCGAACGTCGGCTCGTTCTCATCTGGAACCGGCTCATCTTTCCCAATGGCTGGAGCATTTCCCTGCGCGGTATGGAGGGGACCGATCCGACTGGCGCCGCGGGCCTGCGCGACCGCGTCGACAATCATCTGGATCGTCTCGCCGGCGCCATCGGGCTTTCCGCCATCATCAGCGTCATCGCCGACAATGCGGAGGACGATGACCAGAACTCGCTCGCGCAAAGTGTCGGCGATGCAGCGGCGTCCGAAGCGGCGCGCACCGGCGGCCGCATCGTCGATCGCGAATTGAGTGTGAGACCGACTATCCGAATCCGCGCTGGCGGTTCGGTGCGCTTGCTGGTGACGCGCGACATCGAGCTGCGTCCCTACCGGGAAGATCGAAGACGATGAAGGTGCCGCCGGATCTTGTGCCGCAGAAGGTGGTGGCGGACGATTTGTGCGTGAGCCTCGCCACGCTCTGGCGCGCACGGCGCAGCAACCTTCCGGGCTTTCCCGCCCCGGTCATCCTCCGCAACATGGTGTTCTGGAGGAAGGCCGATCTTGGCAAGCTTGAGGACGCGCTGATGCAGTTTGCAGGGCGCGGCACGTTCGAGCAGGAGCGGCAACGCTCCAAACGCATCGCCGTCCTGGCGAAGGCGCGTCCTCAGCCCAAACGTATCAAACGCGCGCGCCGCCCGGACGAACGCCAGCGGGATCTCTTCTGAGCAAGTCATGCTCCCATGTTCGACCTCGGCCCGAGCAGGGCGCGAGGTCGAATTAGACGGGACGTGGCTCCCACGTCCCGACAGCTTCAGCGCCGCCATCGCGCGCAAGCCGGGGTCAAGGGCGAAGAGGCGGAGCCGTCCCTTGACGCCGCCGAGCACGATGGCAAATGCGCCGCGGCCCATCTTCTTTGCACCTTACTCATAGGCCTGCGGAATTTTGAGCCGGACGCCGGCGTCGTCGGCGGCTGCCGGGTCCATGAAAGCATTGGTGCGCGCCAGCGCCTCCTGGGAGCGTTGCAGGTCGGACCATGGGATGGCGGCGACCCATTTTTGCGCAAAGTCGAGGGTGCGCACCAGCGGGGCGGGATGGCGGCTCAAGGAATGAGCCTTCAACGCAGAGAGATAATTGCTTCGGAAAATCGTCGGAATGATGATCCGTTCTTCGCCCGCGGCGACAAGTTCGGCGTTCATCATGATCCTGGCGATGCGCCCGTTGCCGTCGGCGAAGGGATGCACTTCGGAAATCAGGAACATCATATAGATGGCGCGCGCGAGCGGCGCATCGAGGCTCGGATAGAATTCAAACCCGCGCGCCAGCGTCCCCTCGACGTGATCGGGCGCCACGAAAACGGTTTGACCTGCGCGGTTGCCGGCTTGTTTGAACGCGCCGGGCAGCTTGTCGCGGCGGCTTTCCATTAGAATGGCGTGACGCTTTTTGATCAGATCAACGAGCGCATCGACGGTTCGCGGCGTTCGGGCCATTTCAACCGGATCGGAAACGATCCGCCATGTGCCCAGGACGTCGTGGGCGTCTTCGGGCCGGTCTGCCGGAATGACATTGTTGAAGACGATGTCCGCCGCTTCCGCGACTTCGAACTCGGTGCCTTCGATGAAGTTCGAGAAATAGGCTTCAAAGAACGTGAGCGAAGCGTTGGCTTCGCCAGTGCGCGCCGCCACCGGGCGGCTTGGCAACGCCGTGTTTTGCAGTTCCTGGTGCAAATGTTCGAACAGCGCAATTCGGTCGGGATCGAAGGGCGCGCCGGTGCGGCGCGCGCGCGCACGATCGGACACGAGGTCATCGTCGCGCGTGCCGAGCAGGGCGCCGACGAGCTTGTCGAACGCTTCGAACTCTTCTTCGCGGCCGATCAGCGGCGCGATGCGGCGTGCTTCGTCGCGCACTTGATTGAGCGCTTCGACGCCGCGGCGGCGCATGATGTCGTCGAGACGAAGCTCCAGCTCTTCACGGCTCAAGGTCCGGCTGACGCCGCCGCGTTTTCGCGAGGGGGCCATATTGTCGAGATAGGCGCGGCCCGGCGACGACAGACGCAAGCCGCCGATGAACGCGCGGTCGTCGTCCATGGGCGGCGGCCCGGATCTTGGCCGGATCCAGAGCCCCGGCAATTGGATGTCGCGGCGGCGGGTCGCGACGATAAAGACGGACCCGTCCTCGGCGGGCCGGTTCTCAAGCGCGGTGCGATCGGCGATCAGGGCGCCGGGCGCATAGGCGGCGACGATGGGCCACGCGTTGCGGCGGATGATGATCTCCGGCGCGTCGGTCAGGTTCTTGGTGTAGAGTCTCGGCCCGAGCTGGCGGAGTTCGCCCGCGGCGACCGCCCGCGACACCGCCGAACTGAGGTCGTCGCTGGACAGAAAGACTTCCGGCAAATCGTCGAGCGGCTGCGCCATAAGGCCGGTGCATAGCAGGCAAATGTCTTTTAAGACACCTAGTTTGCAGGTTTTCGTAAAATAAGATGAGTTCTTCCTGTGCGAGATCGCAGCCAGAAAGGTCGAAGACGGGCTCTAAAAGTTCGGGAGGCGCCGGGTGTCGGAAGCGAACAAAGTCTGCAAACTCGTCCCTTAAGTGATTGATTGTATTAGCGGTGAACGGAATCGGAACAGTTTGCAGACTCCTTGATTTTCATGGCTTGTAGGGGAGCGCCGACAGATTCGAACCCTGCCGCGCCCACCAGGGCATCCTGGCCCCGCACGATCAAATCAAATGCTCAAATATGCATGGTCAGCATGCATTGCAGCATGGCTACCTGTCCAAATTTGGACATGCGGGGGCTGTGTTGTTGCAAAAATATTGCTCTCTTGGCCCAAAGTCAGTTCAATGAACACGTTCAGTGAACATGGTCGGTCGCTTCCCGCGCAAAAGTCGTGCGGGAACGGCGCGGGAGCGAAGAGCGTGGCCGGGGAGGGCGAAAGTGGCGGCTTGATGATCTTTGCAAGAAGGCGGTTGCGCTCTTCCGATGAAACCATCATCTGCCCCCCTTCGTTGGTCGTGAGCGGAGAAGCGCTTCGGCTGGATGGGTTTGGGGCTGAAGCCAGCGCAGGGGCTCTCCTGCGCGCTTCTGCGGAACCGCGATGCATGCGCGGCATGCACGGAGGACTGGAATTATGGAAACCGACTTCTGCAACGTCGATGGCGCACGTCGCCTGAAGCAGCGGATTGAAGAGTACTGGAAGGACAAGGGCTACAACGTCGATGTGAAGCTCATCGAAGCGCCCTTCGTCGCCGCGATGCGCTCTGCCCGCACCGATGTCCGCAGCGACATGGTCAACGGCTTCCCGCGCAAGGGACGCACGGAAAACGACAATAGCGGTCGTTTCCGCGAGAATGGCTAGGGTCCGATGAGCCGGCGCACGACAGCGCCGAGGTCGTCGTAACTTGAAATGAGGGCGTCGGCGCCGAGCGCGTCGACGCCCTCTTCGCAATAACCGAACGTCACGGCGATCACCGGCACCCCGGCCGCCCGCGCGGCGCCCACATCGGCGGCGCCGTCGCCGACCATCACGGAGCGTCCCACATTGCCGCCCGCCCGCGTCACCGCCGCCACGTAGTGCTCAGCTGCGGGCTTGCGCGTCGTCACGGCGTCGGCCCCCACGATCGCGCCGAACCGGTTGGCGAGACCGAGCGCCGTGAGCAATTGTTCAGAAAGTCCGGTCCGCTTGTTGGTGCAGACCGAAAGGCGCGCGCCAGCGGCGCCAAGCGCATCCAGCGCCGCCTCCAAACCCGGAAAAGGGAGGCTCGCACCGGCGATGTCGGCCGCATAAATGCCCACGAATGTTTCGGTCAGCTGGTTCAGTTTTTCCTCCGGCCACGCCACGCCGGCCCGTGCCGCCGCGCGCTCGATCATCACGCGCGCGCCTTGTCCAACCATTAGCCGCGCAACCTCCGCCGGCGGCGCCGTCAGCCCTTCGGTCGCCATGACCGCCTCCAGCGCGCGCAAGAGGTCCGGCGCAGTGTCCACCAGTGTGCCGTCGAGGTCGAAGACGATGGTCGCTCCATCGAGGTCGCGCATGCGGGTCGCTCCTGCCGAAAATTGTCGCAGAGGGTCTAGCGTCGCGCCACGATGCTTGAAAGCGCGGGCCAAGCGGCTGGACACCGAGACGCGACACGTCGTCCGTTGCCGATGCGGAAGTTGATCTGCCTCAAGTCGGCGCCCCGGTGCATGAAGTGCATTGCTGCGTGCGCTCGCACGCCGAACAAGGAGACGCCGGATGATCCCGCAGGATGTCGCTGACGCCATCGTCGATCCCAAGGCCTATGCCGACCAGGCGCGGATCGACGGCGCGTTCAAATGGATCCGCGAGAACGCGCCGCTGGAACAGGCGCAGCCCCAAGGGTTCGATCCGTTCTGGGTGGTCTCCAAGCACGCAGACATTCTTGAGGTCGAAAAGCAGAACGACCTCTTTCACAACGGTGATCGTCCCACGACGCTGATGCCGATCGAGATGGAGAAGAAGGTGCGTGCGACGATGGGCGGCTCGCCGCATCTCGTGCGCTCGCTTGTCCAGATGGACAACCCCGATCACATGAACTACCGGCGCCTCACGCAGGGTTGGTTCCTGCCACAGAACCTGCGCTCCCGCGAGGCGCGCATCCGCGAGATCGCCAAGAGCTTTGTCGACAAGATGGCCGCCTGCGGGGAACGTTGCGATTTCGCGCGCGACATCTCGTTTCTCTATCCCTTGCACGTCATCATGGAAGTCATGGGCGTGCCGGAGTCGGATGAGCCGCGCATGCTGAAACTGACGCAGGAACTGTTCGGCAGCGCCGATCCCGATCTCAATCGCAACGCGCGCGCGGTGACGGATCTCGACGAGGGCCTGAAAGCGATCCAGGAAGTGGTTGGAGACTTCGTCGCCTACTTCAATGCCGTCACCGAAGACCGCCGCGCCAATCCGCGCGACGATCTCGCCAGCGTCATCGCCAACGGCAAGATCGACGGCGCGCCGCTCGGCTTCTTCGAGGCCATGTCGTACTACATCATCGCTGCGACTGCCGGACACGACACGACATCGAACACCACCGCGGGCGGCATGTGGGCGCTCGCCGAGAATCCCGACCAGTTTGCAAAGCTCAAGGCCGATCGCTCGTTGATCCCGGGCTTCCTCGAAGAGTCGATCCGCTGGGTGACGCCGGTGAAGCACTTCATGCGTAGCGCGACAGCCGACGCTGAAGTGCGCGGTCAAAAGATCGCCGAGGGCGACTGGCTGATGCTGAGCTACCCGTCCGGCAATCGCGACGCGGACGCCTTCGACCGCCCGTTCGATTTCGAAATCACGCGGTCCCCGAACAAGCATGTCGCGTTCGGCTACGGCGCGCACGTCTGCCTTGGTCAGCACCTCGGGCGTCTCGAAATGCGCGCGCTTTGGGAAGAGCTCCTGCCTCGACTGGAGTCGGTGGAACTCGACGGCGAGCCCCGTCTGATGCAATCCAACTTCGTGTGCGGCCCGAAGTCGGTGCCGATCCGCTACAAGATGCATTGAGGCGCGCGCCCATGTCCGACGCCGAACCCTTTCTCGTCTGGCAGTGTCGCACCTGTGGCTACATTTACGAGGAAGCGCAGGGCGATCCGCTTGAAGGCCTCGCGCCCGGTACCCGCTGGCGCGACGTTCCCGACAACTGGATCTGCCCGTCCTGCGGCACGTCCAAGCCCGAGTTCGACATGGTGGAGATCTGATCCGGCGCGCTTCGCGATTCGCCCTGGCGTGAGGTAGTAGGGGCGCTCAGGGATTCTCGATCCTCGCCGGAGCCTTTCGCATGCCCACGCCCCGCGCCGCCGTGATCCTCGCCGCCGGGCAGGGCACGCGCATGAAATCCGCCTTGCCGAAGGTGCTCCACAAGGTCGGCGGCAAGGCGATGGTGGATTGGGCGATCGATGTGGCGGCGGGTCTCGGCTGCGACCGCACGGTGGTAGTGGTCGGCGCGCACGCGCCGGTGGTAGGATCGCATGTGGCGGCTCGATTGGGCGCGGGTGCGGTGGCGGTGCAGGACCCGCCGCAAGGCACGGCCCACGCGGTGCGTTCGGCGGAAGATGCGCTCGCAGGTTTCAGCGGCGACGTGGTGATCCTGTATGGCGATGCGCCGATGACGCGGCCCGAGACGGTGGCGGCGCTCTTCGATAAGCTTGAGCTGGGCGCCAATCTTGTCGTGCTCGGTTTCGAGGCCGTTGATCCGTTTGGGTATGGGCGCCTCGTTCTCGACGATGATGGCGCGCTGGCGCGGATCGTGGAGGAAAAGGACGCAAGCGAAGACGAGCGCATGCTCACGCTCTGCAATTCCGGCGTGCTCGTCGCCGATCGCGATGTGCTCTTCTCGCTGCTGTCGATGGTGAGGAACGAGAACGCCAAGGGCGAATACTATCTCACGGACATCGTCGGGCTCGCGCGCTCGTCAGGCTTCCGCACGGAAGTTGTGGTCGCCGACGAAGAAGAGATGATGGGCGTCAATTCCCGCGTCGAACTCGCGGAAGCGGAGCAGGAATTCCAGGCGCGCCGCCGCCATCACTTCATGACGCAGGGCGTCACGATGACCGATCCCTGGAGCGTCTATTTCAGCCACGACACGGTGATCGGCAATGACGTGACCATCGAACCCGGCGTCTTCTTTGGACCGGGTGTCACGGTGGAGAGTGGCGCGACGGTGAAGGCGTGGAGCCATCTCGAGGGCGCCTATGTGGGCCATGATGCGAGCGTCGGCCCGTTCGTGCGGCTGCGGCCCGGCGCAAAACTGTCGGCGAAAGTGAAGATCGGCAATTTCGTCGAGGTGAAGAACGCCACGTTCGGCGAAGGCGCGCAGGCCAGTCACCTCACCTATATCGGCGATGCCGAGGTCGGCGCGCGGGCCAACATCGGCTGCGGCGTGATCACCTGCAATTACGACGGCTTCGACAAGTACAAGACCATCATCGGCGAGGACGCGTTCATCGGCTCCGACACAGCGCTGGTGGCGCCGGTGCGCATCGGCGCGCGCGCGTTCACGGGCTCAGGCTCGGTGATCACCAAGGATGTGCCGGACGATGCGCTCGCGGTGGCGCGCGGACGGCAGAAGGACATTCCGGGCTGGGCGAAGGCGTTCCGCGAGAAAAAGCTCGCCGAGCGCGCGGCGCGTGGGGGCAAGCGGAAGGAAGTGAAATGAGCGCAGACGTCGCCAAGATCAACGCCGCCGCCGCCGCACTCGATTTCGTCGAGGACGGCATGTTGCTGGGGCTCGGCACCGGATCGACGGCGGCGCACTTCGTGCGCCTGCTCGGCGCGCGGGTGCAGAAGGGACTGAAGGTGCGGGGCGTGCCGACGTCGGAAGCGACCGACAAGCTGGCGCGCGAAGTCGGCGTGCCGCTCGTGCCGGTGGATCGTGTCGGCGCGCTCGATCTCGCGGTGGACGGCGCCGACGAGGTCGACGGCGATTTCCGGCTCATCAAGGGCGGGGGCGCCGCACTCCTGCGCGAAAAGATCATCGCCTGCGCTGCCAAGCACTTCGTCGTCATCGCCGACGAGACCAAGATGGTGGCGCGCCTCGGCGCGTTTCCGCTGCCCGTGGAAGTAACGCCGTTCGGCTTCACGCTCACCGCGCAACGCATCTACGATGCGCTGAAGGCGCACGGTTGCCAGGGCACGGAAGCGGGTCTGCGCGAGCGCGACGGCAAGCCCGTCGTCACCGACGGCGGCAACTACGTCATCGACTGCAAGTGCGAAGCGATCCCCGACGCCGAAGGTCTCGCCGATGCGCTGAAACGCATCACCGGCGTCGTCGAGCACGGCCTTTTTCTGGGCATGGCGCGCACGGTGATCGTCGGCAAGGCGAAGGGCGCGGATGTGCGGGAGCGCTGACCGCGCCCGGAAATGGGTCGCGTATGCGCCGACAGATCAACGATCCGTTATGGAAACGGCGCGATGCTTCGGGCATGTCGAGTCGCGCCAAAGTCATTCTCCGGGAGCAGGTACGCAAGACGGCGATCATGCTCACAGTCAGCATCGTCGCGGCGATCTTCCTCGATTACCTGATCAACGTCGTGCTGATGCCAGGCGTCACCCCCTACACGCCGTGGGGCACTGTGGTGACGGCTGGTCTCATCGCCGCGCCCAGCTGGTGGTTCGTGATCGGCCAGCGGCTCGCCCTGCAGACGGCGCGCGACGATCTGGCGGCCACGCTCGCCGCCCGTGACGCAGCGGAATCGCAGAGCGCCGAGAAGTCCCGCTTCCTCGCGACAATGAGCCATGAATTGCGGACCCCGCTCAACGCCATCATCGGCTACAGCGAGATTCTGAGCGAGGGCGCCGAGGAAGACGGGCGTGCGCGCGATGTCGCTGACCATGCACGCGTTCTGGAGTCCGCACGTCATCTGCTCGCGCTGGTGGACGATGTGCTCGAGCTGTCGGCGCTTGAGTCCGGGCGGATAGCCCTCAACGCGGAGGCATTTGACGCGTCGACACTAGCGCGCCGTGCGATGGCTGGCGTGCGCAACGTTGCGGCGGCGAACGGCGTGGAACTGCAATTGCGCATCGCCTCCGACGTCGGCGCCGCGCGAACGGATGCTGCGCGCCTAAGCGGCTGTCTTTCGCACCTGCTGAACAACGCCGTGATGTTTGCGCGCGACGGCCAGGTCGCGCTGAAGGTGACGCTTCAGCTCGAAAACGGGCGTGATATGCTTGTCTTCGAGGTGACGGATACCGGCCCCGGCATTTCCCCGGCGCAGCAGGAACGCCTCTTCGAGGCCTTCAACCAGATCGACAATTCGGCGACACGCGAACATGGCGGAGCTGGTCTCGGTCTTGCGCTCACGCGCCGGATCGCGCGCCGCCTCGGCGGTGACCTTGTCGTGTCGAGCCGGCTTGGGGCCGGGTCCGTGTTTCGACTCAGCGTATGCCTCGATGCGGGGGAAATTGACACGCCGCCGGTGTCAAATGTGACGCGGCTCAGGGCCGCGTGACCAACGCTTAGCTAAGCGAGCGCAGCGCCTCCGCCGAATAATCCAGCAGCTCGCTCTCGCGACCCTCCCGCACCTTCTGCGCCCAGTTGGGATCAACGAGGAGCGCGCGGCCCACGGCGACGAGATCGAACTCTTCGCGGTCGAGGCGTTCCAGCAGGTTGTCGAGCGAGGCGGGCTTGGAGGCTTCCCCGGCGTAGGACGCGATGAACTCGCCTGTGAGGCCGACGCTGCCGACGGTGATGGACGGCTTGCCCGTCACCTTCTTCAGCCAGCCGGCGAAGTTGAGATCGCTGCCGTCGAACTCCGGCTCCCAGAAGCGCCGCTGCGAGCCGTGGAAGATGTCGACGCCCGCATCGGCGAGCGGCGCCACCCACGCTTCAAGCTCCTGCGGGTTCGCGGCGAGCTTCACCGTGAAGTCCTGCTGCTTCCATTGTGAGATGCGCTGGATGATCACGAGGTCCGGCCCCACCGCCGCGCGGATGGCCGCCGCGACTTCCGCACCGAAGCGCGCGCGTTCGGCCAGCGTCTTGCCGCCGTACTGGTCGGTGCGTTCATTCACACCGCCCCAGAAGAACTGGTCGATCAGGTAGCCATGCGCGCCGTGGATTTCGACGGCGTCATAGCCAAGGCGCTGTGCGTCGCGCGCTGCGCGACCGAAGGCGTCGATGGCGTCGGCGATGTCTTCGAGCGACATGGGTTCGCTGACGGTCTTGCCGGGTGAAGAGAGTCCCGAGGGGCTGTCGATGGGACCGGGCGCCTTCCACTCGGTGCGCGGATTTCGCACGACGCCCACATGCCAGAGCTGCGGTGCCATCTTGCCGCCCGCCGCATGCACGTCGTCGATCACCCGCTTCCAGCCTGCGAGCGACGCATCGCCGTGAAAGAATGGCACGTTCGGGTCGTTGAGCGAGGAGGGGCGCGCCACGCCCACGCCTTCGGAGATGATGAGACCCACCCCGCCCTCCGCCCGGCGGCGGTAGTAGCCGGCGACGTTCTCGCCGGGGATGTGGCTCGGCGAGAACGAGCGCGTCATGGGCGCCATGACGACGCGGTTCTTGAGCGAAAGCGACTTGTGCTGGAATGGCTTGAAAAGCGGTGCGGCGGCCATGGGGTCCCTCGGAAATCTGCGTCGCCCATAGCTAGGGCCACAGGCGACAGACACCAGTTAGCGGAACTTGAGTGCGGCTAAACCCTGCGACGTCGTCGCGGGAGGGTGCACTGGCGCCGCGAACCCCTTAGGTTCGCGCCATGGCCAGATACGACTACGACCTCTTCACCATCGGCGCGGGTTCGGGCGGCGTGCGCGCTTCGCGGCTGACAGCCATGGGCGGCGCGCGCGTGGCGGTGGCGGAGGAGGACCGTATCGGCGGCACCTGCGTGATCCGCGGTTGCATCCCGAAGAAGCTCTTCGTCTATGCGTCCGAATACGCGCAGGGCTTCAAGGACGCCGTCGGCTTCGGCTGGACGGTGGAGTGGGCCCGCTTCGACTGGGCGACGTTGCGCGACAACGTGCAGGCGGAAGTCTCGCGCCTGTCAGGCATCTATGCAGCCAACCTTGAAAAAGCGGGCGTGGAGACCATCCCCGATCGCGCCGAGATTGTCGGTCCCAACACCGTGCGCCTCGCCGCGAGCGGCCGCACGCTGACCGCCGAACGCATTCTCGTCGCCACCGGCGGAGCCGTCGTGCGCCCCGATATCAAGGGCGCGGAATACGCGATTACGTCCAACGAGGCGTTTCATCTGGAACGCCTGCCCGAACGTGCGATCGTGGTCGGCGGCGGCTATATCGCGCTTGAGTTCGCCCACGTCTTTCATGGTCTCGGCGTGCATACGACGCTCGTGCATCGCGGCCAGATGGTGCTGCGCGGCTTCGACGAGGATGTGCGCGGCCATGTGCAGGCGGAGATGAAGCGCAGCGGCATCGACGTGCTGACCGAGACGATGATCACCGAGATCGCGCCGGCAGGCGACGGCTACGTCGTGAAGCTCTCGAACGGGCAGGTGCTGGAGACGGGGCTCGTCATGTTCGCAATCGGGCGGATGCCGAACACGGACGGGCTCGGCCTCGAGGAAGTCGGCGTGCGGCGCACCGACGTCGGCGCCATCGCCGTCGATCAATGGTCGCAGACCAGCGTGCCTTCGATCTTCGCCATCGGCGATGTGACCAACCGCGTGAACCTCACGCCCGTTGCGATCCGCGAGGCGGTGGCGTTCCACCGCACCGTCTATCAGGGCATCCCCACCGCGATGGACCACACGCAGATCCCGACGGCTGTCTTCGGTCTGCCGCAGGTGGGGGTTGTGGGTTTGACGGAAACCGAGGCGCGCATCCGCTTCGGCCCCGTAGACATCTACAAGACGAGCTTCCGGCCGATGAAACACATCCTCGCGAAGAACGAGGAGCGGATGCTGATGAAGCTCGTCGTGCGCGCCAGCGACGACGTTGTGCTGGGCGTTCACTTGGCAGGCCCCGACGCGCCGGAGATGATCCAGCTCGCCGCGATCGCCGTGAAGGCGGGGCTGACGAAGTCCCAGTGGGACGACACCGTGGCGCTTCATCCGACCGCCGCCGAGGAACTCGTTCTCCTGAAAGAGAAGGCCGAACCGTCCGCGGCGGTTTGAACGGAAGGCTGCGACAAGGGGCTGTCTCAACCCGGATCACACATACTTGTATTTTGGACGCACGGGTCCATTATACGGTTCATCCGGCACGTTCCGGGTCAGGATTCGAGACCCTATGTCCCTCATCGCCAAAGCCCGGGAAGCCCTCCAGCGCCCAGAGGTTCGCAAGCGCTTGCCGCAGATCGTCGCCGGCGCGACCGCTGTCGTGCTCTTGATCGCGGGCGGTTTCTGGCTGGCCGACAAGGCCCGCTACCAGTCTACCGACAACGCCTATGTGAAGGCCGACACCGTCGTCATCAGCCCGCAGATCGAGGGCACGGTGGCGCGGGTGCTCGTCGACGACAACGAGGCCGTTCAGGTCGGGCAGGTGCTGGTCGAACTCGATCCGGCGGAAGTGAAGGCGCGGCTCGCGCAGGCCGAAGCGAATGTCGCAGCACTTCGCGCGGGCGCTCGCTATGCCAATGCGCGGGCGTCGGCCGGACAAAGCCTCATAGCGGAGCGTGCTGCCTCCATCGCCAGCGCCGAAGCCGGCGCGCGCATCGCGGAGTCAGAACTCTCGCGATACTCCCGTCTCGCCGAGGGCGGCTGGGTCGCGACGCAGCGCCTGCAGACCGCGCGCGCGCAGGCTGATCAAGCCGCCGCCGGCGTCCGCCAGGCCCGCGCCTCACTCACTTCTCAGCAACGCGAAGCAGCCGCCATGGGCGCTGAGGGCGCGCAGGCCGCCGCTTCCGCACAACAGGCTGAAGCCGCACTCACGCAAGCGCGCATCGATGTCGATCGCGCCGTGATCCGGGCGCCGGTCGCGGGAGTCATCGGCGCGCGCGGCGTGCGCGCAGGGCAGTATGTCCGCGCCGGCGCGAACCTCATGTCCGTCGTCCCGCTCGGCGAGACCTATGTGATCGCCAACTTCAAGGAGACGCAGGTCGCCAAGATGCGGATCGGCCAGACGGTGACGATACGCGCCGACGCCTTCGGCCAGGAGCGTGTGACAGGGCGCATCGCCAGCTTCTCGCCCGCCACAGGCTCCGAATTCGCGATGATCCCGGTGGAGAACGCGACGGGAAACTTTACGAAAATCGTCCAGCGCGTGCCGGTGAAGATCGCCGTCCAGCGTGAAGGCCTCGCGGCGGCGTTGCGTCCGGGGCTGTCGATCGCGGTGCGCGTCGACCTCAAATCCGCAGGCGGTGCCACGTTCGCGGAAAGCGCCACGCATGATGCGCGCGTGGTGCAGAGCCCGCAGTCCGGCGCAGCAGAATGACAGACACCACCGCCGGCGACGCGCGACCCGCGCCGGTCCCGGCGGTCGGCGCGAAGGTCGGTCTGGGGCTCTACATCGGTTTCGGCGCGATGGCGCTCGGCCAGTTCATGGCCATGCTCGACATCCAGATCGTGGCGTCGTCGCTGCAGCAGATCCAGGCCGGCGTCAGCGCCAGCGCCGACGAGATCAGCTGGATCCAGACCGCCTACATCATCCCCGAAGTCGTGATGATTCCGCTGTCGGCGTACCTCTCGCGCATGTGGGGCACGCGGCTCGTGTTCATGCTGTCGTGCGCGGGGTTCGTACTGGCGAGTATCCTGACGGGTCTTTCGACATCGATCGAGATGATGATCCTCACGCGCGCCATTCAAGGGTTCGTTGGCGGCGCCATGATCCCAACCGTGATGGCGGTCGCGTTCACCGCGTTTCCACCTGAGAAGCGCGTCACCGCGTCCATGCTGATCGGGATGATCGTGACGCTTGCGCCGACGATCGGGCCGACGCTCGGCGGCTGGATCACTGAAAATCTCGACTGGCGCTGGCTGTTCTACGTCAACGTGATACCGGGCGCGGCGGTACTAGCGCTCGTCTGGCGGTTCGGCGATTTTGACAAGGGCGACGCCTCGCTCTCCAAAGGCTTCGACTGGTTCGGCCTCGGCGCCATGGCCATCTTCCTGATGAGCATGACCTATGTGCTCGAAGAGGGCGCGAGCGAGAACTGGTTCACCGATGATCGCATCGTGATCCTCTCCGTCGTGGCGGTGGTCACGGGCGTCGCGTTCATCTGGCGATGCCTCGCCTACTTCAACCCGATCGTCGAACTGCGCACCTTCCGGAACACGAACTTCCTCGTCGGCTCGGCCTTCACTTTCGTGATGGGCATGAACCTGTTCGGCGCGAGCTTCATCCTGCCGTTGTTTCTGGGGCGCGTGGGCGGCATGTCGGCGGGGGAGATCGGCACGATCATGGGCGTTGGCGGGCTGTCGATGTTTTTCGCGGGCCCATTCATCCGGCGCATCGTGGGATTCTTCGACCTGCGGCTGGTCATGGTCGTCGGCATGGCGATCTCCGCCGGCGGACTGTGGACCGCGCATGCGCTGACGCCGGAATGGGGTTTCACGGAATTCGCGGTTCTGCAGATCGTGCGCGCGTTCGGTCTCATGTCGGCGATGGTCGCCAGTCAGCAGTTGTCGATGGCGACGCTCGAGCCCCAATACATCAAGAACGCCTCGGGCATCGTGAACCTCTTCCGCAATGTCGGCGGGGCGGTCGGGCTTGCGTCCATCGGCACGATCATCAATGACGGAACGCTGAGGCATATGGCCGACATCCGGGCGCGAATGACCGAAACGGACCCCAATGGCCAGGCGATGCTTGCGGGGCTCGTACAGCGCATGAGCGATATGGGTGTCGTCGATCCGGAAGGGGCTGCGCGCAAGGCGCTGACGTTCATGACGGAAAAGCAGGCCATGACCATCGCGTTCGGCGAGGCGTTCGCGCTGCTCGCCGTTGTGACCTTCATCACGGGTTTCATCGCGCTCATCAGCCAGAAGCCGCCGCAAACCGCAGTGTCGCCCGCCAGCAAAGCGGCTGCTGCTGCTGCTGCGGAGGCGCACTGACATGCCGCGTCAATCGGGCCAGATCGATCTGCGCAAGTCCGAAGACATCCTCGACGCAGCGGCGGAGGCGTTCTCCGAACGCGGCCTTGAGGCGCCGGTGGAAGATATCGCGCGCCGCGCGGGCGTTTCCAAGCAGACGGTCTACAATCACTACGGCTCCAAGGAAGATCTGTTGCGCGCGCTGTTCGACCGCCGCCGCGAACTGGTGCTGGAGCCGCTGGATCACAGCCACGCCGACGAGCCGCTCGAGGATCGTCTCACCAACTACGTGCTCCGCATCAAGGAGGCCTACCTCGGGATCGGTCATCGCAGCGTGCTGCGTGCGGCGATCGCAGCGGCCACGACGCGGCCGGAGATCGGCGCGATGGTGTACGAGGCGGGACCGCGTCTGGGGCGCGAAAAGCTCGCGGCGTTCCTCGCTGCGGAAGCCACGGCGGGGCGCATCGCCATGGACAGCGCCGATGAAGCGGCGGATTTCCTGTTCGGCATGGCGGCGGGATCGCTCCTGATGCGCGTGATGCTCGATGCGCCGGTCGAGCGCCGTCCGGAAATGCTTGCCGCGCGCGCGCGGGCCTGCGCCCGACGCTTCCTGCGCGCTTACGCCCCCGACTGAGGCGGGGCGGGTGCGATGAGAACGCCCGCAGACTCCGCATCAAGGGTGTAGGGAGTCTCCGCCACTGCAACGCCAGCGCGCCGCAGCACTTCCGGCGGGGCATTTTCTTCCGGGGTCGTCAGAAATCCCAACTCGCGCGCAATAGCGCCGGCATCCGCGCGTGCCGTAAAGCTCGCCAGGGGCGCAGCCAGCAGCAAGCTGAACAGGATCGGCCAGCCGGCGCCAGCGACGTACGGGTGCGCCACGCACGCGACCACGAATACGACCGCCGCACACGCTTGCCAGCCGCCCCAGTTGGCGGCTTCTGAGAAAGAAAGCCCGTCGGCGTCGCGCGTCTGCACGCCCCAGCCGCTGTCCTTGCCGCGCAGGATTTCAAAGACGATGCGCGAGTGCGCCATCATCAACACCGGCGCCAGCAGCGCCGACAGGATCATCTCGAGCCCCGACCCGCCAAGCACGCGCCAGCCGCCGCCATACGCGCGGCGCAGCTCCGGCCGGATGAGAATATGCGCAGCTCCCAGCAGCTTGGGGCCGAACAGGAGCGTGGTCGTGATCATCGCGATCGACACGATCGTGGCGAGCGCGTCCGGATCGGGCTTCAGGGTCAGGTCGCGGATCGGCGGTCCCGCTTCCACGCCGATGGCCGCGCCCAGCAGCAGGAAGATCAGCCAGAGCGGCGAGGAAGCGTACGCCATGATGCCGATGATGATGTGCAGGCGGCTGACCCAGTGCAGGCCCGGCGCAAAAAGCACCGGCGCGTGCTGGATGTTGCCTCGGCACCAGCGACGGTCGCGCTTGGCGAATTCGATAAGTGTCGGCGGCGCTTCTTCGTAGCTGCCCTCGATTTCAGGCGCCACGACCACGCGCCAGCCGGCGCGCCGCATGAGGGCGGCCTCGATGGCGTCGTGACTGAGAATGTCGCCATTGAATGGCGCCGCGCCCCGCAGCGGCGGCAGGCCTGCGCAGGACGCGAACGCCCGAACCCGCAGGATCGCGTTATGGCCCCAATAGCCGCCTTCCCCGCCTGACCACCACGCCAGACCCGCTGCGGAGACGCGACCGTAGAGCGAGACGCCGAACTGGAGATAGCGCGCAAACAACGTACGCGCGCCGACGATGGTCGGGGTGGTCTGGACGATGCCGAGATCGGGCTCGTCTTCCATCCGGTTTGCGAGCGCGACCAGCGCCTCGGCGGTCATCACGCTGTCGGCGTCCAGGATGACCATGTTCTCGTAGGCGCCTCCGAACCGTCGCACCCAGTCGCCGATATTGCCGGCCTTGCGGCCGTGCTTGCTGGACCGGCGACGGTAGTAGACGGCGCCGTTCGCGTGGCGTTCGAAGGCGCGGAAGGCGACCTCCTCCCCGGAAATGATCGCGGGGACGTCGGTGTCGCTGAGCACAAAGATGTCGAAGAGGTCGGCCACGCCGCGCTCGGCAAGCCCGCGCTCCACCGCAGACAGGCGCGCGAAGACCGCGTCCGGCGCTTCGCAATGGATTGGCGCAAGCAGGGCGGTGCGGGTGCGCGGGCGGCGCAGCGGGAGCGCGGTGGGCGCCCATGGGCCGTTCAGCGAGATGAAGCCCGCAACCGCGCTGCAGAACCAGAGCGTGATGCCGATGAAGAGAGGGGCGAAGAGCGTCGCCGCGGCGATCTCGAAGAAGGTCCAGCCGCCTTGGGCGAACTTCATCAACGGGGGCGGCGCGGCCGTCAGAATGAGCGCCGCCGTGGCGCTGAAGAACACAAGACGGCGGACGAGCATGCGCCCGTCGTCGCTCGCCGGCCTGGTATGCCTGCCGAAGAGCGACTGCGTCGGCATCGCCAAGGGCGCTTCCGGGGGCAGACGCTCGAAGTCGGTTCTGTCGAAGCGCGCTGTCGCAGGTGACGGCACGGCCATGGGGGTCATCCTCTCTTGGTAACCTTCAGGTCGCGCCCGCGACGTCGCGGGATCACGCGCACAGTTAGGAAGCTCGCGGTGGACGCCAAGATGCGGCGTGCGGTCGACGTGAAATCCTTGTCAGATGGCGAAAGGATGGGCGGAATGTTCCCATGCGGCGCCGCGTTGCAAGGCGCCATGCGCCGAATGCGCACGCGATTGCATTTTCGCAGATCGCGCCGTCACTCTTGCAATGGCTGGCGCCTTTGGCGTTTGTGCTGAATTGCTTCTGAGATGACCGAATCGATGCCGCACGCCGCCCTCACCACCCTGGCTGAAAACGCCAAGTCCTGGCCCTTTGAACAGGCCCGCATGGTCGTCGAACGACTGAAGAAGACGCCCAAGGAAGGTCCGATCGTTTTCGAGACCGGTTATGGGCCGTCCGGGCTGCCGCACATCGGGACGTTCGGCGAGGTGGCGCGGACCTCGATGGTCCGCCACGCCTTCCGCATTCTCACAGAGGACAAGATCCCGACCCGCCTGCTTGCGTTCAGCGACGACATGGACGGCTTCCGCAAGGTGCCGTCGAACCTGCCGAACCAGGACATGCTGCGCGAAGCGTTGCACCTGCCGCTGACGAAGGTGCCCGATCCGTTCGGCAAGTTCGAAAGCTTTGCGCACCACAACAACGCGATGCTTTGCGCGTTCCTCGACAGCTTCGGCTTCGAGTACGAATTCCTGTCGTCCACGCAGCAGTACCAGTCCGGCGCGTTCGACCAGACACTGCTGACCATGCTCGAGCGCTACGACAAGATCATGGCCATCATGCTGCCGACGCTCGGCCCGGACCGCCGCGCGACGTATTCGCCCTTCCTGCCGATCAGCCCCAAGACGGGCCGCGTGCTGCAGGTGCCGACGCTCGCGCGCGATCTCGGCACGGGGACGATCGTCTTCCAGGACGAGGACGGTGAGAAGATCGAAACGCTCGTCACTGGCGGCCGCGTGAAGATCCAGTGGAAGCCCGACTGGGCGCTGCGTTGGACAGCGCTTGGCGTCGACTACGAAATGGCCGGCAAGGATCTCATCGACAGCGTGAAGGTGTCGTCGCAGATCTGTCGCGCGCTCGGGGGCACGCCGCCGGAGGGCTTCAACTACGAGCTATTCCTCGACGACAATGGCGAGAAGATTTCGAAGTCCAAGGGCAACGGCCTCACCATCGACGAGTGGCTGAAGTACGCGAACCCCGAGAGTCTCTCCCTCTACATGTTCCAGAAGCCAAAGACGGCCAAGCGTCTTTACTTCGATGTGATCCCGAAGGCGGTGGATGAGTATCTCTCATTCCTCGACGCCTTCCCGACGCAGACGCCCGAACAGCAGATCGAGAACCCGGTCTGGCACGTCCACGGCGGGCGCCCGCCGCAGTGGGGCGCGGGCGTTACCTATGCGCTGCTGCTCAACATCGTGAGCGCGGCGAATGCGGAGACCAAGGCCCAGCTCTGGAGCTTCATCTCCAGGTACGCGCCCGGCATGACGCCCGAGAGCCATCCGCTCCTCGACGCGCTCGTGGGTTGCGCGTTGCGCTACTACGACGACTTCGTGAAGCCGAAGAAGGTCTTCCGCGCGGCGACCGACAAGGAACGCGCCGCGTTTGAGGACCTCGCCCGCCGTTTCGATGCGCTGCCCGCCGACATCACCGACAGCGAGATCATCCAGAACGAGGTCTACGCCGTCGGCAAGGAGCACGGTTTCGATCCGCTGCGCGACTGGTTCAAGGCGCTCTACGAGGTGCTGTTCGGGCAGGAGCAGGGCCCGCGTTTCGGCTCGTTTGCGGCCATCTTCGGCGTGCGCGAGGCGTCGGCGCTCATCCGCAAGGGCGTGGCGGGGGAACTTGCGAAGGCGGCTTAGCGTTACCTGATTTGCGGCTTTACGCAGCGTGGCGCCGGTTGCATGCTTGCGGCTCGCAGATCGGGTCACGTCATGCGTCGTCTCTGCCTCGCCTTCGCTGCTCTCTGCCTGACCGTTCCAAACGCTGCGGCCCAGTCTGCGCGCGAAGCCTATGAAAGCGGCGCGTTTCTGGACGCGGCTGCGATCGCGGAAGCGGATGGCGGCGCCGATGATCTCGCACTGGCGGCGCGCGCGCTGCTCGCCGAGGTGGTGACGGGCGATCCGGCGGACATGGATGGCCTTCTCGCCCGCGCTGAGGCCAATGCGCGCCGGGCACTGGCCCGCGACGGCGACAACACAGAGGCGCGTCTTCAGCTTGCAGTAGCCATCGGCATGAAGGGGCGACGCGCCACGATCGCGGAAGCGATGCAGAAGGGCTACGCGCACGAAGGGCGGACACTCGTGCGCGCAGCGGTACGAGATGCGCCTCGGGAAGCCTGGGCGCACGCGCTGAACGGCGGCTGGAACATCGAAGTCGTGCGGCGCGGCGGCTCCGTGGGAGCGGCGTACTTTGGCGCGAGTGTCGCGGCGGGGCGCGCGGCGTTCGAGCGGGCGCGCGACCTGGCGCCGGACGATCCGCTCATCGCCTACCAGTACGCCGTCGCCCTGCTCGAACTGGACTCGGGTCGGTATTCGGAAGACGCGTTGTCTCTTCTCGAAGCGGCGCGCACATGCCGCGCCACCGATGCGTTCGAGCGGCGTGTGCAGGCGCGCGCGGGGCAGGTGTCAGGCATTTTGCGCGCGCGCGGCCCGGAAGCCGCGATCCGCATGGCGACGGGTCGGTTCGCCAGAGGCGCCTAAGCGCCCGCGTTACTGGCTCGCCCAGACAATGCGCGCGATCCAATCGACTTCATCGGCAGCGAGCTTGCGCACCGGATGGCTCGGATTGAGCGAGATCAGTTCAAGGCTCATCTCCGTGCGCCGGCCAAGCTCTTTGGCCGTTACTTCGCCCGTCTTCGTGCGCACCACGATGCGATCGCCGCGCCGCACGGCCGCGCCCGGCTGCACGATCACCACGTCGCCCTTTCGATAGAGCGGCTCCATGGAATCGCCGGTAATCTCCAGCGCATAGACGCGGTCCTGACCAGTGTCGGGAAAGCGCACGGTCTCGTCCGCGCCGACAGGGAAGCCTGCCTCGTCGAAGAAGCCGTCTACGCCTGCGCGCGCGAGGCCGACGATGGGGATCGTGCGGCCCCCGCCTTCGCTGCCGCCGATGAGTGCCGCGAACTCGTCGAACGAGGCGCCGACCGCCGCGATCGCGCGGGCGAGGCTTTCCGTCGACGGCCAGCGCAGGCGACCGTCCGGCCCGACCCGCTTGGACTTGTTGAACGTGGTCGCATCGAGCCCCGAGGACCGGGCGAGCCCCGACGTCGACAGGCCGTAGCGCGCCGCGAGCGCGTCGATGGCGTCCCAGATGTTCTTGTGCTGTGCGTTATCCTGCATCGTCGCCTTCCGAGGTTGCGCAGCCCCGGGCCCGCTGGACCCGAATCGCAGTCAATCTATACTTCCCTCGCAGGAAGCACAACCTACAAATAGGCCCTAATTCCTTGAAATCGAGTGTTGTCTACAAGATATTGAGTGCGGCGGATTGGGCCGCGGCGCAACGCAACGGCCTGATTGAAGGCTCGGCGCTCGATCGGGTCGATGGATACATCCACCTTTCGTCGGGCGCGCAGACACCGGAGACGCTCGCGCGCCACTTCGCCGGAGTGACCGGCCTTGTCCTTGTTGCATTCGACGGCGCCACACTCGGCGCGGCGTTGAAGTGGGAGCCTTCGCGGAGCGGCGATCTGTTTCCACATTTCTACGGGACTCTGTTTCTGACGCACGCGCTCTGGTCGGCGTCGCTTCCGCTCGACGATGCGGGCGTGCACATCCTTCCGAACGCAATGTCATGACGCCGCACGATCTCGTCACGCGCGCTCTGCGCATGATCGACGCCGAGGACGCGCACCATCTGGCGATCCGGGGACTCGCTTTGGGGCTTGGGCCGCGCGGGCGCGCCGACGCGCACGCCAGTCTTCGCACCACGCTCGCCGGTCTCGACCTGCCGAACCCGATCGGGCTCGCGGCGGGTTTCGACAAGAACGCCGAGGCGTTCGACGCGCTGTTGCATGCGGGCTTCGGCTTCGTGGAGGCCGGCACAGTCACGCCGCTGCCGCAGGCGGGCAATCCGCGGCCGCGTCTCTTTCGCCTAGTCGAGGATCACGGCGTCATCAACCGCATGGGCTTCAACAACGAGGGGCTTGAGGCGTTTGCTTCGCAGCTTGCGAGGCGCAGGGGCGGAGGTGTCGTGGGCGCCAATGTCGGCGCGAACAAGGACAGCGCCGATCGCATCGAGGACTATGTCGCGGGCATGAGTCGTGTCTGGCGCGACGCTTCCTATATCACCGCCAACATCTCATCGCCGAACACGCCGGGCCTGCGCGGCCTGCAGGAGCGGGGCGCGCTGGAGGAACTGCTCGGGCGACTGAACCTGGCGCGCGCTGCGCTCACCGCAGCGCTTGGCCGCCGCCCGCTCTTCCTGAAAGTCGCGCCCGATCTCGATGAGGTCTCCGTGCGAGACATCGCCGAACTTGCTCGCGCGCATCGCCTCGACGCGCTCATCGTGTCGAACACCACGATCGCGCGACCCGATAGTCTCAAGTCCGCAGCGAAATCCGAAACAGGTGGTCTGTCGGGCCGTCCGCTGTTTGCGCGATCGACCCAGATGCTGCGCGCATTTGCCGACGCGCTCGATGGCGCCTTGCCGCTCATCGGTGCGGGCGGCGTGGAAAGCGGCGCGACCGCGCTGGCGAAGATCAAGGCCGGCGCGAGTGCTGTGCAACTCTACAGCGCCATGGCGCTCGAGGGGCCAGGACTCGTCACTCGCATCGCGCGCGAGCTTTCCGTGCTGCTGAAGGCGGAGGGCTTCGCGTCCGTGAGTGAAGCAATCGGCGCCGATCGACGCTAGAAAATTCCGTTCGACGCGGGCCGTTGTTTTTGCTATCAGCACGCCGTCACCGCAACAACGCGGCGGCGCAAGAGAGCATCATGTCGAGCAAGACCTATCAACACACAGCACGCGAGGTCGCCAATGGCGGCGATGCGCGCGCGCGTGGAGGGAACGGCTAGACGCTCGATCGATCGACGTCGGCCGCAGGGCCGTCGGCTTTGACCCTCCCGAGCAGCGCTCGCGGAGGGTTTTTCAATTTTGTTCAATCGAAGAAGGTTCAGCGTGATGTCATGACGTACGAAGTGATCCGTGCGCACGGGAAGGAAGTGAAGGCGTGGATTTCCGGCGTGCCGGTGGAGCATTCTGCGATAGAGCAGCTGCGCAACACCGCCATGCTCGACATCGTGTGGCCGTACGTGGCCGCGATGCCGGACGTCCACTTCGGGCGCGGCGCCACCGTGGGCTCCGTCATTCCGACCAAGGGCGCGATCATTCCGGCGGCGGTCGGCGTGGACATCGGCTGCGGGATGATGGCGCAGGAAACCTCGCTCACCGCGAAGGACCTGCCCGACACGCTTGCGCCGCTGCGTTCGGAACTCGAACGGAAAATTCCGGTCGGCAACGGTCCGGGCGGCGAGTGGAAGAGCGAGCGGCGTCCCGGTCGCGCGGACAAGCGTCTGCGCGATGTGGGCAAGGAGCCGGGAAAGACCGGCACGCTGGCCGATCGTCTCGGTCGCATTCTGGAGAAGCACCCGAAGATTCGCGGCGACAAGCTCGCGAACCAGATGGGCACGCTGGGCGGCGGCAACCACTTCGTCGAGGTCTGTCTCGACGAGCGTGATGTCGTGTGGGTGATGCTGCACTCAGGCTCGCGCGGCACCGGCAACATGATGGGCAACTACTTCATCGACCGGGCGCGTGAGTCCGTGTTGAAGAAGGGCATCAATCTGCCGGATCGCGATCTCGCCTACTTCTCGGAAGGCGATGACGGCGACTTCGCCGACTATGTCGAAGCGGTGATGTGGGCGCAGGATTACGCGCGCGCCAACCGCGAGACCATGATGGCGTCGGCGCTGGAGGCGATGCACGCGGCGTTGCCGGCGTTCAAGCTCGGCAAGACGGCGGTGAACTGTCACCACAACTACGTCGAGCCAGAGGATCACTTCGGCGAACGCGTGTGGGTGACGCGCAAGGGCGCCGTGCGCGCGCGCGAAGGCGATCTCGGGATCATTCCGGGATCGATGGGCGCGAAGTCGTTCATCGTGCGCGGCCTCGGCAACGTCGATGCGCTCTGCTCGTGCTCGCACGGCGCGGGGCGGACGATGTCGCGCAGCGAGGCGAAGCGCCGCTTCACGGTGGAGGATCACCTCGCGGCGACCTCCGGCGTGGAGTGCCGCAAGGACGTGGGCGTGATCGACGAAACGCCGATGGCCTACAAGGACATCGACGCCGTCATGGCCGCGCAGGCGGACCTTGTGTCCATCGTGCACACGCTGAAGCAGGTGGTGTGCGTCAAAGGCTGACGCGCCTCGGTAAATCGGGGCGACCCGGCTCGTCCCGAAAGGCGAGCCGGGTCGCATCCTTTCTTGCGCCGTGGTAACCCGACGCCGGGACAGAACTTGAGCAACAGGGGGCCGTGATGGCCGGACTTCGCGGTTTCTGGGTTCGCGCGGCGCTCGTTCTTTCGCTGCTCGTGCCGGTGTGGTTCGTCGTCGCGGCGCTCGGCACGAAATTCGGTCTGATCGACTGGCGTGTCGGCCTCGGCGTGATGACCTTCCAGATCGGGCCGCTGCTCATGATGGGCGCGCTCGGCTTCGCGGTGATCGGCCTACTGCTCGCGCTGATCGTTCCGCCGCGCAGCGGTCGTCGCCTCGCCTTGCTGGCGGTGCTCATTCCTGCGGCGGGTCTGGGTTTCGGCGCATACACGCTCCAGTCCATTCGCGACGTCCCACCGCTTCATGACATCTCCACCGACATCGCTGATCCCCCTGGCTTCTCCAAGGAGGTGCTCGATTCGCGCGCAAAAGTGGCCGGCGGCAATCCGCTCGAATTGCAGACCGGCGTCATTCCGTCGTCACCGAACTTTCCAGCGTATGCCGACCGCAAGGTCGTCGAGGTTCACGCGGAAGCGTACGGCGATCTGAAGCCGATGATTTCGGACGTGTCGCCGACCGACATCGTGCAGATCGTCAGCGACGCAGCGACCGCGCAGGGCTGGACGGTGACGCGCACGGATGCGGCGGCGGGCGTCATCGAGGCGCAGGTGACGAGTTTCTGGTTCGGCTTTGTCGACGACATCGCGATCCGCATTCGCCCGCTGCCGGACGGCACGGGCTCGGTGATCGACGTGCGTTCGGTGTCGCGCGTGGGGCTGAGCGATCTCGGCGCCAACGCCAAGCGCGTGCGCGCCTTCCAGGCGGACCTCGCCGAACGCCTCAACAATGCAGCGACGGGTTAGCGATCCTTCGGATCGAGCGCGTCGCGCAGGCCGTCGCCGACGAAGTTGAAGCACAGCAGGGCGATGAACATCGTCGCCGCCGACCAGACGATCATCCAGGGCGCGGTATCCATGTTGTTGGCGCCGTCGGCGATCAGCTTGCCGAGCGAGGTGAGCGGTTCCTGCACGCCGAGGCCAAGGAAGGAGAGGAAGCTCTCCAGCAGGATGACGCGCGCCACGTTGAGCGTCGCGAAGACCACCACCGGCCCCATGAGGTTCGGCACGATGTGGCCAAACACGATGGCTGGTCCGGAAGCGCCGCCGGCCTTGGCCGCCTCGACGAATTCCTTCTGGCGCAGCGAGATCGTCTGACCGCGTACGATGCGCGACATTGTCAGCCACTCCACCGCGCCGATGGCGATGAAGATCAGCCAGATGTTCGCGCCGAACACGACCATCAGCAGGATGACGAAGAAGATGAACGGCACCGAATAGAGCACATCGACGATGCGCATCATGAAGGCGTCCACGCCGCCGCCAATGTATCCCGCCGTCGCGCCCCACACGACGCCGATGAAAAGCGAGACGGCTGTCGCGACGAATCCGACGGCGAGCGAGATGCCGAGCCCGAACAGGACGCGTGAAAAGAGGTCGCGGCCTTCCGTGTCGGTGCCGAACATGTGCTCTGCAGTCGGCGCCAGCGAGACCTTGTCACGGTAGAGCATGTCCACCGGATGCAGACCGAACAGGCCCGGGAAGGTGTAGTTCAGCATCCCGACGATGCCGAGCAGGGTGAACAGCAGCAGCAGGACGAAGCCGACAACGGCGGCCGGATTGCGCATGAGACGACGGCGCGCGTCGTCCCAGAGAGAGCGTCCCTTGGCGGGCTGGCGAAGCGTGGCGGCGATATCGGACATCGTCTCAGCTCCGCCGCGCGCGCGGATCGAGCACGCCGTACATGACGTCCGACATCATGTTGAAGAACATGATCATCGCCGCGTAGAGGATCACCACGCCCATCACGAGCGTGTAGTCGCGCTGCAGCGCCGCGATCGTGAACTGCTTGCCGATGCCGGGCAGCTGGAACACCGTCTCGATGACGAAGCCGCCGGTGAGTACAGTGGAAATCGCGGGGCCGAGATAGCTCACCACCGGGATCATCGCGACCGGCAGGGCGTGACGCCACACCACCTGGCTCTCCGGCAATCCCTTCGCGCGGGCCGTGCGTATCGCGTTGGAGCGCATCGCGTCGATCATGCTGGCGCGGATGAGGCGTGAGATGATGGCGATCTGCGGCAGCGCCAGCGCCACGACGGGAAGCAGCAGGTGGGAGACGGTGTATTGGTCACGGTAGAGGCCGGCGGTGGGCAACCACTTCAGCTGCACGCCGAACACCAGCGAGAAGAGCGGCGCAAGCACAAGCGGCGGCAGGCACACCCCCGCAACCGCGAAGCTCATCGCGACGTAGTCTTCCGGTCTGTTCTGTCGGAGCGCGGCCCACACGCCGAGACTGCAGCCGACGGCGAGCGCCAGCACCATCGCGGCGCCGCCGATGATCAGACTGGTGGGAAGGCCCTCTGCAATGATGTCGCCGACATCCTTGTCCTTGTACTTCATCGACGGACCAAGATCGCCTTGAAGCAGTCGCGTCACATAAAGAACGAACTGCTGGCCGACAGGCTTGTCCAGATCGTAGGCGGCGAGCATGCGCTGCTCGATCTCGGCGGAGACCTGCCGTTCGGAGCTGAATGGCGATCCGGGCGCGGCGCGCATGAGGAAGAAGGCGGCCGCGATGATGACGAACATCGTCGGGATCGCGATCAGCAGTCTTCGGAATATCTGGACGAGCATGCAGCGGTTCCGGTCGCCGGCGGGACCCGTTACGGCCCCGTCATGCGGCAGGGCGACCTTTTCCGCCGTCGCGATACATGTCAACGAGCCCGCCGCAGTGGAGGAAGCCATGCCCGATTTCAGGCGCGTGACCGAAGATTTCTATGTGAGCCCGCAATTGGACGTGGCAGACCTGCCGGCAGCGGCGGCGGCCGGGTTCCGCACGGTAGTCCGCAACCGGCCGGATGGGGAGCAACCCGGACAGGTCACGGCAGAGGATGTCGAGGCGGCGGCGAAAGCGGCGGGGCTGGCGTTTCATTCCGTGGTGCTGACGTCGCCATCTGCAGCGACGCCGGCCGACATCGCCGCTCTGGAAACCGTGATCCGCGACGCACCGGGGCCGGTGCTGGCCTACTGCCGGTCGGGAACCCGATCTGTCACCCTTTGGGCGTTGGCGGTGGTCAAGTCGGGCGCGCAGACGCCCGAAGCGGCCATCGAGGCGGCGCGCGGGGCGGGTTACGACCTGTCGGCCATGGCCGCGACCCTCAGGTCGCTTGCGCCTTGAGAGTTTTCAGACCCGCACGCCCAGCATGGCCAGCCCAAGGCGGCCAAGGGCCAGCGCCAGAACCGCCAGCACAGCTGTGCGGCAGCGGTCGGTCACAAAGAGCAGAAAGTCGACAAACGCTGCAAACATTCGCGCAACAGGTGCAATCCTGGCGCCAGCGCGATGGACGAAGCCGGCGGTCCCGCGTATGACGCCCGGCGAACGCATGACGCGGGATTCCATGGCCGGCATCAACTGGATCAACGACTTCGAGTGGAGGTGGGGACACCTGCGGGTCAAAAAGACCGGCGCCATCGTTCCGCTCTCGAAGGCGATCCGTAGCGAGTTTTTCGCGTGGTTCGACTTCTTCCTCGCGGTGAACCGCGCCCCGCAGGAGCCGGGCGCGCGCTTCACGATTGCTTTTGCGCCGGACAGACCACGGCCCTGGTACCTCATCTGGCCGGTGCTGCGGTTGGCGGGCGCGCGCTTCGTGGATGACCCGGCCCAGGCGGACGTCATGATGCAGTTCGAGGACGCGACGCGCCCACATCCCGTGAAGGTTCCTGCGCGGTCGCGCGGGCTCCCCATGAACTTTGACTGTACTGACGTGTCCAAGAGCCGTGTCGCGACGACTTTTGAGGCGGCGTTCGGGTATCCGCTCGCTGTCGACCCTGCCACGCACGTCGGGGAGGCGGTGGAGAAGTCCGAGGAAAATGGCGCCCACGACGGTCGCATCGTCCAGTGCCCGACGCCGGCAAAAGCCGGTCGCGTCTATCAGCGTGTCATCGATAACCGGATTGAAGGCCGCCCCGAGCTGGTGGAGGACATCCGCACTCCCACCGTCGGCGGCATGCCTGTGATCGTCTTTCTCAAGCGACGTCTGGTGTCGGATCGCTTCGCCAATGCGAACGCCGAGGTTGTGGTGGCCAAGCCGGAGGACGTTTACTCACAGGCGGAACTCGCCTCCATCGCCCGGTTCACGGCGCTTCTCGGGCTTGACTGGGGCGGGCTCGACGTGTTGCGGGATGCCAGAGAGGGGCGACTCTACATAGTTGACGCCAACAAGACGGACATGGGCCCGCCGACGGCGCTGCCCCTTGCCGAAAAACTTCACGCCACCCGTTTCATGGCGCGCGCCTTCCGCGCTTTCGTGACCGGCGCCGCGCAAACGGACCGAGGGAACTGATGGCCGTGAAGATCCCCTTCGTGCGCGACCTCGCGTTCGAGTATGAAAAGCCGCAGCAGGTGAGCCCGCTCATCCGCCGCATCGTCGCGAACAATCCAGGGCCGTTCACCTATTTCGGCACCGGCGTCTACGTGGTCGGCCAAGGTGAAGTGGCGGTCATCGATCCCGGCCCGGATATCCCGTCGCACATCGAGGCGTTGATCGAGGCGCTGAAGGGCGAGAAGGTCACGCATATCTTCGTCACGCACGGTCACATGGATCACTCGCCCGCTGCGCGGCCTCTCGCATTGGCCACTGGCGCGACGATCTACGCATGCGGTGAGCCGGTCATTCCATCGGACAGCGAAGTGCGCATGGAGGCGGGCGACGACCTGTCGTTCAAACCTGATGTCGAGGTTGCGGACGGTCAGGTGTTCCAGGGCAAGGACTGGACGATCGAAGCCGTGTTCACGCCGGGCCACACGTCCCATCACGTGGCGTATGCGCTGAAGGAAGAGAACGCGCTGTTCCCCGGCGACCACATCATGGGCTGGTCCACCACGGTGATCTCGCCTCCCGATGGTGACATGAGCGACTACTTCGACAGTCTCGAGAAAGTTCGCGACCGCGGATACGACACCTTGTGGCCGACGCACGGCCCGCCGATCCAGGGCAACGTGCGCGAGTTCGTGCAAACCTACATCGATCACCGCGTGGCCCGAGAAAACCAGATCATCGAGCAGCTTCGTCATGGCTGTCGCACGATCCGGGACATGGTGCCGGTAATGTACGCGGACGTGGACAAGAAACTGCATCCCGCCGCCTGCCACTCCGTGCTCGCGCACTTGATCCGACTGGTCAAGACCGGGCGCGTTTCGTGCATGGACCAGCCCTGCATCGACTCCATTTACGTGCTGCAAGCCGCGGCTTAGCCGCCCAGCGCCTCGCGCACTTTCAGCGCCAGCTGCTCCAGCGAGAACGGCTTCACAAGCAGGCGTGCGCCCACGTCGACCACGCCATTATGGACGACCGCGTTCTTCGTGTACCCGGTGGTATAAAGCACCTTCAGATCAGGGCGGAGTTGCATCGCCGTGTCCGCCAGCACTCGACCCGTCATGCCGGGCATGACGATGTCGGTGAAGAGCAGCGATACATTGCGGTTTTCGTCCGAAAGCAACTCAAGCGCGCCTTCGCCGTTCGAGGCGTGGATCACGGAATAGCCAAGCTCCCGCAAAGCCGCGACGCTCACGACGCGCACGCGGTCGTCATCTTCCACCACGAGAATGATCTCGGTGGAGACGCCGCCCGGCAGCGCGGCCTGTTCGATACGTGCCTTTTCCTCGGCCCCCACTTCATGCGTGCGCGGCAGATAGAACTTCACGGTCGTGCCGGAGCCCGGTTCGGAGTAGATTTTCACGTGGCCGCCGCTCTGCTTCACGAAGCCGAACACCTGTGACAACCCGAGCCCGGTGCCCTTGCCCACATCCTTGGTGGTGAAGAACGGATCGAACGCTCGCGCGAGCACCTCGGGGGGCATGCCCGATCCCGTGTCAGTCACCGCGAGCATCGCGTACTGTCCGTCGGTGAGTTCGGCGTGTTCGCGGGCATAGGCTGCATCGAGATGGCAATTGGCGGTTTCGATGGTGAGCTTCCCGCCGTCCGGCATCGCGTCGCGTGCGTTCACCGCGAGATTGAGCAGCACGCTCTCAAGCTGGCTGGGGTCGGCAAGCACGCGCCACAAGCCGCCGGCAAGCACCGTTTCCACTGCGACACGCTCTCCCAGCGAGCGTCGCAGTACTTCCGACATGCTGGACACAAGGCGGTTCATGTCGACCGTCTGCGGCTGTAGCGGTTGGCGGCGGGAGTAGGCGAGCAACCTATTGGTCAGTGCAGTGGCGTGCTGGGCTCCCTCGTGCGCGCTGTCGAGGAAGCGAGAGACGTTCGTGTCGCCCCTGTCGAGGCGACGACGCGCGAGATCTATGCCGCCGACGATCACAGCCAGGACGTTGTTGAAGTCGTGCGCGATGCCGCCAGTGAGTTGGCCCAGCACTTCCACCTTCTGCATGTGACGTGTTTCGGTCTCCGCTGCTTCGCGCCGCGCGCTTTCGTCGACGAGTTTCCTGTTGGTCTCTTGCAGGTGCTCGTAGGCGCGCCGCCCGATGAAGAATGCAGCGCCCGCCAGAAGCGTTGTCAGAAGGGTGAGAACGATGATGTTGACGCGTGTTTCAGTGGCGCTCTTTTTGGCGTCCACGCTGCGGATGCTCAACAGGATGCGTTCTTCATTGCGAATCTTGCCCACGAGTTCGCGGATGCGATCCATCGTCGCCTTGCCGGCGTTGGAGCGGACCTCGCGCAGCGCTTCGTTGCCGCGGTTGGTCTTGCGCAGCTCGACTGTCTGCGCGAGTTCGGCAAGTTTTTCGGCGACGAGCCCGTCGAGCTCAGTGAGATTGGTCTGCTGACTGGGATTGTCCTTGGTGACGACTAGAAGGCCGTCGATGGCCTTCGGCGCTTCGCGCAGACCGAGCTCGAACGGAGCGAGATATGCGGGATCGCCCGTGAGCAGGTAGCCGCGCTGCCCGGTCTCGGCATCCTGGATGAGCGACAGCATGTCGGCGACGCGGGTCTGCACCTCCATCGAATGACGCACGCTCTCGGTGTGCGCGAGGCGACGTTCGAAGGAGGCGATGGAGGTCAGCGCCGACAGAAGAAGCAGCAGAAAGCCGCCCGCCAGTGCGAGCGCGCCGATCAGGGATCTGCGCGTTGTCGGATCAGCTGCAGCCATGAGGCTGATTTCTCACACGCTTTGCCCATCTTCAAGCAAGGCGGGGCAAAGTCATTGCACGCGGCGAACGCGCAGAGCCGGGCCGCCTCCCTCCACCGAAAGCAGGAAACTGCCGAGCGACGCCTTTCGCACCGTGACGGTCGCGCCCGGACGCGCGAGGCGGTTTTCCTGGGTGACGATGACGGCCCACACTTGGCCGTTGTCCATGATGAAAGTCGGGTTCCCGTCCATGCGACCGGTGCGCACGATCTTCATCGCCTGGGAACTCGGCGCGCCTGCGACCTCGGTTCCATCCGGACGGCGGGTTCCCGGCAGACCCAGGCGCGGCAGGCTGGGCAGCGAGAATCCGAACGACTCGCGCTCTATTTCGCGCACCCGGTTTGCGTCGACCGCCGCAAACTCGCCTGTGTTCTCCGCGGTGCGCAGGCCTGAGACAGCCGCATCGAAACACTCAAGGCGCTTGTCCGCGTCCGTGATGGCGGCGCACGCATAGACCTTGGCCAACGCTTCCGGCGACTGGGGAGGCGCTGCGGGCTGGGCCGCGGCGGGGCCGGCGAGCGAAAGCGCCATGACCAGTGAAATGCAGAGCGCGCGCATGGACCTCTCCCCGAAACCGACGGCGCACTCTAGTGTCCGATCCGGCAATGTCAGCCCACCGCTACAGCGGCCATGGAGCGCGAGCATGAACTGGACGGCGAACCGGCGGACCATCCTCGGCGCAAGCGGCGCCGCCGCGCTCACGGCAGGGTGTGGCGGGTCGGTCGTCGGGCTGGACGTGGAGCGCCGCATCCTGGACATCGGCAATCAGGCCGAACCGCTCTCGCTCGACCCGCACAAGGCGTCGGGGCAGTGGGAGAACCGGATCATCGGCGAGATGTTCGTGGGGCTCACCACTGAAGACGCCGACGCCCAGCCCGTGCCCGGCATGGCGGAGCGTTGGGACGTCAGCGAGGACGGCCTCACCTGGACGTTCTACCTGCGGCAGGCGCAGTGGTCGGACGGCATGCCGTGCACGGCCTACGACTTCGAATATGCGTTCCGCCGCATTCTGAGCCCGGACACCATCGCCGAGTACGCGCAGGTCACATACGCCATCAAGAACGCGCAGCTCGCCAAGGAAGGCAAGGTGCCCGTCGAACAGATCGGCGTGCGCGCCGTCGACGAGCGCACGCTTGAGATGACGCTTGAACACCCCGCGCCCTACCTGCCGGGGCTGTTGAAGCACTACACGCACTTCCCGATCCCGAAGCATGTCGTGGAGCAGTACGGCGACGACTGGATCAAGCCGGCCAACATCCAGGTCAACGGCGCGTTCAAGCTGGAGAAGTGGTGGTCGAACTACGTCGTTCACCTCGTGAAAAACCCGCGCTTCTTCGACGCCCGTAACGTGTCCTTCAACGAGCTCTACTTCTATCCGACATCCAACGATGACGCGGCCGTGCGGCGGGTCATGCGCCGTGAACTGGCCTGGAGCACCAATTTTTCCGGGAAGAAACAGGCGCTTTACGAGAAGGATCTGCCGGGCTTCGTGCGGGTCGCGCCCTACATGCTGCTGCAGTACTTTTCGCTGAACTGCACGAAGCCGCCGTTCAACGACGTGCGGGTGCGCAAGGCCATTTCGATGGCCATTGATCGCAAGTTCCTTGCGGACCAGATATGGCAGGCTGGCCACCAGCCGGCATGGGGGTTCGTGCCGCCCGGCATCTTCGGCTACCCCAAGGGCGGGCGTCTTTCGTTTGCGGATGTCTCGCTCGAACAGCGCCGTGCGGACGCCCGACGCCTGCTCGAGGAGGCGGGTTACGGGCCGAACCGGCCGCTCAAGTTCACATTTTCCCACCGGAACACGGGGGACAATCCGCGCGTGGCCGTTGTCGCCCAGTCCGACTGGCGGTCCATCGCGCCATGGGTGCAGGTCCAGCTGGCGGGCGTGGAGGGGCAGATCCACTATGCCAACCTCCGCTCCAAGGCGTTCGAGGCGGGCGATGGCGGCTGGGTCGCGGATTACAACGACGCCTACACGTACCTCTACTTGTTCGAGACGCGGACCGGCCCCCAGAACTACCCAGGCTACTCGAACCCGGAGTACGACCGGCTGATGGAGGAGTCCGTCCAGGAGCGCGATCTGGCGACCCGCGCCAACCTCATGCTGAGGGCCGAACAGGTGATGCTCGACGAATCGCCCTGCGTACCGGTGGTCTTCGGCACCTCCAAGAACCTCATCGACCCCCGGATTCAGGGGTTCAAACCGAACCTGGAAGATATCCACAGGACTCGTTGGATGAGTATCGAGGCCTGACTTCGCGGAAAGGCGCGCGAAGTATGGGGTGAAAGCCCTTGGCGCCCTTGCGCGAGCGGCAAATCGGTCGCCATGCCCCAGTCTGTTCCTTTTTCGCCACAGTCTGCCCCTTTCCCGTTAGCTTCTGTCCACATTCGTTGACTGGACCGTGACAGGTTTGCGAAGAAGGCTCCAAGCGCGGGAATTGGTTAATTCCTGCAACGCTCGTGTTCCGCTCTTTATCGGGGAGGACGGAACGGGGGGGCGGACTCAGGGGGCAGCAATAGCCGCCAGTCAGTCGTCTTCCGGGCGCAAACGGATACGGATTGGAGGTTCACAGTGAAGCAGGACAATCAGCGCGATCGCTTGTTTGCGACGACGTTCCTCGCGGGCCTAGCGCTTGCGATGCCATCTTTCGCCCAGCAGGCGGAAGAGCCCGCCGCGCCGGTCACGGAAGAGACCGACGCCATTATCGTCACCGGCTCGCGCATCCCGCAGGCCAATCTGATCACGACGAGCCCGGTCACGCAGATCACTGCGGAAGACATCACGACCGCCGGCGTGACTCGCGTTGAAGACCTCACCAACCAGCTTCCGCAAGTGTTTGCGGCGCAGGGCGCGAACACCTCCAACGGTGCAAGCGGCACCGCGCAGGTCAACCTCCGCGGCCTGGGCGCGAACCGCAACCTCGTCCTCATCAACGGTCGCCGTATGCCCTACGGCTCCCCGAACTCCGCCCCGGCGGACTTGAACACGATCCCCGGCGCGCTCGTCGATCGCGTGGAAGTCGTGACCGGCGGCGCATCCGCCGTGTACGGCTCGGACGCGATCACCGGCGTCGTCAACTTCATCATGAAGGACGATTTCGAAGGCTTCCGCCTCGACGGCCAGTACGGCTTCTACCAGCACAACAATGACTCTGACGACGGCTACATCCGTCAGGTCATCGCCGCCCGCAACGCGACGAACCCGACGCAATTCGCGCTGCCGGAAGACAACGTGGTCGACGGCTACAGCAAGGAAGTATCCCTGCTGTTCGGCGCGTCGACGGGCGACGGTCGCGGCAACATCACGGCGTATGCGACCTACCGCAGCAACGACGCGGTGCTGCAGCGCGATCGCGACTATTCGGCTTGCGCCATCGGCAACCCGAGCACGGCTGCCGTGACGGGCGTTCCCGCAGGCGCGGTCCACTGGACCTGCGGCGGTTCGGGCACGTCGTTTCCGGGCTATTTCTACTTCAACGGCGCCGCGAACACGATCAACTACACGACCGGCGCGTTCGTTCCCTTCACCCCGAACAACCAGTACAATTTCGGCCCGCTGAACTACTACCAGCGTCCCGACGAACGGTATTCGGGCGGCGCGTTCGCGCACTACGAGATCAACAAGAACGCCGAAGTGTACGCGGAACTGATGTTCTCGGAGTATCGGTCGATTGCGCAGATCGCGCCGTCGGGCAACTTCTTCGCCACCACGACGATGAACTGCGACAACCCGTTGCTGACGGTCCCGCAGCGCACCGCGCTCTGCGCCGGGGTTCCGGACACCGATCTGGTGACGGCGGGCAACCAGGGCATTGCTTCGCTGTACATCGGACGTCGCAACGTTGAAGGCGGTGGTCGTCAGGACGACCTCGGCTACCAGTCCTTGCGGACGGTGGTCGGGATCCGCGGCGAACTCGTGGAAGGCTGGCAGTATGACGTGTCGGCGGCGCGCTCGCGCGTCGCGCTGTCGCGGACCTACAAGAACGACTTCTCCATCTCGCGTCTCCGGCGGTCGCTGGACGTCGTGGATGTGGCTGGCGTGCCAACCTGCCGCTCTGTCGTCAACGGCACGGATCCGGCTTGCGTGCCCTACAACATTTTCGTGCAGAACGGCGTCACACCGGCGGCGCTCAACTACCTGCAGATCCCGCTCGTCCAGACCGGCGAGACGATCCAGCAGAACATTGTGGCGACGGTCGCCGGCGAACTTCCGTTCAAGAGCCCCGGCGCTTCGAGCGGCATGGCTGCGGTGTTCGGCACCGAGTACCGTCGCGACGAACTGAACTCGATCGTCGACACGAGCTTCTCGTCCGGCGACGGCGCCGGTCAGGGCGGTCCGACGAACCCGCTCTCGGGTCACACGGACGTGTTTGAACTGTTCACGGAAGTCCGTCTGCCGATTTTCGAAGAGCAGCCGTTCGCGTACCTTCTGTCGTTCGATGCGGCCTACCGTTATTCCGACTACAACTCGGGAACGACGACGGACACGTACAAGTTCGGCGGGGAATGGGCGCCTGTGGAAGACGTCCGCTTCCGCGGCAGCTACCAAAAGTCCGTGCGTGCGCCGAACATCATCGAACTGTTCGCGTCGCAAGGCGCGGGTCTGTTCAACCTCGGCTTCGATCCGTGCGATGACGTGAACAATCCTGGACCGGTTCCGGCCCAGTGCATCGGCGTGAACCCGTGGCAGGCGACACTCTTGCAGTCTCAAGGCGGTGGTCTCAACAACCCTGCCGGCCAGTACAACGCGATCTTCGGCGGTAACCCGAACCTGGAGCCGGAAGAGGCCGAAAGTATAACTCTGGGTGTGGTCTTCACGCCCACGTTCGTGCCGGGTCTGCAGATTTCGATCGACTACTGGGACATCGAGCTGACGAACGCGATCGCGGCGCCTGCGCAAGCCATCGTGGCGAACTGCTACTACGGCAACGACCTCAACTCGTGCGCGCTCATCACGCGTAACTCGCAGGGTCGTATCCGGAACAACGCTCCGGGTGTCTCCTCGATCAACACCAACATCGGCGGCACGACGACGAACGGTTGGGACGTCAACGCCAGCTACGGCTTCGACATCGGTGCTCTCGGCAGCATGGATTTCCAGCTGATCGGTACGCTGGTCAAGGAACTGGTGACGGACGTGGGCGGCGGCACGACCTTCCCGGCGTACGATTGCGCCGGCAAGTGGGGCAATGCCTCGGTGTGCGGCACGCCGACGCCTGAGTGGCGTCACCGGGCCCGCGCCTCGTGGACCACGCCGTGGGACATCGAAGTCAACGCCACGTGGCGCTACTTCGGCGAAGTCCAGCGCGAAACCGTCGTGCCGTTCCCCGGCACCCTGGTTCCGCCCACGGGCAACAACGTGATCGGTTCGCAGTGGGATGCGGAGCACTACTTCGATCTCGCCGGCAACTGGAACGTGTTCGAGAACGTGAACCTGCGCTTCGGCGTCAACAACGTGCTCGACAACGATCCGCCGATTGGCACCAACACCAACACCGGCAACGGAAATACCTTCCCGCAGGTCTATGACTCGCTGGGCCGGTACTTCTTCATGGGCGCGACGCTCGACTTCTAGGAAGATCGAGTATTCGATTGGATGCGGCGGGCCTCGGCCCGCCGCATTTTTTTGTGCCCGCCGCCTTCATGGCGCCGGTTTGCGGGGCGCGGGCGTGGGGGCTAGGCTGCGACCATGTTCATCGAGATCAAGAACCTGCTGACGGACGCTGAGGTGGCGCATCTGACAGCGCTCGCGGCGAAGGTCGCATTCGAGGACGGTCGTGCCACCAACAGCGGCTTTGATCAAAAGCACAATCTCCAGGTAGATCCGAACGACGGGGCGTTCGCGGAATCGGCGACGGTGGTCACCAACGCCTTCGCGCGCTCGCGCGCCTTCCAGGACTTCGCATTTCCCCGTCGCCTCGCGCCCCCCAGGCTCGCGCGCTACGAGCCCGGCATGCGCTATGGTCCCCACGCGGACGCGGCCTACATGGCCGTTCCGGGCGGGGCGCTTCGATCCGACGTGTCCTGCACGGTCTTCCTGTCCGATCCGCGCAGTTATGAGGGCGGCGAACTGGTGCTTCACCTGGGCGTGCGCGCCATGCCGCTGAAAGCGGAGGCAGGCAGCGCCATTCTCTACCCGTCGACCACGCTCCACGAGGTCGCGCCGGTGCGCTCGGGTGTGCGTCTCGTCTCGCTGACCTTCATCGAAAGCCGGATTCCTGACGAGCAGGAGCGCGCGATTGTATTCGAACTCGGCGAAGTCAGCGCGCTGGAAGGCGCGGCCATGAGCGATGTCGGCCGCATGCGTCTCGAAGTGGTTCGTCAGAACCTGACGCGGAAGTGGTCACGCTGAGAGCGCCTCCGCGTGCTCGGGCCACTGACGGGCGAATGCGTCGATCCAGACCATGCCCTTGCGGATTTCAGCGACGTTCTGCGTGCGTGACGCTGACAGGATCTGACCTCGCAATTCCGGCGTGTAAGCGTGTTCTGGCGCCTTGGAGTAGCGCGTGAGCGTCGGGCTGCGGCTGACGTTCTGAAAGGAGGCTTCCGGTGCGCCCAGGGAGAAATGGCCGCAGATTTCGCCGAGTGTTTCGGAAGGGTCCGTCAGGAAGGCGTCAAAGTCGACGCGCATGATCCTGTCGCCGAAGCGACGCTCGGCAGCGCGATGGGTGAGGGTTTCGATCGTCCATGTCATGGCGACGATCTCGCCGAGGCTGAGAGCGTGGAGCGGCTTTGCCTGGGCGGGTGCGATCTGCAGCAGTCGCTTCATGCGCTCCTGGGCTTGCCCCCTCACGTCGATGTAGGAGTTCTCTCCGGCGAGCAGGGTGGCTAGATAGGGCTCGGGTAGAAGGTTGAGGAACAGCGCCCTCGACGACGGCGAAGCCTCAAGAATAGGTTGGCAGCACTGGCCTGCGCTGCTTGTCGCCTTGACGACCACGCTCCGCGTATCCGCGTAGCCCCGGGACCAGCACGCCAACTGGATATCCAAAAGCCGCCGCCACGTGGTCGCTCCGAGGAGACCGTGTGGCGCATCGCGTTCAGCGTACGCTGACGCAAGCACGCGCAGGGGCAGTGGTTCGCGCAGACCCAGAACGCCGCCGATGTCGTCGAGCAAGCGGCTGACCAAGGTCGAGCCCACGTGACCGGTATGGAAGATGAAGTGCAGCGGGCGAACCGGGTTCGCGGCCGCCAGCATGGTCTCCATCTCGGCAAACTTGACCCACCGCCCCTGGGACTGCGTCGAAAGGATGCGATCGTCCAGAAAGCTTGCCGTACGGAAGGCGCCTTCTTCAAGCAGGAGCACGAGGATGGCCTCGCGCGCCAGATCCAGGTTCTGGAGGTAAAGGGACGGATCGGTCCTGATACCGTCGCGGATGGCCTCCAGGGAAAGTAGCGCCATCCGGCCAGCTTACAGGCCGCCGTCGCACTGGGTAAAGAGCCAGGACCAGAGCGACCGCGTGGGCATGTGTGGCGGCTGAAGAAACCCTTCGACTGCCGTTTCATGTTCACGCAAATTCAGCGCTCAAGGGTTCTGCATGATCATCTCTCACCGGCACAAGTATATCTTCACGGCCATACCCAAGACCGGCACCCATTCCGTTCGTCGCGTGTTGCGCGAACACATGGGAGACGCTGACCGCGAGCAGGTAGGATTGTTTGTGCAGAAGCGGCTGCCGTACGCAGCGCTCGCCGAACTCGGGCACGGTCACATCAGCCTGACACAGGTTCGCCCGTTTGTTGGTGAAGAGAAGTTCGCCACGTATCTGAAGTTTGCGTTCGTCCGGAACCCGTTCGACCGGTTTGTATCCTACTGCGCCTTCATGACGCGGGATGACGGAGACTTTCTGCGCAATCCGCAGGAAGTGATGCGTTTCTTCCTCTTCAAGGAGCGCCCCCTCGACCACCTTCTCTTCGTGCCGCAGCACACCTTCGTCTGCGACCCCGATGGTCGTTTGCTGGCCGACGTGGTCGGTCGGGTTGAGAACATGCAGCAGTCGTTTGATGGAATTTGTAGCCGCATCGGTGTTCCGCCTGCTGTTCTTGACAAGGTGAATAGCTCGGAGCACGGAACTTTTCGCGAATACTATGACCGGGAGCTCATTGAGGGCGTGTCGGATTTCTATCGGCGCGATCTCGAACTCTTCGGCTACAGCTTCGAGGAGGTCACGGCATGAAGATGACGGTGAATCCGCGCAAGACGGAGTCGGTTCGCCCTCTCGGTCGCGTCGATGTCTTGCGCTTGCGCGAGGCCGTTCTCGCAATCCCTGAAAGCGTCTGGGCGCAGGAAAACAGCACCAAACCCAATCGTTTCGAGGCCCTCGACAGGACGGTTCACATACCGTTTCGCTTCGTGCGCGACTTCGACGACTGGCGCATTTCCGACGACATGCCGCTCTGGCCCCAGTGGCGGGACCTGCTTGAGCCCGTACTGACTCAGGCGACAGCGCCGTACATGTACCGGCGCGGTGGGTATCCGCGCATCATGCTGGCGCGCATGGCGCCGGGCGGCGTCATTCATCCGCACCGCGACGGAAATCCGTCGGCAAAGTGGCCGCACAAAATTCATGTGCCGTTGCAGACCAACCCGGATGTGACGTTTGAAGTCGATGGCGTGGGCTACCATTTTGCGGAGGGTGAGGCCGTCGAGGTGAGCAACATGGCGGTACACGCCGTGATGAACCGTGGCGACACCGACCGCATCCACCTGATCTTCGAATACTACGATCTGGACCAGCCTGAGCCGGACTGGATCAACGAACTCGTGGGCGCTGCGGAGTCGCGCGTTTGACCAGCGATACAGGTGTGCAGACAGGTCCGACGTTCGAGAGTGCGTATCGATTTCTGCTTTCAGACCCTGCTCAATGCGAAGGGGTTTGCCGTAGCATTTTGGCTGGGAGCGCCAGCCCGATAATCCGGCTGTTGCTCGCCAGCGCGCTGCGCTTGAAAGGGGACATCGCCTCTGCGGAGTCGCTGGCCCGCTCCCTTGCTCACGAAATCCCGAAATGGGCCGGCGCACACTTCGAGCTTGGCATGGCTCTCGGTAGGCTCGGACGCCACGACGATGCACTGGCCGCATTGGCGCAAGTTGATCGGCTCGGCGGTCTGCCGGGACTCTGGCGTGAAATCGGTGACCAGCACTGGGCTCTAGGGAATAGAGCGGCGGCCGAGGAAGCTTACCTGCGCCATCTCGACAGTCGGGCGCTGGAGCCCAGTCTTCAGGACGCTATCAACCTGCACGCGGCGAAGGATCTGGACGGAGCGGCGCGGGGCTTTCAGCTTCACCTCAAGCGCTATCCCGATGATGTCCTGGCGCAGAGGCTATATGCCGAGTTCTGCTCCAGCCTTGATCGCTACGAGGAGGCTGAGGCCCTGCTGCGGCGCTGTCTGGAGCGTGCGCCCGCGTTCGCACTGGGCCGCTACGGTCTCGCGATGGTGCTGATGCATTCTCATGCCGTGGCCCCCGCTCTCGAGCAGATCGAGCTGCTGCTCGCCCGTGAGCCGGACAGGTTCGAATATCTGTCGGCCAAGGCCGACGCGCTGGGCCGCATCGGCGACTTCTCAGCGGCGGCGGCGTGCCTTGAAGCCATGCTTGCACGATTTCCCACGCATGGCGGCGTATGGGCGAACTACGGGCACATCCTGCGCGCGCTTGGACGGCGCGGCGACTGCGAAGCGGCCTATCAAAAGGCCATCGCACTCGGGACGCCGGTGGGAGAGGCGTATTGGGGCCTTGCGAACCTGAAGACGTACAAGTTCGAGTCTTCCGACATCGCGGCGATGCGTGCGGCAGCGGCGAACATGCGGCCGGGAGACGACCGCATTTCACTGATGTTTGCGCTGGGAAAGGCGCTGGAGGACATGCGGGATTACGCAGGCGCCTTCGCGGCCTACAATTCCGGCAATCTGGAACGACGGCAGGCCCTGTCCTACGATCATCCCGAGCGCGAAGACGCGGTTCGACGCGCGCGCGCGGTGTTTTCGCCCCGGTTTTTCGGTGAACGCCAGGGCTACGGGGCAAGCGCTCAGGATCCGATCTTCATCGTCGGCATTCCGCGCTCTGGTTCGACACTGGTGGAGCAGATACTGGCGAGTCACTCGGCTGTCGAAGGCACCATGGAACTGGTCGAGCTGTTGATGATCGCTCGGCGACTTGGCCAGGTCGGGTCGTTCCCGGAAGATCTCCAAGGTCTGACCTCCGAATCCTGTCGCGCTCTGGGCGAGGAATACCTCCAGCGCGCCCAGGTTTTCCGCAAGACGACGGCGCCGCGCTTCATCGACAAGATGCCGAACAATTTTGCGCAGGTGGGGCTTATCCAGCTCATTCTGCCGAATGCGCGGATCATTGATGTGCGTCGCGATCCGCTTGCGTGCGGCTTTTCGAACTTCAAGCAACACTGGGCGACGGGGCAGGCGTTCTCCTACGACCTTTCAGACATCGGAAAGTACTATCGCAGCTACGTTGAACTCATGTCGCACTTCGACTCGGTTCTGCCGGGACGCGTGCACAGGGTGATCTACGAAGATCTGGTGGCAGCGCCGGAGGTGGAGACGCGTCGCCTTCTTGCAGCGTGCGGCCTGACCTTCGAAGAAGGATGTTTGCGTTTTTTCGAGAATGATCGCGCTGTGCGCACGCCAAGTTCCGAGCAGGTGCGTCGCCCTGTCAATCGCGACGGGCTGGACAGCTGGCGTCCGTTTGAGCCCTGGCTGGAACCGTTGAAGTCTGCGCTGGGTCCGGTGCTGGAGGCCTATCCTGCGGCCCCGCCTTTGTGAGCGCGCACTGTCAGCGTGCGCCGAGAATGTAGTCCACGATGAAGTCAGCGGCCTTCTCAGCGATCATGTCCACAGTGCTGATGTGAATTTCCGCTGCTTCAGGTGGCTCATAGCCACTGTCGATGCCCGTGAAGTTCTTGATGAGTCCGGAGCGCGCCTTTTTGTAGAGGCCCTTCACATCGCGCGATTCCGCGACGGCCAGCGGCGTGTCTACGAACACTTCGATGAACTCACCTTCGGGAAGCATACCGCGGGCCATCTGACGTTCGGATCGAAACGGTGAGATGAACGCCGTCAGTACAATGAGGCCGGCATCGGCCATGAGTTTGGCGACCTCGCTGATGCGCCGGATATTCTCCACGCGATCGGCGTCGGAAAATCCGAGATCGCGGTTCAGGCCATGGCGCACATTGTCGCCGTCCAGCAAGAAGGTGTGCTTGCCGAGGGCGTGCAGCTTGGCTTCCACGAGATTGGCGATCGTCGACTTGCCGGCGCCGGAGTATCCGGTGAACCAGACAACGCACGGCTTCTGGTTCTTCTGAGCGGCGTGCGCGTCGCGCGTGATGTCCAGTATCTGTGCGTGGATGTTCTGGGTGCGATAGAGCGCCGACCTGATCATGCCTGCCGCAACGGTGCGGTTGTTCATGCGATCGATCAGGATGAAGCCGCCGAGGTCAGGGTTCTCGGCGTAGGGCTCAAATGGAATGGGGCGGTCAAGCGACACGTCGACAGAAGCTATCGCGTTCAGGCCGAGCGTCCTGGCGGCGGTATGCTCAAGCGTGTCGATCGCAATCTGGTGCTTGATGTTGGTCACCGAGCCCACAACGGCGCGCGCTCCGATCTTCATGAGATAGGAGCGGCCCGGCAGAAGTTCGTCCACGTCCATCCAGACGAGTGTTGCGTCAAAAGTGTCGGCCACATCGCAGGGGCTATCGGCTGCTGTCAGGACGTCGCCGCGTGAGCAGTCGATGTCGTCCGTAAACGTCAGCATCACAGATTGTCCGGCGACGGAAGTATCGAGGTCGCCGTCGTAGGTCACGATGGAGCGCACCTTGGTCGTTGCGCTGCCTGGCTGCACGCGAATGGTGTCGCCTGGTGAGACCTCTCCCGAACCGATCAGGCCACAAATGCCGCGAAACGTCTGGTCCGGGCGATTGACCCATTGAACCGACATGCGAAAGGGGCGATCGGCCATGCGCGCAGTCGCGACTTGCACGGTCTCAAGATGGTCAAGCAGCGCCGGACCTTCGTACCACGGCGTGCGTGCGCTCTTGTCGCTGACGTTGTCGCCGTGAAGGCCGGACACGGGGATCGCGACGCATCGCGACAGCTCGATGGATTTGGCGAAGCGCTCGAATTCTTCGACGATTGCGTCAAAACGCGCCTGCGAAAAGGCGACGAGATCCATCTTGGCGACGGCTAGGACGACGGACCGGATGCCCATCAGTTGGACAAGGTAGGCGTGGCGACGGGTCTGCGTGACGACGCCGTTGCGTGCATCCACCAGGATCACCGCAAGATCAGCTGTGGAGGCGCCGGTCGCCATGTTGCGCGTGTACTGCTCGTGGCCGGGCGTGTCGGCGACGATGAACTTGCGTTTGTCCGTGGCGAAGTAGCGATACGCGACGTCGATCGTGATGCCTTGCTCGCGCTCCGCCGCGAGACCGTCGACGATCCGGGCGAGGTCGATCGAAGCGCCCGGCGCGCCGCCCCCTCGCGCCTCCATTTCGAGCGCGGCGACCTGATCGGCAAAGAGGGCCCTGGAGTCGTAGAGGAGGCGTCCGATGAGCGTGGACTTGCCGTCGTCGACGCTGCCGCACGTGATGAAACGCAGGATCGACTTCTGGTCCTGCGATTGCAGGTAGGCCTCCGCGAGCACGGAACTGGCGGCAACACCGGAGGCAATAGGGCTCTTCATCAGAAATAGCCTTCCTGCTTCTTCATCTCCATGCTCGCCGCCTGATCGTGGTCGATCGCGCGCGCATGGCGCTCAGAATAAGCTGAAAGCAGTATTTCCTGGATTATTTCGGGCACGGTTCGCGCAGTACTCTCGACGGCGCCGGTCAGCGGGTAGCAGCCAAGTGTGCGGAAGCGGATCATGCGCAGGGACGCGGTCTCACCTGGCCGCAACGCAAAGCGCTCATCGTCGACCATGATGAGCATGCCGTCGCGCTCGACGACAGGACGCGGGGCGGCAAGGTAGAGATCGACAATCTCGATCTTCTCGCGGTGGATGTAGTGCCAGACGTCCAGTTCGGTCCAGTTCGACAGCGGGAACACGCGTATCGATTCGCCCTTGGCCTTGCGCGTGTTGTAGAGGCGCCAGAGTTCCGGGCGCTGGTTCTTCGGATCCCAGCGGTGACTGGCTGAGCGGAAAGAGAAAATGCGCTCTTTGGCGCGGGATTTTTCTTCGTCCCGTCGGGCGCCGCCAAACGCGGCGTCAAAGCCGTGCAGATTGAGCGCCTGCTTCAGTCCTTCCGTTTTCCACAGATCCGTATGGAGAGAGCCGTGGTCGAATGGATTAATTCCTTGAGCGATCGCGTGCGGATTCTGGTGGACGATGAGTTTCATGCCGGTGGCGGCGGCAGCTTCGTTGCGCGCCTGATACATCGCGCGGAACTTCCAGGTTGTATCGACGTGCAGCAGCGGAAAGGGGGGCGAGGCCGGAAAGAACGCCTTGCGGGCGAGATGCAACATCACTGCAGAGTCTTTCCCCGCAGAGAAGAGCATCACGGGACGTTCAGTCTCCGCGACCACCTCGCGCATGATGTGGATGCTCTCGGCTTCGAGATGCTTAAGGTGGGTCAGGGGCATGGCGATGTCACAGCGACGCGGCACTACAGTTGAAGTGGAGACATGACCGCCGCCCTATTCCGACCGGCGCCGTTTTCAGTCTCCCGACGGTCATCCCGCCACCTCTCGCCAGTGATATATCCTTTCGCCTGTCAGACAACTCCGCCGCCTGACTCTCGTCGGGGCGCACCAGACGGTGCAATCGCGCTTGTCTCGCTCGGTCTAGGGCCGCCCCCCTATGCCGCTCGATGGCTCAAGGTCGAATGCAAACGTCATGCGCGCGCCCGGGGCGGTGTAGGGGACGACCCCGTGCCACATGTACGACGGAAAGAGCACCAGCATGCCCGGTCTTGGCTCCACGGTGTGTTCTGCCGCCAGTGTCGGCGCCGTACGTATCCCCGGCTCGCCAAATCGGATCCACCCTTCCCGACCGGGCGTGTCCGCGGGCGTCTCGATGTAGCAAGCGGAAGATATCCAGCCGTTCGGGTGCACATGGTCCACATGATAGCCGCCCGCCTGCATGCGGATGGACCACATGCCCTGAAACGCATAACCGCCGAGATTGCGTTGTCGCAGCGGGTCGCCACCTGCGCCCAGCGCGGCGATGTAGCGCGAGATCGATGGCGCGAGAGCGGAGGGTAGCGCGGCGATGGCCGGGTTGTCGATTTCCAGAATGTCCGATACCTGGCTGCCTTGTCGGACGGATTGGTTGAACGGGTGGGTGACCGATACGTGAGCGCGCGCCAAGGCCTGGCGGAGGTCTTCGATGTATTCCGTGAGGCTCGACCATCCGGTGGGGACGTCGAGGAATGTGGTCTTGACCAGCGCATTGTAGTCGTAAAGCGCGCGATAGCGGGCGTCTCCCAGCAAGCGCCACGCGGTAGCGCGCAGTGCAATCGCATGCTGATCGTGTGGGGCGCGGTGCAACAGTTGCGCGGCATGCGCCTCCGCGCGCGCCGGATGGCCGGCGCCAAGGCAGGCGGTAATGAGTGCGACCGCAGCTACGTTATCGTGTGGCGCCAAGTTTACGGCGTGCTCGGCATACCCCAGCGCCGTGGCGTTGTCGCCGAGCTGTGCCGCTATTTGCGCGGCGTAGACAAACACGGGAAGTTCGCCGTTTCGCGCGTGCGCGAGCGAGCGCACGAGGGTGAACGCCTCATCGATGCGTCCTGTGTTTTCCAGTATCTTGGCCTTGACCAGCGAAAGCCTCCAGTCCGCAGGCGCACCCTGGATTGCTCTTTCCGTGTCTGCGAGCGCTGCCGCCGGTTCGCCAGTGCTGGTCCAGCGAAGTTGGGCAAGGTCGATGAGGGCTTCATAGTATGTCGGGCGACGTTGCAGCGCGCCGAGAAATGCCGTCTCCGCCTCTTCGAACGCGCCACGTGATTGAAGGCATCGCGCAAGGACCAGCCAGCTTTCCGGGGCGGTCGCCCCGTTGGCGAAAGCGCGGGCGATATGCGTCTCGGCTTCTGCCCACCGCCCCGCGTCTCCAAGCGCGGCTGCGAGGTTGTGCGCGGCGGCTGCGCTGGCGGGTGCTGACAACGCCGCGCGCCGATACAGCGAGATCGCGTCGCTTAACCGACCGTGCGCTTTCATGTTTTGCGCCTGGGCGGCGAGTAGCTTAGGATCGGAGGTCATGGTGGAGGCGAAGGCTAGTCGGCGCCCACGCCAGCTGTCCAGCGGTGCACGCTCCTTCGCCTGTTTGACAACGGGAAACGGGCGCCTGTCACGCAGCCCTTCACCTTGCGACGCTTCGTCGGGATGGGGTAGGATGGCGCCTTGCCCGCCGGGACGCCGTCGATGAAACTGCAGGCCCGATTTCTTCAGTTGCCGCTGTTGTTCGATGCGGCGTTGCTGGCGCGTGAAATCGCGACAATTCCTGAGTCTGACTGGCGACCGCACCCCGCAGGGTACGCCGGAAATGACTTCCTTCCGCTTGTGGCGGTCAACGGCGATCCGTCCGACGAGAGCTTCAACGGACCAATGCGGGCGACGCCGCATCTGTCTCCGGAGCGCCCCTACTTGTGGCAGACGCTTGCCAGCATCGGAGCCGTTCTGGGTCGCACGCGACTCATGCGACTTTCGGGGCGCGCTGAGGTGAGTGAGCACGCGGACGTGAATTACTACTGGCGTGAACGGATGAGAGTTCACGTGCCGATCGTCACGCAACCAGCCGTGAAGTTTTATTGCGGTGAGTCAGTCGCCCACATGGCGGCCGGAGAATGCTGGATCTTCGATACCTGGAGTCTGCACCGCGTGGTCAACGACCAGACCCATGCAAGAATCCATCTGGTGGCGGACACGGTGGGCGGGGAGCACATGCTGCAGCTGATGGCCCAAGGGCGGACGCCAGACAAATCGTCACCGCCCGGATGGTCGCCGCGCGCGGTCGCGCCCTCGCCGGAGCGGCGGACAGTGGAGTTCGAGTCGCTGAATGTCCCAGTGGTGATGAGCCCTTGGGAGATCCGTGAGCACCTCAATTTTCTCCTTGCTGAGACAGCGCCAAACCAGCCAGCTGTTGTGGAAGTCGCCCGCGTTGCGTCGCGTTTCGTCCATGGCTGGCGTGCGGCGTGGTCGGTTCACGGCGACGCTGAAGCGGGCTGGCCACGCTATCAGGCTTTGCTCGATGCTTTTTCTCGTGACCTCAGAGCAGCGCAGGCCCAATCTCTCGTTCTGGTCAACGAGGTGGACCTCTTCGAGTGCATTCGGTCAATGGTTCTTGAGTTTGCACTGACCGGCCGGGGTCGACAGTCAGCCTTGCGGATCGCGCCAGGCGCTTGAAGCAGGCGGGCCTTATACGATGACAGCGCCTGTGGATGCCGGCGATCTCAAGCAGCGCGCCCTTGAGGCGTTGGCGAAGGGCGAAACCGCCCGAGGGCGGGAATTGCTGGAGCGCATTGTCGCGGCGGGTGCAGCCGACGCGCCCATCTGGCTCATGCTGGCGCACGCGGCGACCGTGCAAAAGGACATCGATACAAAGATCGCCGCCATAGACAGCGCGCTCGCGATCGCTCCCCGGGACGTGCACGCCTTGATCGCAAAAGCGGATCATCTCGCGATGCAGGGAGATCAGCGCGCCGCAGCCTCCTACTATTCCACGGCATTGCAGAACGCGCCACCGATCGAGAAGGCGCCCCCACGTTTGCGTGAGGCGCTCGATCGTGCGCGCGCGGCCAGCGGCAGCATTGCGCGTGAGGTCGAAGACTTTGTGCGCGCCAGGTTGGCGGACGACGGTCTTTCCTCGTCCGATGCGCCAGCGCGGTTTTCGCGTGCTGTGGACATCCTGTTCGGGCGCAAACGGGCCTACGTGCAGCAGCCGCGCTACTTGTATTACCCTGAATTGCCGAATGTGCAGTTCTATGACCGCACCGAGTTTCCTTGGCTGGACGCCGTGGAAGCATCCACTGAAGCCATTCGCGAAGATCTCAACGGTATGCTCGGGCCGGCGTTCACGCCCTATGTGACGCAGACGCCAGGGCGGCCGCGCAATGACCAGATGGGGCTGGTGAACAATCCCAGCTGGAGCGCCTTGTTTCTCCATAAGGATGGAGTGGAGCAAGCCGCCGCTGCGCAATGCACGAACACGCTCGATGCACTCAAACACGCGCCCCTGACGCGCATTCCGGGCCGGACGCCATCGGTGCTGTATTCCAAGTTGGCGGCGGGAGCGCATATCCCCCCTCACACGGGCATGTTGAACACGCGGCTCATCTGCCATCTTCCCCTGATTGTTCCCGATGGGTGCGTGTTTCGCGTGGGCAATGAAGAGCGGACGTGGGAAGTCGGAAAGGCGTGGGCCTTTGACGATACCATCGAGCATGAGGCGTGGAACCGAAGCGCTCAGGACCGCTACATCCTGATCTTCGATATCTGGCGTCCCGAACTCAGTCTCGAGGAGCGCGCGTGCGTGGCCGCTTTGTGTCAGGCGATCGACGCCTACCGCAGTGGCGTGTCCTGGGATGGCTAGGCGCTCCGGTACGACAGCGGTCCCCATAGCCGCGCAGCCAGAATTCAGTGCAGAAGTGTCATCGTCATGAGTTCAGGCGAAGCTATTGAAACCCTGTTCCGCAGGGCGTCGGCGCTGCGTCAGGCTGGGCGATTCGAGGACGCCGTCGCTGCCTATCGCCAGGTGCTCGCACTCGATCCCACATTGGCGGACTGCTGGTACAACGTGGGATGGATGGAACGACGCCTCGGCCGACCGGAAGCGGCGCTAGCGGCTTACGATGAGGCGCTGCGCCACGGCGTGAAGGATGAAGAGGAAGTTCACCTCAACCGGGGTGTCATCCTTATGGATGATTTGAACCGCGTTGATGACGCCGCGCGCGCGTTCAACGCTGCGCTTTCCCGAAATCCCGTCTACGCGCCGGCGCTCCTGAATCTCGCCAATCTGACTGAGGATCGCGGCGACCGCGCCGAGGCGGCGGCGATTTATGAGAGATTGCTCGAAGTCGATCCGGAATGCTGGGAAGGCCTCGCACGCTTTGCAAACCTCACCGTAGCGTTTGCAGAGGACGATCGCCTCATTGCGCGCGTGGATGCTGCTCTCGCGCGGACGGATGTGGCGCCGCCAGAGCGTGCTAGCCTCGGCTTCGCGCTGGGACGTGCGCGCGATCTTGCAGGCGACTATAGCCGCGCGTTCGAAGCCTACGTGAGCGCCAATGGCGCCAGCGTCGATAGCGCGCCGCCCTCCGCACCGCGCTACGACCCTGTGGCGCACGAGCGCTACGTCGACCGCCTGATCGCTGTGTTTTCGGCGGCCGCCGGCCGAGGCGCCGGCGACGTTGTGCCGCCCACCATTTTCATCTGCGGCATGTTTCGCTCTGGTTCGACGCTTCTTGAGCAGGCGCTCGCCGGCCATCCGCGCGTGACTGCCGGCGGCGAAATTCCGGCGTTGCCTGCAATGGCGCAGCAATTGAGCCCATTTCCTGAAGCGGTCGAGACATTGGCGCCGGAGCGCCTCAAGGCCATCGCCGACGTCTATCGCCTCAGCGTTGCGCGCCTCCATCCCGAAACCGATCTGCTTACGGACAAGCGGCCGGACAACTTTCTTCTGCTCGGCCTGGCAAAGCTGATCTTTCCCGCCGCAAAGATCATCCACACGGTGCGCGATCCCGTGGATACCTGCTTGTCGACGTTCTTTCTCCATCTCGATCACGGCATGGCCTACGCGAAGAATCTGGATCACATCGCGCACTACTATCAGCAGTACCGGCGTCTCATGTCGCATTGGAAGGCGCTCTATCCGCACGACATCTTCGACTTTGACTACGACAAATTTGTGCGTACGCCGCGTGAGACGCTGGAGCCGGCCTTGCGATTCTGCGGACTGGATTGGGATGAGCGTTGCCTCGCTTTCCACGAGCGTGCGTCGCTCGTGCGCACCGCAAGCGTGTGGCAGGTGCGTGAACCGCTCTATCAACGTTCTTCCGGTCGGTCGCGCGCCTACGAGAAACACATAGCACCGCTCCGCGCGGCGCTCAGCGCTTTCTATCCGCCCGCGTCATAGACGTTGAGCGCCGTGGTCATGGCGCTGACAAGATCGCGCTCCGCCATCGAGAGCAGTGGATTCCACACGTCGAAAATCAGAACCGCGCGCAGCTGGTCGCTGTCGTTCCACGCCTCGTGTTCGATCGTGTCGTCGAAGACGAAGCTCTCGCCCATGACCCAGGGCCGCGTATCGTTGCCGACGCGGAAGCGGCAGCCGTCGGGAATGATGAGCGGCAGATGTGCGATCAGGCGCGTGTTGGAGGAGCCGGTGTGCGGCGGGATGGCCGTGTGCGGCTGCAGCACCGAGAACATCGCCGTCGGCGCGTAGCCGGGCTGATCGGCCAGCGGAAGTCCATCAAGGATGGCGACCGTCTTCGGAAACAGCGCGCAGTTCTCCGCGACTTTTGCGCCGTCGCGCCACAGGTGCAGGCTCGACCAGTCGGGAGATTTGTTCAGCGCGGCCCACTGGTTCAACGGCGCGCCCGCCGGAAGCTGCATGTAGGGGTGGAACTTTTCCCAGTAGGTTTTTAGCTGCGCCACCAACTCGTCGCGGATGACGTCGGTCTGTGCTTCGAGCGCCGCCATCCACGGGAAGTGCGTGCGCGGGTAGAACGTCAGCGGCGGCAGTTTCGGGAAGGTCAGGAACAGTGGCTCCTGCACGTAAGCCTTCTTCGTCCCGGAAAGGATATCTAGACACTCGTCGAACCGCGAAAGGTCGGCGTCGCCATGCTTTGCGCGCGTCGCCGCAGTCTGCGCCCGCAGGAAGGCGTTTATCGTCTCAGTGTTCTTCGCAACGGCCTGCCGCGCGTGTGCGAGCACCGGTTTCAGATGCTGCGGCAGCGCGGCTTCGGGCGGCGCGATCTTGAGCGCATTGCGGAAGATCTTGGCGGCGTCGCGCGGACGGCCGAGCTGCTCGACGAGCGCGCCCTTCGAGAGCAGCGCAATCAGGGAGTAGGGTTCGATGGCGAGCGCGGCATCGAGCGCGCGAAGGGCACCTGGCAGATCGCCGCGCATCCGCAGCGCCAACGCGCGGTTCAGCGGCGCCTCGGCGTCGGTGGGATCTATAGCGCCCGCTTCATCCAGCATCGCGAGTGCGCGCGAGGAGTCTCCCGCCTGCAACGCGGCCATCGCGTCGCGGATCAGCGCCGTGGAACGGGGGTCAGCCATCTGAAGAGGGTAGTCGAAGCGGCCTGAAAGGAAAGCCGCAGGAAGGCGAGGCGAAACGCCCTGCTTACTTGATCTTGCCTTCGACGAATTCGACGTGCTTGCGCACGACCGGATCGTACTTGTTGAACTTCAGCTTCTCGGTCTTCGTGCGCGGGTTCTTCTTCGTCACGTAGAAGAATCCGGTCGGGTCGCCGTTTTCTTTCTTCGCCGTGGAGTTCAGGCGGATCTTGATGGTGGTCGGCTTGGCCATGACGGGGGTCCCGAACGCAGAGTGGCCCGCGCCAAAGAGCTTGGGGGCGGGCCGGAAAACGAAGGCGCGGAAAATACCCGTGATGGGCTTGGTGTCAAGCTCAGAGCCGGTCCATGCGATGCCCGTTGCGGGTCCAGCGCAGGAAGGGCGGCCCGCCAGGGTCCTTTCCCGCAAGGCGGGCATCGACTTCCCCCAGCACGAAGCGGGTCACGTTCGGGAGGTCGAGCTCCAGCGCCTCGGGCATGGTGAACCACTTGGTGTGCAGGAGTTCGTCGCCAGAGAGGTGCGGCCGGTCATCGAGCAGGACCGCATCCGCCTCCGCGTAAAAGAAGCGCGCGTCGAACCGGCGGGGGCGATAGGGGGGCGTGATCGCCCGGCAGATGAAGTCCAGCTTGTCGAGTTCAGGTACGGCGTCGCAGGCCGCGAAGGCCTCCCAGCCCGGTACGGGTTTGCCGCCCGGCGCGCCGAGACGGCCCACCACCAGCCCCGTTTCCTCGAAGGTTTCCCGGATCGCCGCCAGGGCGAAGGCGCGGGGGCTGCGGCGGCACTTTTCGAGCAGCAGCTTGGCTTCGACCTCGGGCCGCAGCTCGGACGCGGCGGCGGCGGCGGCGTCGGATCGCTCCACCCGCCCGCCGGGGAACACCCACTTGTCAGGCATGAAGATGTGACCCTTGGCCCGCTGGCCCATGAGGACGGTCCAGTCGCCGCGCACTTTCCGGACGAGGATGAGAGTTGCGGCGTCGCGGGGTTTCGGGGCGCGGGCGGGACGTGTTGGATCAGCCGCATCGAAAGGCGCGTCGTCGGGGTCTTTCGGGGTCATGGCTCCATTCTAGACCGCTGCGAGGCGGTGGCGAGCCTGACGTGGCGTGAGCCTACAGCCGGTGGAGCACCCGGGCGTAGAAGCCGTCCATCCCGCCCTCGTCGGCGCGGTCCGCAGGCGTGGTGCGCAGGACCTGATCGGTCCCTTCGACTTCATAGGGCCGCGCGGCGAGGGCGGCGTCGACCACGGCCGCGCCCTCCTCGGTTTCGAGCGAACAGACGATGTAGAGCGTCCTGCCGCCGGGGGTCGTGAGGTCGATGGCGCGTGCGAGCAGTTCGGCCTGCAGGCTCGCGAGCGCGGCGATGTCGGTTGGGCGTCGCAGCCACGCGACGTCAGGATGGCGGCGCAACGTGCCAGTCGCGCTGCACGGCGCATCGAGCACGACGACATCGAATGTCTTCTTCGGATCGAACGTGCGCGCGTCGGCGCAGACGATGTCGGCATCGAGTTTTGTGCGAACGAGATTCTCGCGCACGCGCACGAGACGTTCTTCGGAAACATCCAGCGCCGTGACTCGCGCGCCGGCGGCGGCGAGCTGCATGGTCTTACCGCCGGGCGCCGCGCAGAGGTCGAGCACGTCCAGTCCGCGTAACTTTCCGAGCAGGCGCACAGGCGCTGCCGCCGCCGCATCCTGCACCCACCACGCGCCTTCATCGAATCCGGGCGCCTGCGTGACATCGAGATGTTCGGCGAGGCGCACGGTGTCGCCCTGAAACACCGCGCCGCCGAGTTTCTCCGCCCACGCGGCTGCATCGTTCTTCACGGTGATGTCGAGCGGCGCTTCGTTGCGCAGCGCCGCAGCGATCGCGCGCGCCGTCTCGCTGCCGAGGCTCGCGCGCCAGCGGGTGAAGAGCCAGTCGGGGAGATCAGCGCCGGGCGGCAGCGCCGCGAATGCGGCCATGCCGTCAGTCGAAACCTTACGCAGCACCGCGTTCATCAGCTTTGCAAAGGGCGCCGAGCTGTTTGCCGATTGGGCGAGACCGACGGTCTCCGAGACGACCGCGTGCGGCGGCAGTCCCAGATCCAGCAGCTGCGCTGCGCCTGTGCGCAGAATGGCGCGTGCGAGACCCGCACCCTTCGGCAACGGTTGCTGCATATAACGCGCAAGCGTGACGTCGATGCCGCCGAGCCTGCGCAGCGTGGCGCTGGCGATGGCGCGGGCGAAGGCGCGGTCGCGGCCTTCCAGCGCGTTGAAGCTCTTGGTGTCGGACAGTGCGTCGTCGAGCGTGCGACCCTGCTCTGTGACTTCAGCGACGAGAACGGCGGCGGCCTGGCGGGCGGTGGGCAAGGTGCGGGACATGCGCGCGTCCATGGACGCTCAGGCGCTCGTGCGCAATGCGCCTATCCCCGTTGGGTCAACCCCACGGCCCGCGCTCGCGTTGACCCCACGGTCCCGCCGTCGGTCCGCCCGCCGGCGCGCCGGGTGTGGCGACGATCGGCCCGCGCCGCTCGGAGTCGGGCATGCCGCCCGCCAGCTCATAGAGCTTGGCAACGCGGTTGCGCGTGTTCGGGTGCGTCGAGAAGAGATTGTCGGCGCCTTTGCCCGCGAGCGGGTTGATGATGAAAAGGTGTGCGGTCGCCGGGTTCTGTTCGGCGGCGACGTTCAGTTCGCCGCGCGCGAAACGCTCCATCTTCTCCAGCGCGCGGGCGAGCACACGCGGATCGCCCGCAATGGCGGCGCCGATCCTGTCCGCCTCGTATTCGCGCGAGCGGCTGATCGCCATCTGCACCACCGACGCCGCCAGCGGCGCCAACAGCATAATGAGAATGCCCGCAATCGGGTTCGAATTGCCGTTCTCGTCGCGCGGGCTGAGGAAGAACGCGAAATTCGCCAGCATCGCCACTGCGCCGGCGATGGTTGCGGTGACCGTCATCGTCAGCGTGTCGCTGTTCTGCACGTGCGCGAGTTCGTGCGCCATCACGCCACGGATTTCGTCGCGGTCGAGCATCTGCAGCAGACCGGTGGTGGCCGCGACGGCGGCGTGGTGGGGATCGCGGCCGGTCGCGAAGGCGTTCGGTTGAGGGTTTTCCATGAGGAATACCCGTGGCGCGGGCATCCCTGCACGCTCCGCCAGAGCGAGCGTGTCGGCGACGTAGTTGCGCACCACGGCGTTCGGGTGGCTCACGTCGACGGGCTGCGCGCCATAGTGCTTCAGCACCAGCTTGTCGGCGTTCCAGTAGGCGAACCCGTTCATGGCGACGGCAATCGCAAACGCGATGCCCATGCCGACAGCGCCGCCGACGAGGTAGCCGACGCCGACAAACAGAGCCGTGAGGGCGGCGAGAAGAACGAAGGTCTTGAGGTGGTTCATCTGCTTCCCAAATGTGAGGGCGAGATATAGGTGCGCCTGAGCGAGGTTCCAGATGAACAAAGACCGGTTGCAGGAAAGTGATCCGCCCCAAAGTGAGCCTCTCGGGCGCACTCTAACTCCGGCGGCCGAACGGGCCTTGGCGGAGGCCGCCGGGCGCCGCGCAAAGGCGGACGCAGAGGCTGCCAAACCCGTTGAAGAAGGCGGCCCGACCGGTGCGGAGCCCACCCGGTACGGCGATTGGGAGCGTCGGGGGCTCGCCGTCGACTTCTAGGCGAGCGCCGGTCCTCCCGCATTGCAGCATGGTCCGAAAGGGAGTAATCCGCCCCTCCTTTGGACTGGCCCTGCGTGGCCGGCCGGCAGGATGACATGACCATGGCGCAGGATGAGTCCGGGGCGCCGTCCAGCGATCCGTCGAAGCCGCCTCAACCGCCCGCCAGCCAGACCCACGGCAGCGGCGCGCGTCCGCACGCCGACGGTTCCAACGTGGCGCACGGCAGCTTCTGGACCTTGCTGATCGGCTCGATAGGCGTCGTCTTCGGCGACATCGGCACCAGCCCGATCTATGCCTTCAAGGAATCCATCAAGCACGTTGCCGCCGACGGGGTAGCGCGCGGGGAAGTGATCGGCATCATCTCGCTGATCTTCTGGGCGCTGATGTTGCTCGTCACGATCAAGTACGTGCTCTTCGTCCTGACCATGGACAACAAGGGCGAGGGCGGGACGCTCGCGCTCATGGCGCTGGTGCAGCGCGCGCTCGGCAGGCGGACAGCCCTCATCTTCATCATCGGCGTGTTCGGCGCGGCGCTCTTCTACGGCGACGCCATCATCACGCCCGCCATCTCGGTGCTGTCGGCGGTTGAGGGGCTTGAGCAGGTGCCGACGCTGGAAGGCCGAATATCCCAGCAGCTCGTTCTGGCCATAGCCTGCGGCATTCTCGTCGGAGTCTTTTTCATCCAGAGTCGCGGCACGGGCCGCGTCGGCGCGCTGTTCGGACCGATCACGCTCGTCTGGTTCCTGACCATGGGGTTTCTCGGCGCCATACATCTCGCGGACGATCCGGAAATCCTGTTCGCTCTGAATCCCTATTTCGCCGTGACCTTCATCACCGACCATCCGGGGTTGAGTTTCGTCGTGCTGGGGTCGGTGTTTCTCGCCGTCACCGGCGCGGAGGCGCTCTACGCTGACATGGGCCACTTCGGCAAAGCGCCGATCCGCGCCGGCTGGCTGGCGATCGTCCTGCCGTGTCTGATGCTCAACTATTTTGGGCAGGGCGCCATGGTGCTCGCTCATCCTGAGACGATCGAAAACCCCTTCTTCCTGATGACGCCGGAATGGGCGCGCCTGCCGTTCGTGCTGCTGGCGACCGCCGCCACCATCATCGCCTGCCAGGCGGTTATTTCCGGCGCCTTCTCGTTGACCCAGCAGGCGATCCAGCTGGGCCTCCTGCCGCGCATGGAAATCCGGCGCACCAGCGAGACGCAGTACGGGCAGGTCTACATGCCGCAGGTCAACTGGCTGTTGCTGGCTGGCGTGCTGGTCCTGGCGCTCGGGTTTGGGACGTCGAGTGCGCTTGCTGCGGCCTACGGTATCGCCATCACCGGTGTGATGATGATGTCGAGCGTCATGGCCTTCATCGTCTGCTGGCGGATGTGGAAGTGGCACCCCGCGCTCGCGGCGCTCACGGTGCTGCCGTTCTTCATGCTCGAAAGCGTCTTCATGGCGTCCAACATGACGAAGTTCGTGGAGGGCGGTTTCGTGCCGGTGCTGCTGGCGCTGGGTCTCGTCATTATCATCTGGACCTGGGTGCGCGGCACGCGGCTCCTCGCCGAGCAAACCCGCCGCGATGAGCCGCTGGGCAAGTTGTTCGAAACGCTCTCGCATCATCCGCCGCACCGGGTGCGCGGGACGGCGATCTTCCTTACGGGAGATCCAGACGTCGCGCCCGCCGCGTTGATGCACAATCTCAAGCACAACCAGGTGCTGCACGAGCAGATCATCGTGCTGACCGTGAAGACGCTGCAGCAGCCGCGCGCGCCGGACACGGAACGCCTGAAAATCGAGGAATTCATGCCCGACGTGAAGCGCGTGACGCTCACCTTCGGATTTATGGAGACGCCGAACGTCGTGAAGGCGCTCACGGCATCGCGGAAGCAGGGCCTGAAGTTCGACATCATGAAGACGTCGTTCTTCCTCTCGCGCCGCACCGTGATCCCGTCCGAAAAGAGCGGCATGCCGCTCTGGCAGGATCACCTCTTCATCTTCCTCGCCCGCAACGCCACCAACGCCACGGACTTCTTCCACATCCCCAGCGGACGTGCGGTGGAGCTGGGCAATCAGGTGATGGTGTGATCGGCGGCGTGTTCGCCAGATGGTTTCATCCGGGGCGTTGGCCCCGCGGCGTACTGGCGTGGCTGGCGGCGGCCATGACGGCGGCGCTGCTCGGCGCCACGCTGACCATTGTCTATCTGATGGCGCGCGAAGCGATCGTCTCTCCGCCGTTTCCGGCGTCGGAGTGGTGGTTGTTCGTGAACATGTGGCGCCCGCTCGTGATCGCTGGGGCTATCCTCGTGCCGCTGTTCGGCGCGCTGCCGGCTTTGGCGGCGGTGACGCTCATCAGACGCACGACCTGGCCGCGACCAGCGGCTGACATCATTGGCGGCGCGGCATCCGCGCTTGCTTCGCTGGGATTGGTCATAGTGACGGCGCGCTTGCTCAACACGCTGGGGAACAGCTGATGGACCTTGGCCCTCTCTTTGGTCTCCTGCTCATTCCGGCGCTCGTCGGGGCTGTGGCGGGACTGGTCTACTGGCTTGCGGCAGGCCGACCCCGAAGCCCGTCCGGCAAGTCGTAGCGTCCGCGCGCGCAGTGCGCTAAGTCCGCGCCGACGAACGGAGCGTGCGTGATGGCGAAAGACGTGAAGAAGGTGGTGCTGGCCTATTCGGGCGGCCTCGACACCTCGATCATCCTGAAGTGGCTGCAGGAGACCTATGGCTGCGAGATCGTGACGTTCACCGCCGATCTCGGCCAGGGCGAGGAGCTTGGCCCCGCGCGCGAGAAGGCGATCCAGTTCGGCGTGAAGCCGGAAAATATCTTCATTGAGGACCTGCGCGAGGAGTTCGTGAAGGACTTCGTCTTCCCGATGTTCCGCGCCAACACGTTGTATGAAGGCCAGTATCTGCTCGGCACCTCGATCGCACGCCCTCTCATCGCCAAGCGTCAGATCGAGATCGCCAACATGGTCGGCGCGGACGCAGTGTGTCACGGCGCGACCGGCAAGGGCAACGACCAGGTCCGCTTTGAAGTCTCGTACTACGCGCTGAAGCCCGATGTGCGCGTGATCGCGCCGTGGCGCGAATGGGAGTTCCAGGGCCGCCCCGATCTCATCGCCTACGCCAAGAAGCACGGCATCCCGATCGCCACCGGCAAGGAGCAGGACGCGCCGTTCTCCATAGACGCCAACCTGCTGCACACGTCCTCGGAAGGCATGGTGCTGGAAGATCCCGACGTCGAAGTCCCCGACATCGTGAAGAAGCGCGCCGACCGCCGCACGATCACGCCCGAAGAGGCGCCGGACAAGGCGACCTATGTCACCGTGGGCTTCAAGGGCGGCGACGCTGTCTCCATCGACGGCAAGGAGATGTCGCCGGCAACGCTGCTCACCGAGCTCAATCGCATCGGCGGCGCCAATGGCGTCGGCGGCCTCGATCTCGTGGAGAACCGCTACGTCGGCATGAAGTCGCGCGGCTTCTACGAGACGCCGGGTGGCACGATCCTCTGGCACGCGCACCGCGCCATCGAATCCATCACGCTCGATCGCGGCGCCATGCACCTGAAGGACGAGCTGATGCCGCGCTATGCGAGCATCGTCTACAACGGCTTCTGGTGGACGCCGGAACGCAAGATGCTGCAGGCGGCTTTCGATGCGTCGCAGGAAAGCGTCAGCGGCGATGTGCGCCTGAAGATCTACAAAGGCGGCGTCTACGTCGCGGGTCGTTCTTCGCCGATGTCGCTCTACTCGAAGGCGCTCGTCGGCTTCGACGAGGCGGGCGGGTACAATCAGGCCGACGCCGAAGGCTTCATCAAGCTCAATGCGCTGCGTCTGCGGATCGCGGCGGAGCGGGATCGTCGTACCGGCCGGAACGAGTAGCGCATGTTGGGCACGGTCTGGTCGCGTCTGCGCGCGTTTGCGGGAGTCGCGCTCATCTTCTCCGTTGTTGGGCTTGTCGGGTGCGTCAGCGTCATGCTGCCGGCGGTGGACCCGAAGGCGACCGGCGCGTCCGCGACGCCGGAGGTGCTTGCGGTGTACGAGGGGCAGCCGCCGGCGACGACGCCTGCCGAATGGGAAGCACGCGCCCCGCTCATCCGCGAGGCGCTGCAGAAGAACGTCTACGGTCGGATGCCGCCGGCGCTGCCGCCGACCATCGAGGCGCGCACGCCGGTCCGTTCGGTGCTGGAGAAGGACGGCGCAGCGATCGAACAGTGGACGGTGGGGCTCGGCGACTACGGCAAGTTCAATCTCATCGTCATCACGAAGGCGGGCGATGCGCGTCCGCGACCCGTCATCGTGATGCAGAACTTCTGCGGCAATCGTCCCGCATTCCCAGATCGTCCGGAGTCCGTCGCGCTGCCGCTGACGCCGGTGATCGACGAATGCAACGCCGGTTATGCCGAGCCGATCCTCGAAACCATCTTCGGGCGCCACATCAACGAACCGCCGGTGGCGACCATCCTCGAACGCGGCTATGCGCTCGCCTTCTTCTATGCAGGCGACGTGGTGGCGGACGTGAAGGAACTCGCGCCGGCGCAGCTTGCGAAGTTCGCGGGCGATGCGCCGGAGGGCGAGCGGCCCGGCGCCGTCGCGGTATGGGCGTGGGTCTATTCCCGCGCGGTGGACGTGCTCGCCGCCGATCCGCGCATCGACGCGTCGCGCATCGCGGTGTGGGGCCATTCGCGCAACGGCAAGTCGGCGTTGCTGGCGGCGGCGTTCGACCCACGCATCGCAGCGGTCATTGCGCACCAGTCCGGCAAGGGCGGCGCGACGCTCACACGCAGCGACGGCGGCGAGACGGTGGCGCAGATCACTAACGCCTATCCGCACTGGTTCGCGAAGAACTATGCGGCGTTCGCCGGCCGCGAAGCCGAAATACCCGTCGAGCAGCACCAGCTCATCGCGCTGATTGCACCGCGCCCGGTACTGCTGGGCAACGCCAAACGGGACAAGTGGTCCGACCCGCCCGGCGCATTCCGTGCAGCTCAGGGAGCCGATGCGGTATACGAACTCCTGCAAGCGCAAGGGCTCGATCAGGCGTCGATGTCCGTGACAAACCTGGACGCCCGCCTTGGCTGGTTCATGCGCGGCGGCCTGCACGGTGTGACGAGTGTCGACTGGCGCAACTTCCTGACCTTTCTCGACAACCATTTCGAGTCGGCGCCGGAGCCGACAGCGCAGTAGCCGCCGCTTTGCGGGACTCGGGGGCCGCCGCTATGGAGCAGGCCATGAAGTTCTATTTTCTCGGCATCGCTGGCGCAGGGGTCTCCGCGCTCGCTTCGATTCTCGTCAGCGAGGGCCATGAGGTCATGGGCTCGGATGAAGCGGCCTTTCCGCCGGTATCGACCTATCTCGACCGCATCGGCGTGAAGTATGCCACGTCCTTCAGCGCCGCCAACGTTCCCGCAGATGCGGACGTGGCGATCATCGGCACGAGCGCAAAGCTCCACGGCGCGGAAAACCCCGAGCTCACCGAGATCAGGCGGCGCGGTATCCCGCACTACACCTTTGCCGAATACCTCGGCATGCACACGAAGGGGCGGGAGAACATCGTCGTCGCAGGGAGCTTCGGTAAATCGACGCTGACCGCCATGCTCGCGCACATGCTGGTGACGGCGGGACGCCATCCGGGCTGGTTCATCGGCGCCATCCCGCTCGATCTCGATCGCACGGGCGAGGCGGGCGCCGATCCTCAGATGATCCTGGAGGGCGACGAGTACGTTGTGTCCATGGAGGACCTCCGGTCCAAGTTCGAACTCTACGATGTGCGCCACACGCTGCTCAGCTCCATCGTCCACGATCACGTCAACATGTTCCCGACGTTCGAGAGCTACGTGGCCCCTTTCCGCAAGCTCGTGGACGCGACGCCCGGCGTGCTCGTCTGTGCGCGCCAATATGAAACGGTGCGCGAGATCACCGCCGGGCTCGATGTCATCTGGTACGGACTCGGCGCGGGCGAGGGCTATAGCGCGGAAGACATCGTCATCGGTGAGATCACGACATTCACACTCACGACGCCGAAGGGCGAGCGCATTGCGCTCGAGACGCAACTCCTCGGCCATCACAACATCGAGAACATCGTCGGCGCGGCGGCCATGCTGCTGGAGCGCGGCCTCGTGACGGGCGTCGACCTTCAGCGCTCGGTTCCTAATTTTCGCGGGGTTGCACGCCGTCTCGACAAGAAGACCGTGCGCTCTCGCGTGCCCGCCTACGAGGGCTTCGGCTCGTCTTATGAAAAGGCGCGTTCGGCGATCGAGGCGATCCAGCTCCATTTCCCCACGCGTCCGCTGGTCGTGGTGTTCGAGCCGCACACTTTCAGCTGGCGCAACGCTGATGCCCTCGTCTGGTATGACACCGTCTTCGAAGGCGTGGCGCGCGTGCTCGTCCTGCCGCCGCCGACGCACGGCGCGGGCGCGCACCATCAGCTGAGCTTCGCCGAGATCATCGATCGCATTCTTGCGGCCGGCGTGGATGCCTCGCCGATGGCGAACGCCGACGCGGTGCTGGCAAATCTGGAGGTCTCGCTGCAAGGCGACGAGGTCGTGTTGCTGCTCTCGTCGGGCCCGCTCGACGGGCTTGTCGAACGCCTGCCACCGAAACTCGAGGAGCGCTTCGGACGTTTGGTCCGATAACGGCGAGCGGGCTTCGCCGCCGCGCGCCATAGTGGGGCGCCGGAGGATGAAGATGAGCGAACGCGACTACGTGCTGGGCACCAACGATGCTGAAGTGGCGCGACTGGGTCTCCAGCATCGCGTCTGGCGGCCCTATGCACTCGACGCCTGGCGACGCGCCGGTATCACCGAAGGCGATCGCGTCATCGATTTTGGCGCGGGTCCGGGGTTCGCGGCGCTTGATCTCGCGGAGATCGTCGGCGCGGCGGGAGAAGTGGTGGCGCTCGAACGGTCTGAACGGTTTCTTGGCGCCATGCGCGCGCAGGCCACGGCGCGCGGGCTCGATCACCTGAAAACCATCGAATGCGATCTGGCGAAGGACGCCCCGCCTGCGCTGAACGCGGATGCTGCGTGGGCGCGCTGGATATTCGCCTTCCTGCCGCACCCGGAAGAGGCTTTGAAGCGTCTGGCCTCGGCAGTGCGCCCGGGCGGCGTGATCGTGCTGCACGAGTATCTCGATTACTGTACCTGGCGACTCTCGCCCCGCTCGGCGCCGTTCGAACGGTTTGTCGCGGAGGTCATGGCGAGCTGGCGCGACACCGGCGGCGAGCCAAACGTGGGACTAGATCTGCCGCGCTGGATGGAAGAAGCGGGTCTTGTCATTGAACAGCAGCGCGCGATCGTGGAGGTCGTGCGTCCGCGCGACTTCATGTGGCGCTGGCCCGCGTCATTCACGCGGATCAATCTCGACCGTCTCGTCGAACTTGGCCGTTTCTCACGCGCCGAAGCGGAAGAGATAGCTGCGGATTTCGCACGGATCGAGAAGATGCCCGCCGCGCGCATGGTGACGCCTGTGGTGATGGAGCTCATCGGTCGCAAGTTGTAGCAATTTGCGACTTGTGCGGGCGATGTTGCGGATTTAGTCACGCGTCCATGAACCGCACGCTCCGACAGAGTTTCTGGCGACAATGATCAGCGGGGCGCAATCGCGCCCGCTTTGTGACGCCCGTTTTCTGTCCAGAACGTCCGCAGGTCTGCCGTGAATTTCCCCGTCGATACTCATCTCTTCGTGCTCTTTCTGGGCGTCATGATCGTCATGGCGATCACACCTGGCCCTGCCAATGTATTCGCGATTGCAACCGGCATACAGCGCGGCCCGCGCGCTGCGCTGGAAGGCGTCGTGGGCATGAATGCCGCGACACTCGTCTGGTTCGGCGCTGCGGCGCTCGGACTGGCCGCCCTCGTGCGTGCATACCCGCACGCGTTTCGCCTGCTCGCGATTGCCGGGGGGCTTTATGTCGCCTGGCTCGGCGCGAAGTCGCTGTGGGCGGGATTGTCGAGCGACGGCAAGGCGCTCTCGGTTCAGGCGCGCATGGGCGCGTCGGCGTTTCGCGACGGCTTCGCGGTGCAGATCGCCAATCCCAAGGCGATCCTGTTCTTCACGGCCGTGTTGCCGCCGTTTCTCGACCCCGCTCGACCGGCCGGGGCGCAGTTGGCGGCGTTCGCTGTGGCGACCATTGGCATGGATGTGGTGGCGATGTCGGGCTATGCGCTCGCGGGCGCATCGCTGTCGCGCGGCTTCGAGAGGGCGTCGTTCCGGCGCGGCTTTGCGATCGTCGTCGGCGTTCTGTTGCTGACCGCAGCCGCGCTCATCCTCACGCGCCACTAGTCAACGGTCAGAAGTTCAGCGCAGATCGCTTCGAGGCCGGCGCGGTCATCTTCGTCGAACGCCGCGAGGTCGGTGGAATCCACGTCAAGGACCGCCGCGAGCGCGCCGTTGCGATCGCGCACCGGCGTGACGATCTCGCTCTTGGAGCGGCTGTCGCAGGCGATATGGCCAGGGAAAGCGTCCACGTCGGGCACGATCAGCGTCTCACCGCTCGCCGCAACTGCGCCACAGACGCCTCTGCCAAAGGGAATGCGCAGGCATCCGAGCGTGCCCTGATACGGGCCGACGACGAGTTCACGCGGATTTGCAGCATCGACGACGTAGAATCCGCACCAGAAGAAGCGCGGCGCGAAGGCCTGCGCGAGCAGGCTGGCGGCGGTGGCGAAACGCGCTGTGCGGTTGGGCTCGCCCTCGATAACGGCGGCGATTTCCTTGCGCACGACGGCGTAGCGTTCGGACTTGTCTGAGGGCAGGTCCTTGAGGGCGGCTTCAGCCATGGTCCGGGTCTCTTGAGGTGGAAGTGCAGGAAGCGATGGTACTGCGGCTCAATTCGGGCAGGAAGGTTACGTCGTCCCGGTGGCGTGGGCGAGTGTCGGTCCGAGCTTTCGGACGAACATGCGGCGCATCAGCACGAAGGAGATCAGCGCCTGGGTGGTGGCCGACACCAGCGACAGCCACCAGATGTGTTCAAGCCGGAGATCCGCAGACTGTGCGAGCCAAATCGCCGGTACTGCAAATGTAACGATACGGCTCGCGCTCGCGATGAGCGAGGGGCGTGTATCGCCCAGAGCCTGGAACATGCCGCCGCAGGCGAAGTTGATGCCGATCGCAACGAAGTTCCAGGACACGACTTTCAGGTATCCGATCGCAACCCCAAGCGTGACCGCATCCGAGGCGAAGGGCGCCAGCATGAAGTCTGGCGCCAGCTGACACAGCAGTGTCAGGGCCGCCATGATTGCAGAACCGATGAGCGCAGCCTGACGAAACGTCAGGCGGACCCGGTCGAACGACTTTGCGCCAAAGTTCTGTCCAGCAATCGGCGCGGCGGCGAACGCCACGGCCATGGCCGGCAGGAAGATCGCTTGCATGATGCGCGCGCCAATGCCGAAGCCGGCCTGCGCGTGTGAACCGAAGTCGCGGATCACCACGTAGATGATGATGTTCGTAAGGAACATGATCAGGAATTCGAGCGCCGAAGGCAGGCCGATGTCGGTGATGCGTCGCCAGACCGAGAAATTCGGACGAAGACGTCTGAAGTCGATGCGTAGGAATTTCTGCACGCGCCCGAACATGACCACGAGCGCGATCATTGAAAGGAGCGAGGCGATCGAACTGGCGAGCCCAGCGCCGAACGGTCCCAGCGCGATTCCCGTCCCCATGCCGGAGATGAGAACTGGAGCAAGGATGGCGTTGATCAGCAGTGATCCCGTTTGCACGTACATCGTCGGCTGAACGACGCCGGTCGCTCGCAGCGCCGTCGTCAGTGCAATCGTCGGAAACATGAGCGCGAGCGCGGGCAAGTAGCCGTAGAGATACGCCGTTCCCGCTTGTGCCGTCGCCGCGTCCGCGCCGATGAGGCGCGCGACAGTGGGGGCGAGGGCATAGCCGGCGACGAGCGTTCCGACGCCAATCACGATGCCAAACGAAAGCGCCTGGTGCGATACGAGATCGGCGTCTGTCTGGTCCTTGCGGCCTGTGGCTTGGGCGATGAGCGCCATGGCGCCGACCGCGATGAGCTGGCTCGCCGTCATGGCGAGGAAGAAGACGTTTCCTGCTGAATTGACGCCGGCAACCGCGTCCGCACCCAGACGCGCAACGAACCAGAGATCGATGAGGAAGTAGAGCGTCTGGACGACCAGCCCGATGCCGATGAACGCGGCCATGCTCAGAAGGTGGCCGGTGATGGGGCCCTGGGTGAGATCGCGCATCGCTCGTCGTCCGTATCAGTCGCGGTTTGCCGGATCGAAGCTTGCGTGGCCCAAGCGAAGACTGGTGGGCCCGGTCGGATTTGAACCGACGACCAGACCGTTATGAGCGGCCGGCTCTAACCACTGAGCTACAGGCCCCACAGGTCTTCCCCCATGGTTCTTCCTTGGGGCGCTCTTGCTAACGGCGTCCGGCGCGCGGGTCTAGGGCGCGTCCGCGTGGTCAGTGCGTGGCGGGGACTTCGCCCGGGATCAGGCCGCGGCGGGCGAGGATCGCCTGCGCCTCGGCGCTGATGGCGGCGGGGCCGACGCCGTTGGAGCGTGCGCGGGAGCGTGCGGTCGCGAGTTCGATGAGCGCCTCGTTCCAGGCTTCCGGGAACGCCGCTTCGAGCGTTTCGCGGGCAAAGCGTGCGGCTGCAGGCGAGGCGCCGCCGGTGGAGGCGGTGAGCAGCAGTGCGCCGCGCTGCACGATGGCCGGCGTGTGGAAGTCGCAGAAGGGCAGCACGTCTTCGACGTTGACGAGGGTCTTTTCGGCGCGCGCGTCGGCGGCGATCTCGCCGGAGTCCGCTTCGCTCAGTCCCGCGACCCACACCACCTGCAGGGCATGGAGATCTTTGCGCGACGGCCGACGACGACGCAAACGCGCGCCGGCTTCCGTCGCGAGGTCCTCATCGGGTTGCTCGGAGAAAAGCAGCGGGTCTGCGCCCAGTTCGCGCAGCTGGCGGAAACGGCGGAGCGCGAGGGGGCCCTTGCCGATGACGGCGATGTCGGTCTGCGCGGGATCGAGGGTGATCGGAATCATGTCAGCTCGCGGCGGCTTGCGGTGCGGTGAGGGCGTTGAGGCGATGGTCGGCGGCGGCGCGGGCGAAGGCGTCGCCGATGAGCAGGAGTGCGGGGCCGTCTCCGGCGGCGTCGGCGAGTTGGTCGAGTTCAGCAAGGACTCCGCCCAGCGCCCGCCCGTTCCCGAGCGAAGCCGATTCAACAAGCACGGCCGGGCAGGACGGGGAAACGCCGCGCGCGATGAGCGCATCGCGCACGCGTGCGGCTTCGCGCTTGCCCATGTAGACGACGGCGCTGTCGGCGGCGGCGGCGGCGTTCGCCCACGTGTCGTCGCTGTCGAGGCCTTTGGCGACGGCCGGCGTCACGAACGCGACGGAGCGCGCGACCTTGCGGTGCGTGAGCGAGGCCATGATCTCGGCGGCGGCGGCGAAGCCCGCGCTCACGCCCGGCACGATCTCGACCGGCACGTTCGCGGCGCGGCACGCCTCGATCTCTTCCTGCGCGCGGCCGAACAGCATCGGATCTCCGCCCTTCAAGCGCACGACGATCTTGTGGCGCTGCGCGGAGCGCACCAGCAGGCGGTTGATGAAGCTCTGATCCGTGGACGGGCGATGGGCGCGCTTGCCGACATTCAGAAGGCGCGCACCAGCCGCCATCGCCAGTGTTTCGGGATCGACGAGCGCATCGTGCAGCACGATGTCGGCTGCCGCGAGCAGGCGCGCGGCGCGCAGCGTCAGGAGATCGGCGGCGCCTGGTCCTGCGCCTACGAGATAGACCCTGCCGCTCATGACGCCTTCTCCGCAGCCGCATTGGCCTCACCGCGACGGCGGAAGATCGGCGCGCGCCCGTCGGCGGCGTCCTGATAGACGTCGCCGTAGTCGGAGAAGGCCTTCAGCGCGTCGTCCACGTCCTGGCCGTCGCGCAGCTCAAAAGCGTCGAAGCCGCAACGCGCCATCTGGAAGAGCTGGTCGCGCGCCACGTCGCCGACGGCGCGCAGTTCGTGGGTGTAGCCGAGACGTTTGCGCAGAAGCGCTGCGCTCGAAAGCCCGCGACCGTCGCTGAATTTTGCGAAGTCGATGGCGATCAGGGTCACGTCGCCGAGTTTGCCGTCGAGCGTCAACGGATCATCCGTCGCCACCAGCACCGGCGGCAGCGCGCGGTCGCCGCCGAGCCAGTCCTTCAGCGGCGTGTAGCCCGCCGCGCGCCAGTCCTTCTCGACCTTTTCGCCCGCAGGCTTTTTCACATAGGTCGCGAGCCGCGCATCGCCGCGTCCGCCGTCGACTGCGACTGGCGCTGCCGTGGCTGTGCCAGCGGTCTTCGCTTCGCCCGCAGCGACATACGGCTTGCGCGCCGCATCGAGTTTCAGAAGCACGCTCATGCGGCGGCCTTTTCGGGATAGGCGGCCAGCTTGAAGCGTTCGACGCCGAGGCGTTCGGCAGTGTCGATAAAGCGTTCGCCTTCGCGCCGTTCCGCCAGATAGAGATCGACGAGGCGTGCGATCAGGGCGGGGATTTCCTCGGACTTCACCGCCTTGCCGAGAATTTCCCCGATCGCGACATTCGCGTCCGAGCGACCGCCCACGAGCACCTGGAACCATTCCTCGCCGTGCTTGTCGACGCCGATGACGCCGATATGGCCGACATGGTGATGCCCGCACGCATTGATGCAGCCGGAGATCTTGATGGCGAGTTCGCCGATCTCTTCCTGCCGCGCTTCCAGTTCGTTCTGGATGGCCAGCGACAGCGGGATCGACTTCGCGTTGGCGAGCGAACAGAAGTCGCCGCCGGGGCAGGCGATGATGTCCGTCGCGAGACCGATATTCGGCTGCGCGAGTCCTGCCGCATCGGCGGCCTGCCAGAGGTCGAACAGGTCCTTGCGCGCCACGTCCGCGAGGATGAGGTTCTGGTGGTGCGAGACGCGCGCCTCGCCGAAGGAGAAACGGTCCGCAAGGTCGGCGGCGGCGTCGATCTCTGCGTCGGTCGCATCGCCCGGCGCGGGCCCCGTGCGCTTCAGCGAGAGCGTCACCGAGGCATAGCCCGCACGCTTGTGCGCAACGACATTGCGGCGCAGCCACGCATCGAAGCGGCGATTGGCGGCGCGCAGCGGCGCGAGATCGGCCTTGGCTTCCGCGTCGCTCAGATAGGGCGGATCGATGAAGCAGGCGGCGACGCGCGTGCGTTCTTCTTCGGTCAAAGTTGCTGGGCCATCGATCAGATGGACGAAATCGCTCTCGGTTTCCTCAGCGAATGTTTCGGCGCCGAGCGCCTCCACGAGAATCTTGATGCGCGCCTTGTAGAGATTGTCCCGCCGGCCATAGCGGTTGTACGCGCGCAGGATCGCCTCGGTGTAGGTGAGCATGTGGCGCCAGGGCAGGTCTTCCTTGATCGTCACGGCGATGCGCGGCGTGCGGCCCTGACCGCCGCCGACCTTCACGCGCAGCAGCACTTCACCGTCTGCGCCCTTGTAGACATCGAATGCCAGATCGTGGACGGCGGACGCCGCGCGATCATCTGCAGCGCCGTTGAACGCTACCTTGAACTTGCGCGGCAGGTAGGCGAATTCGGGGTGCAGCGTCGACCACTGCCGCATCATCTCCGCATAGGGACGCGGATCGACGATCTCGTCGGCGGCGACGCCGGCGAAGTGATCGGTCGTCACGTTGCGGATGCAGTTGCCGCTCGTCTGGATGGCGTGCATCTCGACGGTCGCGAGATCGGCGAGAATGTCGGGCACGCGGTCGAGCGCAGGCCAGTTGTACTGGATGTTCTGACGCGTCGTGAAATGCGCGTAGTTGCGGTCGTATTCGCGCGCGATGTGCGCGAGCATCCGCAGCTGTTTCGAGGAGAGCATCCCGTACGGGATCGCCACCCGCAGCATCGGCGCATGCCGCTGGATGTAGAGCCCGTTCTGCAGGCGCAGGGGTTTGAACTCGTCCTCGCTCAACCGGCCGGCGAGAAAGCGCGCGGTCTGGTCGCGAAACTGGGCGACGCGCTCGTTGACGATGCGCTGGTCGACGGCGTCGTAGCGGTACATCCGCGCCCTGGTCCTTGTCTGAATCGCTCTTGGGGCCGGTCCTGACCCGGCTTGGAACCTATGGTCGCGGGGGCTTGGGACGGAGGTCCTTACCCTTACCTGTGGCTCAAGCGGGACTTGTGGCGCATCTTGCCCGTCGGGTTTAGGGGTTCCGCCCCCTTTGGAGATCAGGATGGACGGCCATACTCCCCCCACCCAGCCGGGTGCGCCGCTTTACACGGCGATGGCGCCCGGGGGCCGTCACGAGACCGACGCCATCATCATCGGCGCGGGACCCGTGGGCCTCTTCGCAGTCTTCGAACTGGGCCTCCTCGACATCAAGGCGCACCTGGTGGACGTCCTCGACCGCCCCGGCGGCCAGTGCGCCGAGCTCTACCCCGAAAAGCCGATCTACGACATTCCGGCCCTGCCAATCGTTTCGGGCCAGGAGCTGACGGACCGGCTGCTGGAACAGATCGCGCCTTTCAACCCGACCTTCCACCTCTCCCAGATGGCGACGGCGCTCGAGAAGGGCGAGGACGGCAAGTGGACGCTGACGACCGAGGACGGCACCGTCATCCGCGCGCCGGCGGTGATCATCGCGGCGGGCGGCGGATCGTTCCAGCCGAAGAAGCCGCCGCTGAAGGGCCTTGAAGGCTTCGAGGACGAAAGCGTCTTCTATTCGGTGAAGAAGATGGAGCGCTTCCGCGGCAAGAAGCTCCTGATCGCAGGCGGCGGGGACTCCGCGCTCGACTGGACCATCGCGCTCAACGGCGTCGCCGAGAGCGTGACGCTGGTGCATCGTCGCGACGATTTCCGCGCGGCGCCGCACTCCGTCGCGCGGATGCGTGAACTGGTGGCGGCGGGCAAGATGCGTCTGCTGATCGGCGACCTCAAAGGTCTCAACGGCGCGGCGCCGAAGCTCGAGAGCATCCGCGTGGAAGGCAAGGACGTCGCCGAGGACGTGCCGGCGGATACGCTGCTCGCGTTCTATGGTCTGACGATGAAGCTCGGCCCCGTCGCTGAGTTCGGCCTCAATCTCCACGAGAACCTCATCCCCGTGGACACCGAGAAGTTCGAGACCTCCACGCCCACCATCTTCGCCATCGGCGACATCAACTGGTATCCGGGCAAACTGAAGCTGATCCTGTCGGGCTTCCACGAAGCAGCCCTCATGTCGCAGCAGGCGTTCCGTTACATCTTCCCGGAGAAAAAGCTCCGCTTCCAGTACACGACGAGCTCTTCCGATCTGCAGAGAAAGCTCGGGGTGAATTAAGAAATCATTCCCATTCGCGCTGCGGTGTGCTACCTTACGTTCGTTGAACAGAAGCGATCGCGCGGCGGCACATCTGAAAACGGCGGACGTGCCACATCACGACGCGCAGTGAGACGGACCGGGACATTCGAAGTGGCGGAGTCCGTCAGCTTTTTGTCCCAGTCTGGCAGGGGTTGGCGCAGTCTGGCGCACTCCGGATCAGTCGCGCATTTTCGTCATCACGCAGAGAGAAGCGTTCATGGCCCACGCATCCATCGTCGACGCCATCGGCAACACGCCGCTCATCCGGCTGAAGCGCGCGAGCGCAGAAACCGGCTGCGAAATTCTCGGCAAGGCGGAGTTCTTGAACCCCGGCCAGTCGGTGAAGGATCGCGCCGCGCTCGGCATCATCCGTGACGCGGAAAAGCGCGGCCTGCTGAAGCCCGGCGGGACGATCGTCGAAGGCACGGCGGGCAATACGGGCATCGGGCTTGCGATGGTCGGCAACGCGCTCGGCTATCGCTCGGTGATCGTCATGCCGCGCACGCAGACGCAGGAAAAGAAGGACGCGGTGAAGCTGCTCGGCGCCGAACTCGTCGAAGTCGACGCCGTGCCTGCGGCCGATCCCAACCACTACGTGAAATTCTCGGGCCGGCTCGCCGAAGAGCGCGGCGGCTTCTGGGCGCAGCAGTTCGACAACACCGCCAACCGCCGCGCGCACGAGGAAACGACAGGCCCGGAAATCTGGAAACAGACGGACGGCAAGGTCGACGGCTTCATCTGCGCGGTGGGTTCAGGCGGCACGCTCGGCGGCGTCTCGAATTACCTGAAATCGAAAAGCAAGGACGTGCAGATCGGCCTCGCCGATCCCGGCGGCGCTGCGCTCTACAACTGGTACGCGCACGGCGAGCTGAAAGCGGAAGGCACGTCGATCACCGAAGGCATCGGTCAGGGCCGCGTCACGGCCAATCTCGAAGGCGTCGTCGTCGATCACGCCTGGCGCGTAGAGGACGCGGAAGCGCTCGACATCGTCTTCGGCCTCATCCGCGAAGAGGGCCTCTGCTTGGGCGGCTCCAGCGGCATCAACATCGCCGGCGCCATGCGCCTCGCAAAAGAACTCGGTCCCGGCAAGACGATCGTCACGATCCTATGCGACTACGGCAACCGCTATCAGAGCAAGATGTTCAATCCGGAGTTTCTGCGATCAAAAAATCTGCCAATCCCGGAATGGCTTTAGTCTGCGAAGATAATCGATCATTATGGGGCAATGCGCACTACCAAAGAGGCTTACCTGTGACTTGTCTCACATGATTGTTTACCTTGCCACCTGTCTTGGCGGCTAGGCGTGAGACAAAATCCATATACGCTGTAACAGTGGCTTTCTTCACGGTTTGCTCAGCAGCGCCTCTGTGCGCGATTGAACCCCTCAGCGTGACAAATGCATCCAACTTTTTGCGGGCGGTCACGGAAGACACGGTGTGCCATTTCCAGCTTTCCGTCATCTGCTCAATGCCTA